>ERZ1673742.2432-NODE-2432-length-14066-cov-5.227536_pt1 | contig 14066 bp, 15 predicted proteins | sample MGYA00580208_ERZ1673742 | MGnify/ENA primary metagenome ERZ1673742 (study PRJEB41218, sample SAMN15661774) | gut metagenome | host: Homo sapiens | place: Canada: London | collected 2015-08-20/2019-03-30 | study: EMG produced TPA metagenomics assembly of...
GTTTTTTGAAGAACCAAGTCCCTTTTTAGAGGAGAATAATTGTAAATTAATTTTTAACATTTCTTTACCTCCTTCACATACAAAGCCACTCTATCGGAGTGTTCCTTATATATATTTTTAACGCTTAGTAATAAAGACTTAAGCAGTATCTGACTTATGTAGTCCTTTTCAGGATCATCTGTCTTATACTTAAAACTTAATTTAACCTCGTCTTTATCATCATCTTCATAAATTTCTACGAAGTACTCTTCGTTTTCATTTAATCCTGCTATTTCTTCTAAAGAATTTACTGTTGATATAGAAAGTGCTGAGAGGCTTGCACAAACTATGCCATCTTCATGAGCGTAATTTGCATGTCCATCAAACTCAAATCCTAGTATCTTGTCATCCTTTTTGAAAAAACTTACTGTAGTCATAACTAAGCTTCGATCTTAGTTACTTCTAATCTTGTAAATGGTTGTCTATGACCTTTTTTCTTTCTTTCGTTCTTTTTAGGTTTGTATTTGAATACAACAATCTTTTTAGATTTACCTTGTTTCAAAACTTTGCAAGTAACCTTAGCACCATCTACATAAGGTTTACCTACTTTATTATCCCCATCATTAGAGACGAAAAGTACAGTGTCTAAGCTAATTTCGTCGCCTTCGTTAGCTTCTAACTTTTCTACGTGGATTACATCGTTTTCTTTAACCATGTATTGCTTTCCACCTGTTTCTACAATTGCGTACAAGTCTAATACCTCCTCTAACTTAGTCTCGCCATCATTGGTGATCAACTTAAAACCAATTCTGAGCGGTTTACCTAACTATTATATCAGAAATGATGAAAATGTCAAGCTTTTTTTTGAATAATATTTGATATTTTAGCTTTTTTTCTTATCAATCACTTCTTCGAAGCCACAATTTGGACAAGTAATTATGTTTTCTTTGCTCTTTCTCTTGATTGTTCTGTACTTGCCGCACTTAGGACATGGCTTTGAATAAACCTCATCAAAAGTAGCGAAGTCACAGTTTGGATAGTTAGAGCAGCCGTAAAAAATTCTGCCTGTCTTTGACTTCTTCTTAATTATATCATGTCCGCACTTAGGGCACATTGCTCCTGTCTTTTCAACGATTGGCTCAGTATACTTACACTCAGGGAAGCCCGAGCAGCCAAGGAACTTGCCATATCTAGACCTCTTAACAAGCATAGGCTTTCCGCATAGCTTGCATTTAACGTCACTTACTTCATCTTTAAGCTCATAATCTTTTGCTTCCTTTTCAGCTCTTTCTACGTCCTTGATAAAGTCTTCGTAAAAGTCTGCTATTACATCCTTCCACTCGACCTTGCCAACTGCAATATCATCAAGTTTGCTCTCTAGATAAGCCGTGAACTTCGCATCGACTATAGAGTTGAAATTCTCTTCCATAAGCTTAGTAACTGATATACCAAGCTCTGTCGGTATAAACATCTTCTTTTCTATCTCTATATAATTACGATTGATCAGTGTCGATATAGTTGGCGAGTAAGTACTTGGTCTACCTATGCCTAGCTCTTCAAGTGCCTTAATCAAAGTCGCTTCTGTGTAGTAGCTCTTAGGCTGAGTGAATTTCTTTTCGCCTTCTATCTTTTCTAAATCAACTTTGTCTTTTGCCTTAAGCTTGACATCTTTCTTCTCATCAAACTTTTCATAAGAAGATACTTTTAAGAAACCATCAAACTTTAAGCTCTTGTAGTTTGATCTAAATATATATTTACCAGACGCAAAATCTATTGTCAATGTATCAAATTTAGCGCTCGCCATTTGCGTCATTAAAAATCTTTGCCAAATCAATCTATAAAGCTTAAGCTCGTCTTGCGACAAGTACTTTGATATTTGACTTGGATTTATGTTTATATTAACCGGTCTTATCGCTTCGTGCGCGTCTTGAGCGTTCTTTGACTTCTTTTGCGCGTAATTATTCTTCTTGTGATATTCCTTGCCATATTGACTAAGAATATAGCTTTGAGCAGCGCTACAAGCTTCATCAGAAAGCCTTGTCGAGTCAGTTCTCATATAGGTAATGAGACCTGTTTGTGAACCCCTGCCAATGTTAATACCTTCGTATAGGCTTTGAGCCACCTTCATGGTCTTTGATGAAGAGAAATTTAATATCCTTGATGCATCTTGTTGAAGGGTACTTGTTGTATATGGCGGACTAGGCATTCTTGATGAAACAGATTTTTTGATGCTTTCACAAATATGATCAGACGCCTTAATCTCTTTAACTATGGCGTTCTTCTCTTTTACGTTATGAACATCAAGTTTATTCACTTTGCCCTTGCCATCACTTGTTCCGACAAATTTTGCTTCGTACTCTTCACTGCCATGCTTATACAAAGCCTTCAAGTTCCAGTACTCTTCAGGAACAAAGGCATCTATCTCTCTTTTTCTGTCAACAATAAGTTTAAGCGCACTTGATTGTACCCTACCTGCTGATAGACCAGATCTGATCTTCTTCCATAGTATTGGGCTTATCTTGTAACCTACAATTCTATCAAGCACTCTTCTTGCTTGCTGAGCGTCAACTAAGTCCATATCAATGCCGCGAGGCTCGCTTATTGCCTTAGTTACAGCATTTTTAGTTATTTCATGAAACTCAATTCTGTCAAGCTCCTTTGGATCTATATCTAAAATATAAGCTAGGTGAAAGCTAATTGCCTCGCCCTCTCTATCGGGGTCGGTTGCGAGATAAACTCTATCAGCTTTTTTAGCTAAATCCTTAAGCTCATTGATAATAGGTCCTTTCCCTCTTATATTAATATATTCTGGTTCATAATTATTTTCAACATCAATCGCAAACCTACTCTTTGGTAGGTCTCTTAAATGTCCCTTCGAAGCGACTATCTTATAAGTCTTTGGCAAAAACCTAGATATAGTCTTCGCCTTCGTTGGGGACTCAACTATAATTAAATCCATCTTTCTTTCATCACCTTCTGTTCGCATAGTATGTTCTTTGTCCTTGACTCGTTATTACTCCCTTTAGCTCAAGAATTGTTAGTAGAGCCGATAAAGAGGCGCTATCAAGTCCTGCTTTTGCGAGTATTATCTCATAATTTACATCGCCGTTCTTTATTATATCATAAACTTTTCTTTCGTCATCACTTAAATCTAAATTTTCTTCAGCCATAGTTATGGAATTATCCACTAGACTACTAGTTTCAATCAGGTCATCGATGCTTGTGTATATGCCTGCTCCGTCCCTAATGAGCGTGTTGCAGCCCTCACTATTAGCCGAGAAAATGTTGCCTGGCACGGCGTAGACGTCTCTTCCTTGCTCAAGTGCAAGTCTTGCTGTAATTAGTGAACCGCTCCTCTTTTGCGCCTCAACTACTATAACTAATTTAGATAAAGCGCTTATAATTCTATTTCTCACTGGAAAGTTATATCTAAGAGGCTGCTCACCAAGAGGAAACTCTGATATAACAGCTCCGTGGTCCGCTATCTCTGCATAAAGCCTTTCGTTGCGCCTTGGGTATATCTGGTCAATGCCATTGCCAATAACGGCTATGGTTCTGTTATCATTCTCAAGAGCTGTTTGATGCGCAATTGAGTCAATGCCAAGCGCAAGACCTGATATAATACAGATTTTCTTCATAGATAGATCACGAGCAATCTCCTTGCACGCGAGCTGACCATAGCTTGAGGACTTTCTCGCACCAACTATGGCAACAGAGTTTTCATCGTCATCAATAGTCTTTCCCTTGTAAAAGAGTAAATATGGTGGATCGTCTATAAAAAGCAGTCTGCTCGGAAAATCCTCATCAAGAAAAGTCATGAACTCAGCGTCAATCTTGTCAAGCTTTTCCTTAATTTTATAAACAATTGCCTCTTTATCATCATTTACAATCTTATTTATAATTGCATCAGGAAATAGATTTAGCTTTTTTAATGAAACCTTATCCATATTCATAATATCATTTAGCTCAATATTTAAATCAAATAAGCCAAATACAGCAGCTCTTTCAGCAAAGATGCTGTTTAAATACAAAAGTATATCTCTATTATCCATCTTATCTCCAGTATTTCTTATCTAGGGTTCTATATTGAATTGCTTCAAGTACATGCTTTTCTAAAACTAAGTCACTATCAGCTAGATCGGCGATAGTTCTCGCAAGTTTAAGTATTTTATTGTAGCTTCTTGCACTGAAATTAAATTTTTTAAAAGCAAATTCCATAATCTCTTGAGCCTTGTCATCAAGTTTGACATATTTCTTAATCATTTTGTTTGTAAGCTCTGAGTTTGAGATGATTCCTTCTTTTTTATATCTTTCAAGCTGTCTCTTTCTTGCCCTATTGACCCTCTCGCGAATAGTTTCAGACGATTCGCATTCAGTCTTTGAACTTAATTCATCGTACTTAACCGGTTTTACCTCGATATGTATGTCGATTCTATCTAATAATGGGCTTGAGATTTTACCAAGGTACCTGTCAATTTGACTTTGGGTACAAGTACATTGGTGAGTCTCGTCGCCAAAGTAGCCACATGGACATGGGTTCATAGATGCTACAAACATGAACTTTGATGGATATTTTAGCGTTGCATTAACACGTGAAACTGTTACTTCGCCATCTTCAATTGGCTGCCTTAATACCTCCAAAACTTTTCTAGGGAATTCTGGCAACTCGTCTAGGAACAATACGCCATGATGCGCAAGTGACACTTCGCCTGGCTTTGGTATTCTTCCTCCACCTATCAAGGCAACATCTGATGATGTGTGGTGAGGCGATCTGAACGGTCTCCTCTTTACTAGACCTTCGTCCTTTAATAAGCCTGAAATACTATATATCTTTGTGATCTCTATCGCTTCTTCAAAAGTTAGATCGGGTAGTATTGTCGCAAGCCTTCTTGCGGCCATGGTCTTACCTGAACCTGGCGGGCCTATGATGAGCATGTTATGTCCACCAGCGGCAGCTATCTCCATAGCTCTCTTAAGGCCTTCTTGACCCTTCATATCAGAGAAGTCCACGCTGTCATCAACTGTGTTTATAATCTCTTCTTCCTCGTTTTTATATGGCTCTATCGCAATTTGTCCATTAAGATAATCAACTACTTCCCTTAAGTTTTTTACAGGAATTATCTCTATATCTTCAACTATAGCGCACTCTTTTTTGTTCGCATCTGGAACTATGCATTTCTTCACATTAAGGTCGCGCATCGATATAAGCATAGGTAGTGCGCCTTGAACTGAGTTTACTGTGCCATCAAGAGCAAGCTCGCCTATGATTACCATATCACCAGTATCTTGATTGTCAATATCGCCATTGGCAAGCAAAATACCCACGGCGATGGCAAGGTCCATCTGAGAACCTTCCTTCTTTTCATTTGCTGGCGCTAAATTGATGGTTATCCTCTTGATTGGAAACTCTATATCCGAGTTCTTTACAGCTGTTCTAACTCTTTCCTTAGACTCTTTTATCGCAGTATCAGCAAGTCCAACGATATTAAATTGTGGTAAGCCACTTGATAAGTCGCTCTCAACGTTAATTATCCTTGCGTTCAAACCTTGTAAAACACAAGTATTTACTTTAGAATACATCTTTAATCTCCTATCCAAAATGCGTTTTTAATATGCTTAATCTTATTCGTAGAAAAATTCACTTCAATCACATCAAATCTTGGCTGATAGTTTAAGTTTTGATGTTCATACAGATAGTACTCAGCCGTTTTGATTATCTTCTTTTGCTTGGCTTTTGTAACTGCCTCCATGGGCCTACCGTAGTCCATCTTGTTTCTGGCCTTGACTTCAACAAAAATTAAGTACTCGTCATCCCTTGCTATAATGTCAATCTCTCCATCTCTTACCTGATAGTTTTGATCCAGGATAAAGTAGCCTTCATTTTGAAGATATTCCTTAGCCTCTTCTTCACCAAATCTACCTTTTTTTCTATTGTCTTTTCTATTAAAATTATTTTGCATCGTCATTACCCAAAAGTTTTCTCAAAAAAGTTTTTCTATGTAGCGGCGTCGGGCCATATTTTAAAATGGCTTCTCTATGCTTTTTAGTGCCATAACCTTTGTTATTCTCAAGGTCATAGTCTGGATACTTCCCTGCTAAATAAGTAATATCAGCGTCTCTAAGTACCTTTGCTACTATACTTGCCGCAGCTATAGTAAATACAGTAGCATCGCCATGAACAATAGCTCTTTGCTCTACATCTACGTCAATCTTTTCCGCGTCAATCAAGATTATATCGGGTCTTAGCTTATTATTCATTTCGTCATGAAAGTCCTCTACTGCCCTTTGCATAGCTAGATGAGTTGCCTCTTTGATGTTTATTTCGTCAATTTCTTCAGGACTCGCTTTGCCAATTCCTATGCCAACAGCATTTTTAACTAGCTCTTTAAAAATTTTTTCTCTCTTCTTTTGACTGAGCTTTTTCGAGTCGTTAACCTCTTCCATAAAGAAATCCCTGTCAAAGGCTATGGCGCAGGCAAGTACATCTCCAAAGAAGGGTCCTCTACCTACCTCGTCTATGCCGACTATAATCTTGTGTCCTTCGTCAAAAAGTTTATCTTCATAATCTTTATTCATCTAGTGGCTCCTCAAGTGAAATTCTGCCTAAAAGTCCATTCCTGAACTCATCTACAAGTATATTTATCGCCTTGTATACATCAAGCTCATTGCCTTTAAGTATAAAGCCTCTGTTCTTTGCTATCTCTTCAAGAATTTCAAGCTCTGTAGCGTCTTCGTTAACCTTGTATCTTGCGTTAAGCGCACCGCTATAATTAGTCTTAAGGAATTTAATTAGAGCGATGGCGATGTCGTCTTTGTTAAGTATCTCATCTTTGATTGAGCCGATGAAGGCAAGGTTCATACCTATCTCTTGACTCTCAAACTTTGGCCACAAAACGCCTGGTGTATCAAGAAGCATAAAGTCATTATCGACTTTAATCCATTGGTTCTTCTTAGTTACACCCGGTTTATTACCTGTCTTAAGGCTCTTTTTATTGTTCATTAAGTTAATAAAAGTAGACTTGCCAACATTTGGTATGCCAACAACCATGGCCTTGATAGGTCCGAAGTGCTCCCTTTGTTTGTGCTCTTTGTGATACTTGTCGACCTCTTTGCGCGATAAGTCAATAATCTTCTTCACGTTCGATTTGTCTTTCGCATTGAACTCAATGCACTTTGCATCCTTATAATGAGCTATCCATTTCTTGTTGACTCTCTCATCTGCTAAGTCCGCTTTATTTAATAATATAATCTTGGCTTTATTAGCCGTTATTTCTTTGATTATGGGGTTCGTGCTCGACATAGGTGCTCTCGCATCTATTAGCTCGATAACTATATCGACTAACTTTGACATCTCTATTAAAGACTCTCTCGTCTTCTTCATATGTCCAGGGTACCAATTTATATTCATAGCATACACCTTCCTAACTATCTTCTATATTATCACAAAAGACAGTCAATGTAAATAAATATCGCAAAGAAAAAAGACACTCTCTCAATAGAATGTCTTTACATCAATTAAAACGATTGTTTTTCTCTAACTTTAGCAGCTTTACCTACTCTGTCTCTTAAGTAGTAAAGTTTAGCTCTTCTAACTCTACCTTTTCTAACAAGAACAATCTTGTCGATTCTTGGAGAGTGAAGTAAGAATGTTCTTTCAACACCAATACCATATGACAATCTTCTTACTGTAAATGTTTCTTTAGCTCCGCCGTTTTGTCTCTTAATTACAGTACCTTCGTACACTTGGATTCTTTCACGTGTACCTTCTACAACTTTATAGTGAACTTGAACAGTGTCACCTACATGAAATTGAGGAATGTTGTCTTTTAATTGTTGTGCTTCAAGCATCTTAATATAGTCCATCTTAGTCCTCCTTCTTTAGTTTATTTAATATTTCTCTCAAATTTTTCATTTCCTTTTTATCTAGCTTAGCAAAATCAAGCAAGTCTATCCTGTTTTTAACAGTTGCCTTGAATGACTCAATGAGTCTAAAGTCATCGACATCTTGATGGTTTCCACTAAGCAATACATCTGGAACCTTATCCCCATCCAGATTATATGGTCTGGTGTACTGAGGATACTCTAAAAAATTTGACATGTGAGTTTCGTCTGAATACGAATCTTCTTTTATTACTGAATCAACTAACCTCGATACGGTATCTATGATTACCATAGCGGGTAGTTCTCCACCGGTCAATACATAATCCCCGATAGATAGCTCTTCATCGACATAATTTTGGATGATTCTCTCATCTAAACCTTCATAATGCCCACAAAGAATTGTTATCTCGTCAAGTTTTGCATACTCTTTAGCCAAGTCTTGATTGAATAATTTGCCCTTCGGTGAAAGATAGATAAGCTTTTTTGGCTTAATATCTTCTAAGCAGTCCTTAAGAACATCCGCTCTTAAAAGCATGCCGCTTCCGCCACCATAGGGGTAGTCATCAACTTTATTGTGCTTGTCCTTAGAGTAGTCTCTAAAATTAATAAGATTGATCTCTATAAGCTCATTATCTATAGCCCTTTTGATTATACTAAAATCAGTAAGAGCCGTAAACATCTCTGGGAACAGCGTTAAGACGTTAAACTTTATCATAAAATACCTTCTATGAGTTTGACTTTTATCTTTCTATGCTTCAAGTCAAGTTCTTTGATAAAGGCTTTAACAAAAGGAATAAGTGCTTCCTTGCCGTCATGATCCACAACAAGCACGTGATTTGCGCTCGTCTCCATAACATCTTTAACAGTGCCAATAAATTCGTCAGCTTCACTAAAAACTTCCATGGCTATAAGCTCATGTATATAGTACTCACACTCTTCTAGTGAAGGCATTTGTGCCTTATCAATAAAAACATCCTTATCAATAAGCCTTTTGACATCGTCTATATAATCAAAGCCTTTTAACTTAAGTACAATAAATTTTGAAGCTATCTTTTGACTTATAATCTCAAGCTCTTCACCATCGATATAGATTTCATTATACTCTTTGAAACCATTTAAATCATCTGTGTACGGAAAGATTTTTACCTCTCCATTTAAGCCATGCGCTGAGACAATCTTTGCTATCTTTATAAGGTCCAAGATTTATTCCTTTATTTCTAAATTAATTCTTCTTGAATCTTTAAGAGTAGCTCCGGCTATAAGTCTGATTGCTTTAACAACCTTACCGCCTTTACCGATAACTCTGCCTATATCGTCTGGATTTACGTATAGATCAATGTTAATCTCGTTTGCTGATTCATTAACTGTAACTTTAACATCATCTTTGTTATCAACAATAGATTTTGCTAAAAATTCAACTAATTCTTTCATATTAACCCCCACATCCTAAGCTTCTACAGCTTCTGTTTCTTCTGTTGCTTCAGCTTTCTTAGCAGTCTTTGCTGTTATATCATATCCTTGAGATTTGAATAATCTTTGAACTGTTTCACTTGCCTTAGCTCCGTTTGCTATCCATTGTTCAGCCTTTTCTTGATCGAATTTTATTGTCTTTGGCTCAGTTAATGGGTCATAATAACCAAGTTGTTCAATAAACTTGCCATCTCTAGCTCTTCTTGAATCAGCTACAACAATTCTGTAAAATGGATTCTTTTTTGATCCCATTCTTTTTAAACGAATTTTTACCACAATCTCACCTCCTTAAAATTATATATTAAATGGAAAATTGAAATTTCCTTTTCTTTTCATAGACTTCTCCATCTTGCCGAAGCGCTTCATCATCTTCTTAGTGTCTTCGAATTGCTTTAAAAGCTTGTTAACATCATTTGTTGTTGTTCCGCTTCCTTCTGCAATCCTCTTCTTTCTTGAAGCATTGATTATGTTTGGACTCACTCTCTCTTTCATAGTCATGCTTCTGATGATGGCTTCGACTCTGCCTATATCTTTGTCACTTATATTTATGCCCTTTAAGGCTTTTGAATTCATTCCTGGTATCATCTGCATTAGATTTTCTATAGGTCCTAAGTTTCTCATCTGAGCTATTTGATCTAAGAAATCATCAAGGGTAAATGTTTCTTCCCTTAATTTTTTCTCAAGCTCCATTGCCTTCTTTTGGTCAATATTGCTTTGTGCCTTCTCAATAAGAGTAAGCACGTCACCCATGCCAAGTATCTTAGAAACTATTCTGTCTGGATGAAACTCTTCAAGCTCATCCATCTTTTCGCCCATACCAACGTATTTAATCGGTTTGTCAGTTACGGCTCTAATTGAAAGTGCCGCGCCGCCTCTAGCGTCACCGTCTAGCTTTGTTAATATTACTCCTGTTATGCCAAGAGCATCATCAAAGGCTTTTGCAACGTTTACTGCGTCTTGTCCAGTCATTGAGTCAAGTACAAGAAGTATTTCTGATGGCTCTAAGTTTTCTTTTAAACCTTTTAGCTCATCCATCAGTACTTCGTCTATGTGTAGACGGCCCGCTGTATCGACAATAACTACGTCGTTACCATTCTTCTTAGCGTGCTCTATAGCGCTCTTTGCTATATCAATAGGCTTTATCTTGTCGCCCATTGAAAATACTGGCACATCAATTGACTTTCCAACTACTTCTAGCTGTTTAATGGCTGCTGGTCTATAGACGTCGCAGGCAACTAATAGTGGTCTTCTGCCTTTCTTTCTTAGGTTTACAGCAAGTTTACCTGTAGTAGTTGTCTTACCCGCACCTTGAAGACCGCACATCAAGATGATGCTTGGGTTCTTGCTAAGGTTTAGGCCCTCTTTAGTCTTGCCCATAAGATTGATTAATTCTTCATTAACAATCTTAATAACTTGTTGACCAGGAGTTAAACTCTCCATAACTTCAGAGCCTATGGCTCTTTCTTTTAATGTATTTATAAAATTCTTAACTACCTTATAATTAACATCCGCTTCAAGAAGAGCTAGCTTTACTTCTCTAAGTGCCGCATCGACATCCTTTTCACTAAGTCTGCCCTTGCCTCTTAAGCCGTCTAATGTTTTTTGTAGTTTTTCTGATAAGCTCTCAAATATCATTATTGCTCCTTTTAGATCTCGTTTATAATCTCTTCAGCTTCTTTAATCTTTTCTCTTATATCTTCTATATCCTTACTGCCACTAGCCTGATCAAGTAAGTCAAGCGCTTTAGTCTTGGCCTCTTTCTTCTTATCAAACTTCTCTATAAGCTTAAGTGCTGCCTCATAAGACTTTAACTTGTCTATAGCTCTTTTAATGTTAAGGCTCACCGCTTGTCTTGATATTGAAAGAAGCTCAGCTATCTCAGTAAGTGAATAGTCTTCGTTGTAATAGTAATCAACCGACTTTGACTCACTCTCTGTTAATAGGCTTCCATAGAAGTCCAAGAGTCTTCCGATATATATATAATCATCTAGTACTTTCATTTTATCTTTTTCCTTATAAAACTCGCGTCGTTCTTAGTGTTATCACATAAAAAACTGTCAAGCTATTTACTTGACAGTTAATATAATACTATATAGATTGACTTTTGTCAATACTTTTTTTAAAATTATTTAAATATTTTTAAAATAATGCTTCAACGAAGTCATCGACGTTAAAGGCTTGAAGGTCTTCTATCTTTTCACCGACACCTATAATCTTAACTGGCAAATGTAATTCGCTCTCAAGTGCAATGATGACGCCGCCCTTAGCAGTGCCGTCAAGTTTAGTAACGCAAACGCCTGTTATGTCGCTCGTCTCCTTAAAGGACTTCGCTTGTATGATGGCGTTTTGACCAGTAGTCGCATCAAGAACCAATAAATTTTCTTTAACTGCATTAGGAAATTCTCTATCGATAACTCTTTTAATCTTGTTAAGCTCATTCATTAAGTTTTGCTTGTTATGAAGCCTACCTGCTGTGTCGCAGATAAGTATATCAGTCTTTCTCGCCTTAGCCGCCATGATTGCATCAAAAACAACACTTGCTGGGTCAGCTGATTCTTCATGAGCGATGATGTCAACGTTTGCTCTATTGGCCCATTCTTTAAGCTGTTCAATGGCAGCCGCTCTAAATGTATCGGCAGCAGCAATCAAAACGCTCTTACCCTCTTGTCTGAATTGGTAGCTAAGTTTGCCTATGGTAGTCGTCTTACCAACACCATTGACACCAACAACTAGAAGTATGGCTGGAGATGGCTCAAGCTTCAAATCTCTCGATGTAATATTGTCATTCATTATGTTCTTGATCTCATCCTTTAATATAGGAAGAGCATCTTTTCTTTCTAAAATGTTTTCTCTAACAAGTCTTTCTTTTAGATTGTCAATAATGTTCATAACAGTTTCAACGCCAATGTCTGATGTGACTAAAACTTCTTCAAGTTCGTCGTAGAAGTCTTCGTCAATGTCTGTGCCCTTAAAGACTGTTTGAAGCTTGTAATTTAGATTTTGTCTTGTCTTTTCAAGTCCAGAGAACATTCTCTTGAAGAAAGATGTTTTTTCTTCTTTGACTTCTTCAGGCGCTTCTTCATTTACTTTTGCTTCGTCAATTGATTTTGCTTCGTCTATTGATTTTGCTTCAGCATTCGTTTTTACTTCGTCAATCGTTTTTGCTTCTTCATCTAAAGGCCTTTGACCAGGCTCCTCTGCCATATCTACTTTTTGTTCTTGAACTTCTTTTTGCTCTTCATCTTTATTTTTCTTTTTAAACCAATTAAACATATTTCACCTCTTAAGTTAATTTCATCGAAAGTATCGAGCTTATGCCCTTTTCTTTCATAGTAATGCCGTATATAGCGTCCGATATCTCCATAGTTACCTTTCTATGCGTGATAAGGATAAATTGTGTTTCGTCCTTAATTCTATCAAGGTAAGCTGTATACTTACTGATGTTGGCATCATCAAGAGCCGCATCTATCTCGTCAAGTATACAGAATGGCGATGGTTTTGACTTTAGTACCGCGAATAACAAAGCTATCGCTGTTAAAGTCTTCTCTCCGCCTGATAGTAGACTTAATGACTGCATGCTCTTTCCTGGTGGACGCGCCTCTATCTCAATACCTGAGTTAAGTATATCACTTTCGTCGCTTATATATATCTTCGCTTCGCCGCCACCAAATAAGTTTTGGAATATCTCTGAGAAATATCCTTGAATAATATTGAAATTATCTTTAAACTTTATCTTGATAGTTTCGTCGATATCGTCGATTATATTTAGTAAGTCCTCTTTAGATTCTTGCATGTCATCATATTGCTTTCTTAAGAATTCTAATCTTGTTAATGTATCTTCATACTCTTTTATAGATGATAGTGATACATCGCCAAGGGCATCAATCTTTTCTTGTAGCTCTTTTAAGTCTTTTGAGCTTGCCTTAACAAGGCTTTCCTTATCAATATTTTCAACGTTAATAAAGTAATCGTTTGATAATTTTTCTTTTATATTATCTTTCATTACTTCGTTACGAGCAAGTAGGACCTCATTCTTATTAATCTCGTCTTTGATTGCGATGATGCCTTCTTGACAAGTCTTTATCTCATTTTGCAAATCAAAGATTTTAGATAAAACTTTTTCTTTTTCATCTGTCTTTTGATTAATCTTATCAATGTATTCTTGTTCAAGCTCTTCATTTTTCTTTAAGAAGTCCATGATGCTAGCATTTTCATTTTCAAGTGCTTCTTTATTTTGGCTAAGCTCCTTAAAATCGCTTGCAAGGTCATCTTTAATCTCTTGTGACTTAGCTATATACTCTTGTGATATAGCAATGTCTTCCTCAGTTCTTTCAAGTTTTGCTTCTAAAGTAGATTTTTCAACGCTTATTTGAAGAAGCTTTTCATTACGTCTATCTTTTTCTTCTTCGAAGCCCTTGATAAGTTCTTTTTCAGCTTCTATCGTCTTCTCATGCTCAAGCTTTTTACTCTTAAGCTCTTCTAAATCCTTAGCGCCTTGAGCTAACTCTTCTTCAAGTGCTTCAAGTGATTTCGTAAGCTCTTCTCTTTGAGTTTTTGCTTCACTTATATCTCTTTGTGCAAAGGCTATGTTTATCTCAAGTGAATTGATTTCTTTTTTAGCAGCATTTATCTTTTCATTTATTGCAATGATTTCTTCATTTAGCTTGTCATAAGAAGTTTTTTCTGATTTAATCTCTTCTTCCTTATTTATAAGCGCCGCTTTAGCTGCTTCTAAT
>ERZ1673742.2437-NODE-2437-length-14049-cov-21.330356_pt1 | contig 14049 bp, 8 predicted proteins | sample MGYA00580208_ERZ1673742 | MGnify/ENA primary metagenome ERZ1673742 (study PRJEB41218, sample SAMN15661774) | gut metagenome | host: Homo sapiens | place: Canada: London | collected 2015-08-20/2019-03-30 | study: EMG produced TPA metagenomics assembly of...
TCATCAGCCGCCTGCTGGAAGCCGAGGGCTATAAGATCGGCGTGCTGGCCCAGCCACGCTACACCGACTGCGAGGACTTCAAGCGATTCGGCAAGCCGAAGTACGGCTTCTTCATCGGCGGCGGCAACGTGGACAGCATGGTCAGCCACTATTCCGTGGCAAAGATCCCCCGCGCCGAGGACGAATACTCCCCCGGCGGCAAGGGCGGCGCACGCCCGGACCGCAGCGCCACCGTGTACACCCGCCTTGCCAAGCAGGCCTATCCCGACCTGCCGGTGATCCTGGGCGGTCTGGAGGCGTCTCTGCGCCGCTTTGCCCACTATGACTACTGGCTGGACACCGTATTGCCCAGCATTGCCGAGGACTCCGGCGCGGACATCATCAGCTTTGGCATGGGCGAGCACCAGACCGTGGAGATCGCCCGCCGCCTTGCCGCCGGGGAACCGGTGGAGAGCATCACGGACGTGGACGGCACCTGTTACATGACCGACTTCGACCATCTGCCCGAGCGCTACGTGGAGTGCGCAGGCTTTAAAAAGGTGGCATCGGATAAGACGGCGTATGCCAAGGCCTGCCGCATCCAGATGGACAATCAGGATGTGGTCAGCGGCCAGATCATCGTGCAGAAGCAGAGCGAAAAGTATCTGGTGCAGAACATCCCCGCAAAGCCGCTGGTGCGCGGAGAGCTGGATAAGGTCTACGCTCTGCCCTACACCCGCCGTTACCACCCCATCTACGAGAGCATGGGCGGCGTGCCCGCCATCCGGGAGGTGCAGTTCTCCATCATCCAGAACCGCGGCTGCTTTGGCGGCTGCAACTTCTGCGCCATCCAGCTGCATCAGGGGCGGCGTGTCACCAGCCGCAGCGCAGACAGCATCGTGGCAGAAGCGGAGCGCATGACCCACGAGCCGGATTTCAAGGGCTACATCCACGATGTGGGCGGCCCCACCGCAAACTTTCGCTTTCCCTCCTGCCGGGAGCAGATGCTGCGGGGCATGTGCACCGGCGGCAAGCACTGTCTTGCCCCCACCACCTGCTCCCACATGATCGTGGACCACAGCGACTACCTGAAGATCCTGCGCCGGGTGCGGGAGCTGCCGGGCGTGAAAAAGGTGTTCATCCGCAGCGGTATCCGGTTCGACTATCTGATGGCCGACCCGGACGACACCTTCTTCAAGGAACTGGTAGAGTACCATGTGTCCGGCCAGCTGAAGGTGGCTCCGGAGCACTGTGCCCCCAACACGCTGGCCTACATGGGCAAGCCGCCCATCGAGACCTTCAACAAGTTCAAGGATAAGTTCTATGAGCTGAGCAAAAAGGCCGGCAAAAAGCAGTATTTGGTGCCCTATCTGATGTCCAGTCACCCGGGCAGCACCCTCAAGGATGCAGTCTATCTGGCAGAATATCTTTATAAAAACCACATGCGCCCGGAACAGGTGCAGGATTTTTACCCCACCCCCGGCACTGTGAGCACCTGCATGTTCTACACCGGCCTTGACCCCTACACCCTGAAGCCGGTGTTTGTGGAAAAGACCCCCGAGGGCAAGGCGCTGCAGCGGGCGCTGCTGCAATACTACGAGCCTCGCAACGCCGAGAAGGTAGTCAAGGCGCTGAAGATGACCCACCGGGAGGACCTGATCCCCCTGCTGGTGCCCGCCGTAGGCCGCCGCGCCGTGCAGCGCTCTGCCCGCCGGGCCGAAGCCGCCGATGTGACGATCCACAATGACGGCACCTATACGGTGCGCCCGAACCAGAAGGGCCATAACGGCAAGCCTGCCCACGGCCAGAGCCGTGCCGCTGCACCGACAGGCCGTGCGCCCAGCCCCGGCGCACGCTTTGCGCCCCATTCGGCACCCGCGCGCAAGCCAAAAAACGATCAACAGAAAGAGAACACAACGTGGAAAACTGGAAAGAAGAAAAAGTAAACGCGCCTAAGAAAGGCCTGTGGCAGCGCCTTGCTGCGCTGGCCGCTGCCGCCGCACTGGTGCTGAGCCTTGCGGGCTGCAGCGGGCTGCCGTCCGTCCCGGGCGGAAGCGCCGATGTAGTGCCGAACCCGTCCGCTTCTGCTGCGGCGGCTGTGGATACGGTGGACGCACCCTTGGAGGTGCATTTCATCGATGTGGGTCAGGCGCTGAGTGTGCTGGTGGAATGCGACGGACAGTTCATGCTCTACGACGGCGGCAATGTGGACGACGGCAGTCTCATCGTCTCTTACCTGCAGAGTCAGGGGGTGGAACAGCTGGAATATGTGTTCTGCTCCCACGCGCATGAGGATCATGTAGGCGGCTTGGCTGCCGCACTGGCCTACTTCCCGGCGTACCATGTGTACAGCCCGGTGACCGATGCCTCCACCAAGTGCTTTCAGGATTTTGTTAAATACACCCAACAGCAGGGCCTGCAGGTAGAGGTGCCCGCCGTGGGCACGATGTGGCCGCTGGGCGGCGCTACCGTGACCATGCTTGGCCCGGTGGCACAGTACAGCGACACCAACGATACCTCCATTGTGCTGCGCATCGACTACGGCTCCACCAGCTTCCTGCTGACCGGCGACATGGAAAAGACTGCGGAGACCGACCTTGTGAACAGCGGCGCGAACCTCAGGGCCGATGTGCTGCAGGTGGGCCACCACGGTTCCAGCACCTCCACCAGCTACCTCTTCCTGAACGCGGTGCTGCCGGAAATGGGCATCATCTCCTGCGGCGTGAACAACAAGTACGGCCACCCGCACGAGGAAACGCTGAGCATCCTGCGGGATGCCGGGGTGGATGTGTACCGCACCGACCTGCAGGGCACCATCACCATTGGCAGTGACGGCCAGAACTACACCGTGGGCACCGAGCACTTTGCGGCAGATTCCGCGCTGAACCCCACCGACCCGGCGGCATCCAGCACGGCCCAGCAGGCGTACATCGGCAATGTGAACAGCAAAAAGTTCCATCTGCCTACCTGCCCGAACCTGCCGGCAGAGAAGAACCAGATCCTCTTCTCCAGCTATCAGGAAGCCGTGGAAGCAGGCTATACGCCCTGTTCCAGCTGCATCAAATAAAGAACGAACTCCCCCAGTCTGCTTCACAGACAGCCCCCTCTGGGATGGGGCCTTTGGCAAAACCGAAAAGCTTACCTTTTCGACAGAGGCTCCCTCCTTGAGGGAGCTGGCACGGCGTGAGCTGTGACTGAGGGAGTTTTCTTTTATCCGCCGCTCTGCGGGATTGATAAAATCCCACAGGTGCGGTATACTTAAGACCACTTTATTTCAAAAAAGCAAGGAGGTGTGGCGGATGATCGGTGCACCGCAGCCGCTGGTGCTGGCAAAACCGGCGGCGATCGATACAGCACAGGCAGCGCGGTATTTCGGGGCCAGAGGGGAACCGGACGACCGCACCATGACCCTGTTGGAAACATGCGCCATGCCGCTGCTGGCGGCGGCAACGCCCCGGGCGGTCTGGCTGGAAGCGGACACGGCTGCCCTTGCCGAAGCAGGCATCCTGCGGGGTGGGGATGTGATGAAGCATCTGGAAAACTGCCCGCAGGCGGTGCTGCTGGCCGTGACCCTTGGCCCCGGCGTGGATGCACAGATCCGCCGTGCCGGTGTGGGAGATATCGCGGCGGGCGTTGCGTCCGACGCACTGGGCAGCGCGCTGGCCGAGCAGGCCGCAGACGCAGCCGAAGCAGAGCTGCGCCAGTGGGCCGCAAAAGAGGGAAAGTATTTGACCGGGCGGTTTTCGCCCGGCTACGGTGACTGGGATATTGCAGTACAGCCGCTGGTGGCAAACGCGCTGGATACGGTGCGCCGGGCGGGCCTGTGTGTGACCGATACCAACCTGATGACCCCGCGCAAGAGCGTGACGGCCATTCTGGGGGTCAGCGGCCACCCGGTAAAGGGAAAACTGGCCGGGTGCGGCCACTGCGTGCTGCGCACCCGGTGTGAGTATAGAAAGAGGGGAAAGACCTGTGCAAGCGAGTGAACTTTTCAAGCAGAGCAATACCGTCCTGCTGGACGGCGGCATGGGCACCATGCTGCAGGCTTCGGGCCTGAAGCTGGGTGCAAAGCCGGAGGAGCTGAACATCACCAATCCGGAGCTGATCGAGAGCATCCATGCCAAGTATGCCGCTGCGGGCAGCCGCATCGTCAACGCCAACACCTTTGGCGCATCGGCCCACAAGCTGGCGGGCAGCGCCTACAGTCTGGAAGAAATCATTGCGGCGGGCATCGCCAACTGCAAGCGCGCCTGTGCGCCCTACGGTGCCCTGACCGCGCTGGATGTCGGCCCGCTGGGAGAACTGCTGGAACCCAGCGGAACGCTGGCCTTTGAGGATGCGGTGAGCGAGTATGCGCGCATCGTCCGGGCAGGCGCTGCCGCCGGGGCCGACCTCATTTTCTTTGAGACCTTTACCGATCTGTACGAGCTGAAAGCCGCTCTGCTGGCAGCAAAGGAAAACAGCGGCCTGCCTATCTTAGCCAGCATGAGCTTTGAAGCCGGCGGGCGCACCTTTACCGGCTGCACGGTGGAAAGCTTCGGCGTGACCGCCCGTGGCCTGGGTGCCAACGCGGTGGGCATCAACTGCTCACTGGGCCCCAAGGAGATCTTTCCCATGGCAAAGCGTCTGGCAGAGGCTGTGCCCGGCGACTTTCCGGTGTTCGTCAAGCCCAATGCGGGCCTGCCCCGGGCCGACGGCAGCGGCTACGATATCACTCCGCAGCTCTTCGCCATGGAAATGAAGCCCTACCGGGACCTGCACCTGTTTGCGGCGGGCGGTTGCTGCGGCACTACGCCGGAGTTCATCAAGCTGCTGAACAGCGTTTTTGCAGGCTGCGTACCCGGCCGTTCGGCCCACAAAATGCCCTCGGTGCTCTGCACGCCGGTGGATTTCGTCAACGTGGACGGCATCACGGTGGTGGGTGAGCGCATCAACCCCACCGGCAAAAAGCGCTTCCAGCAGGCACTGCGGGAAGAGGATATGAACTACGTTCTGGAGCAGGCGGTCAGTCAGGTGGAAGCCGGTGCTCAGGTGCTGGACGTGAACGTGGGTGCACCCGGCGTGGACGAGCCTGCCCTGATGCCCAAGGTGGTCAAGGCCCTGCAGAGCGTCACCAGCCTGCCGCTGCAGCTGGATTCCTCCAATGTGGAGGCGCTGGAAAACGGTCTGCGCGTGTACAACGGCAAGCCCATCGTCAACTCTACCAACGGCGAGCAGGAAAAGCTGGACGCGATCCTGCCCCTGTGCAAAAAGTACGGTGCGGCCATCGTGGGTCTTGCCATCGATGAGCGGGGCATTCTGCCCGCCGCCGAGGACCGGGTGGCCATTGCCCGCCGCATCACGGAGGCGGCCCTTGCCGTCGGCATCCCGCGGGAGGACATCTACATCGACTGCCTGACCCTGACCGCCAGCGCCCAGCAGAAGGACGTTCTGGCCACCGTGCAGGCACTGGAAGCCTGCAAAAAAGAGCTGGGGGTGCGCACCATTCTGGGCGTGTCCAACATCAGCTTCGGCCTGCCCTGCCGCCCCTATCTGAACACCACCTTCCTCACCATGGCGATGTATGCGGGCCTTGACCTCGCCATCATGAACCCTTCCAGCGAGGACATGATGGCGGCAGTGTACGCTTACAATGTGCTGACCAACCGCGACCCGCAGAGCACCAAATACATTGAGCGCTATGCCGACCATGTGCCCGCCTCGGTGGCCCTCAAGCAGGCCGCGCAGGCGGTGCCTGCGGCTTCGGCATCCGCATCCGGTGAGAGCGCAGAGCTTACCGGCCCTTACGCTCCACTGATGAAGGCAGTGGAAAAGGGCCTGAAGGGCGATGCCGCCGCCCAGACCAAGGCACTGCTGGCCGAAAAGCAGCCGCTGGAAGTGGTGGACGAAGCACTGATCCCGGCGCTGGACATCGTGGGTGCCAAGTATGAGAAGGGCACGCTGTTCCTGCCGCAGCTGCTGCAGGCCGCAAGTGCGGCCCAGAGCGCCTTTGAGGAGATCAAGAACGTCATTGCCCAGAAGGGCGAGGGCAGCGCCAGCAAGGGCCGCATCGTGCTGGCCACCGTCAAGGGCGACGTGCACGACATCGGCAAGAACATCGTCAAGGTCATTCTGGAAAACTACGGCTTTGAGGTGATCGACCTGGGCCGTGATGTGCCGGTGGAGACGGTGGTGAACACCGTGCGGGAAAAGAATGTGCATCTGGTGGGCCTTTCCGCCCTGATGACCACTACCCTCAAGAGCATGGAGGAAACCATTGCCGCCCTGCACGAAGCAGGCTTGGACTGCAAGATCATGGTGGGCGGTGCGGTGCTCACGCCGGAATATGCCGAGAAGATCGGCGCGGACTGGTACGCCAAGGATGCCAAGCGCAGCGCGGACATCGCCAAGGAATTTTTCGGGGCGCAGTAAAAGCATGAATGCAGGCCAGTAGGAAGCTTTCTCCGCGAACAGCCCGGGACTCCAGTCCCGCCCCAACGCTTATGCGCGGGGCCTCCTTTGACAACACCTGAAAATCTATTTGCAAATTGTTCAAAAACTCCACAAAGAAATGCCACGATTGTCTGGTAGTATAAGGGTGCAGTCAGGGAGATGCAAAGACACCTCCCAAAAGCCGACAAGGGCTTTCACCTGCGGGGGCTGGTGCATCTTGCACAGCTCAGCAGGTACTTATTAAAACACTGTCCCCCGCCTATGCCAGGCAATCGCCAACGACGGCGGACAGACTACCAAATCCCTCCTGATCCGCCGCAAAGTTCGGGAGTTCTCATACCGCAGCCAGCACCGCTTTATCCTCCTTTCCACGGTGCTGGCTGCTTTTGTTTTTACCTGAATGCAAGAGAACGATTGGGAATAGCCGCCGCGTGCGCTTTGGCTGTTTTAGCGGAAATTCTATTATAATTAGTTGAGCCTCGGAAAAATCTGCGGATTTTTCCGAGGCTCTTTTTCACGAATAGGATCGAAGCGATATACTTCATCTGAATGTAAAAAGCAAAGCGAGAACGAGTGCGAGGCGAAATTGGTTTATACAGTTCGTTTTACTTCACTGCGTTTCGCCCATTTGTTGCTGATCTTATCTGACAGCAGGGAGCCGCAGGCCCCCAATGCAAGGCCCAGTGCCACGCCGCCCAGAATGTCGGTGGGGAAATGCACATACAGGTACATCCGCGTGAAGCCGATGAACCCGGCCAGCACAAGAGCCGGGACGCCGAGCCTGCGGTTCTGTAGCCAGAGCGCAAAGGCAGCGGCAAAGGCGGAGGATGTGTGTCCGGAAGGGAAGGACCAGCCATGGGGCCGAGCCACCAGCGTGAGCATCTCCGGCCGGAGGTCGCAGGGGCGTGGGCGTGCGAACAGCGGCTTTAAGGCGCAGTGGCCCGCCAGCATATAAAGGCCCAGCGCCAGCGCCATGGCCAGCCCGGCCCGGCGGGTGCGCCGGAACGCCAGCAGCACCGCCGTGAAGGCAATCCAGATCTCGCCGCGGGCACCGGCCTGATCGAAAAACACCGCCAGTGCATCCAGCACCGGACAGCGCAGAGCCTGCAAGGCATCCAGAAGGGTAAATTCAAAGGACATGGATAAAGCCTCCCTGCTTGTTGTTCTTGCCCTTATGGTAACATGGAACCGGGCAGAGAATAAGAACAAGGCTTGTACAAAGGATAAACAAATCTTAAACCGGCAGAAAAGATGTCGGAAACAGGACAAAACTGGAATATGATGGTGTAATACTACAGATAGTAAATAGAAAAGAGACCCTGCGGTTTTGTGACGTAGGGCATATTGTATGTTTTACTGCATCTGGTCAAGGGTGGGGTAGCTGTCGATGGCACCATTCGTCTGCACGCTGATGCCGCAGAACTGATTGGAAAACGCAAGGTATTCGTTCAGCTTTGTTTTGCTGAGCTTTGCCAGTTTTTCCAGTGTCACGCCGTCACGTTCCAGCTGCCACAAAAACGAGCCGATGAAGCCGTCGCCTGCACCGGTGGTGTCCACAGCCCGGACTTCCCGGCAGGGGGCAAAGCCGTGGGCGGTGCGGGTATAGGCGTGGGCACCGCTGCTGCCGCAGGTGTACAGCACCAGCTGCACATCGCCCACAAGCAGCTGCGGCAGGGCGGATTCAATGTCCGCAGTGCCGGTGAGAAATTCCAGCTCTTCGTCCGAAATTTTGAGGATGTTGGAAAGCGGCAGGAACTGCAGCACCGTCCCGCGCAGCATGTCGCGGTCCGGCCAGAGGGGAAAGCGCAGGTTCGGGTCAAAGCTGACGATAGCACCAGCTTCGCGTGCGGCGGCAATGGCCGCAAGGTGGGCGTAGCGCATGGGGCTGTCCACCAGTGACACGCTGCAGTAGTGCAGGGCAAAGGCATCGGCGAACCATGCAGGGTCGATCTGCTCCGGAGAATAAAGCAGGTCCGCCGAGGGTTTGCGGTAGAAGCTGAAGGTGCGGCTGCCGTCCTCTTCCAGACTGACGAAGGCAAGGGCCGTGCTGGCCTTATCGGTAAAGGCCAGATGGGAGAGGTCGATGCCGCAGGCTTCCAGCTCCCGTGCAATCTTGTGGCCGAAGGGGTCGTCGCCCAGCTGGCTCAGAAAAGCACTTTTGCCGCCCAGCCGGGCAAAGGCGGCGCACACGTTGGCCGGTGCGCCGCCAGTGCGCGGGCTGAACGAGGGAACCTCGTCAAAAGAACAGCCCACCCTGGACGGGATCATATCGATGAGTGCTTCGCCAATGGAAAACAGTGTGCTGCCGGACATAGAGAACCTCCCAAATTAAGATGCTGGTAATAAAAGACTTCCCCCGGCGAGGGGGATGATTTTGTGACCGCTCCCAGTGTAAGGGCCAGAGCCCGGGCTGTCAATGCTTTTTTGCGCGGTACAGGGCGTTTTTGTGTTGACTTGCATTTTGGGGTGTGCTAAAATATGCCGGTATGCGTAAAAAATGCCATGAAAGGGAACTTGGATGAACCTGACAAAACAGTTCTTTAAATATGTATCACAGAATATCTTCGGCCTGCTGGGCACCTCGTGCTACATTCTGGCCGATACCTATTTCATCTCGCAGGCGGCGGGCACCGACGGCGTTACCCTGCTCAACCTCTGCCTGCCGGTCTACAACTTCATCTTTGCCGTCGGCTCCATGGTCGGCCTTGGCGCGGCCACCCGCTATGCCATCCTCAAGGCGCAGGGAGACGAGCGCTGCCAGCGCTATTTTTCCAATGCCATCTTCTGCGCCTGTGTGCTCAGCGTGCCGTTCCTGCTGGTGGGCATTTTTGCGCCCGGCGGCCTTCTGCGGCTGATGGGCGGTGACGCGGGGATCGTGGCGCTGGGCATCCCGTATGCCCGCATCTTCCTTATGTTCACGCCCTTCTTCATGTGCAACTATATCGTGTCGGCCTTTGTGCGCAACGACGGCGACCCCTCCCTTGCCATGGTGGCTACCCTGAGCAGCAGCCTGTTCAATGTGGTGTTCGACTATATTTTCATGTTTCCCATGGGTCTGGGGCTGGCCGGTGCGGCGCTGGCCACCGCCGTGTCTCCCATCATCAGCATTTCCATCTGCAGCCGCCACTTCTTTAAGAAGGAGAACAGCGTGCAGTTCGTGCGCCAGCGCCCCTCGGCAAGGCTGCTGGGCCAGAGCTGCCAGCTTGGCATCTCCGGCTTTGTGGGTGAGATGTCCTCCGGCGTTACCACCACCGTATTCAACTTCCTGCTGCTGGGTCTGGCGGGCAATGTGGCGGTGGCGGCCTATGGCGTGGTGGCGAACTTTGCGCTGGTGGCAACGGCCATCTTCAATGGTGTAGCACAGGGCGCACAGCCGCTGGTGAGCGAGTGCTACGGCAAAAGCGACAAGGCCGGTGCCAGAAAGCTGCTCATTCTGGGCAGCTGCACCGCACTGGTGCTGGCAGCGGTGCTGTACGGCATCATCTTTGGTGCTACCGATGCACTGGTGGGCATATTCAACAGCGAAAGCTCCGCCCAGATGGCGCAGTTTGCCCACATGGGCATGCGGCTGTACTTTGTGGGCTACTTCTTTGCCGGGTTCAACATCGTGGCGGCGGGCTACCTGAGCGCGACCAACCGCCCGGTGGAAGCCTCCGTCACCTCCATCTGCCGCGGCATGGTGGCCATCGTGGCCTGCTCGCTGGTGCTGAGCCGCCTGTTTGGCATGAATGGTGTGTGGGCAGCGTTCCCGGCATCGGAACTGCTCACCGCAGTGCTGACCCTGTTTTTGCTGCTGCGCGGTAAAAAGCAGACCGCATAGCCCTTAAATATAAAGCTCCTGTTCGCGCAGAGATTCCTCGGGCGAAAGCCCACTCTGCGCGGCGTGACCGGCCATTGCCCGCCACTGTGCGGGGGATTGGCCGGTTTCTTTTTTGAACACCCGGCACAGGTAGTTGGCACCGGAAAAGCCGCACAGGCTGGCTACCACGTCCAGTGTGTACTCCCGGTGGAGCAGCAGCCGCTGGGCTGCTTCAACGCGCACAGTGGTGAGGTATTTGCCCGGCGGCACGCCAATGGCTGCGGTAAAGGTGCGCACCAGATGGCTCTTGGACACGCCCAGCCGTTCGCTCAGCTCCTCCACGCCGTAAAGGCCCGCGTAGTTTGCGCGGATGTCCTCAATGGCGGCCTGCACCAGCGGCGGCAGGGCGGACGCAGCACTGTCGGCATCGGCCAGCTCACACAGCAGTGCGTAGGCCAGCTGGCTGCGCGCCCGGCTGTGGGAGGATTTTTCCTCGGCCAGACGGCCCATCAGTTCGGCAGCGGCCGGGCAGGAACCGCCCTTGGCAAGGAAGGGCAGTTCGTGCAGCCCGGCCAGAAACTGGGAAGCCGCCTGTCCGGTAAGCTGGACGCAGAGCAGATGGCAGATGCTTTCCGGCACAAGGGCCAGCGGGGCACGGCTCAGGATCAGGTGCCCGGCAGGCACGGACTGCGGCGGCAAAATGAGCGCTGCACCCAGCGGCAGCGGCCCGGCAGCAGGTACGGATGCAGAGCACCGGCCGCTGGACACAAGGCACACCCACAGTCCTTCGCCGGAGAGAGTGAGGGGGGCAGACAGCTGCAGATCCTGCACGGAAGCGGGAAAAGCGATGGTGTTCCAGTCAAAAAGCAATATCTGACACCTCTGATCAATAAAATGCTATTTTATATCACAAAATTATCTGCTATTATAGTACCAACGAATGAACACGCCGTCAAGAGCGTGGGAACCTTAAAAATTATGGAGGCAAACGACTATGGCTTCGATCAGCTGCCAGCACATCTATAAGATCTATCCGGGTGCTACCGCTCCCGCTGTTACCGACTTTAACCTGGAGATCCAGGATAAGGAATTCATCATCTTCGTCGGCCCCTCTGGCTGCGGCAAGTCCACCACCCTGCGCATGATCGCCGGTCTGGAGGAGATCTCCAAGGGCGAAATGTACATCGGCGGCCGTCTGATCAACGACGTTCCCCCGAAGGATCGTGATATCGCCATGGTGTTCCAGAGCTACGCTCTGTACCCCCACATGACCGTTTACAAGAACATCGCTTTCGGTCTGGAACTGCGCAAGACCCCGAAGGACGAGATCGACAAGCGCGTGCACGAGGCTGCTAAGATCCTGGAGATCGAGCACCTGCTGGACCGCAAGCCCAAGGCTCTGTCCGGTGGTCAGCGTCAGCGTGTTGCTCTGGGCCGTGCAATGGTTCGTAACCCGGCAGTCTTCCTGCTGGACGAGCCCCTGTCCAACCTGGATGCTAAGCTGCGTACCTCCATGCGCACCGAGATCATCAAGCTGCACAAGAAGCTGGCTACCACCTTCATCTACGTTACCCACGACCAGACCGAGGCTATGACCATGGGCGACCGTATCGTGGTTATGAAGGACGGCATCATCCAGCAGGTCGATACCCCGCAGAACCTGTACGATATGCCCTGCAATATGTTCGTTGCAGGCTTCATCGGCAGCCCCCAGATGAACTTCCTGGACGGCACCCTGATCAAGAAGGGTGAGCTGTACGGTGTTGATCTGGGCGGCGACGTGATCCCCCTGCCCAAGGAGAAGACCGCAGACGGCAAGCTGGATGCTTACGTCGGCAAGAAGATCAAGATGGGCGTCCGTCCCGAGGACATCGACGACGAGCCCGAGTTTATGGCAAAGCACGCTGACTGCCAGCTGGATACTCAGGTGGACGTCTCCGAAATGATGGGCGCTGAGATCTACCTGTATCTGGAGTACAAGGGCAACAAGATGACCGCTCGTGTGGCTCCCACCTCCAAGGCACGCAACGGAGACACCGTCCGCGTTGCATTCGATCCCCACAAGGTCCACCTGTTCGACATCGAGACCGAGCTGACCATCCTGAACTAATATTTAGCGACGATCATTTTTGATCCTCCTATCATAAGAAAAACCGCCGAAGGAAAGCCTTCGGCGGTTTTTCGTTTGTGTGTTCAGCTTTGCGCTTCAATGGACCCGTGCTCTTTTCATTTGCTGGCAGTGCTGGGCGCGGGCTGGCGCACCAGCTCGATAAAGGCTTTCATCTGAGGGGTCAGCCATTTGTCACGGTGATAAAACAGCTGACGATGCATCTCCACGGTGCAGTCCGGCACATTCAGCCGGGCAAGACGACCTGCGGCCAGCGCCGGACGCACGATGTACTCCGGCAGGAAGGAAAGACCCATGCCCTGCTCTACCATCTGGCACAGTAGCGCAGCGCTGCCCAGCTCCAGATAAGGGTGGATGGCAAGGCCGCGGGCGGCAAGGCACTGATCCAAAGCGTCGCGGTAGCTCATGCCGCGCTCAGTGAGCAGAAATTCCTGCCGGGGCAGCTCTTCCAGCGTAACGGCTTCCTGCCCGGCAAGCGGGTGAGCGGACGGTGCAATAAAACACACCGGCTCCGGCACATCCGCCGCAAGCACCAGATTGGGCTGCAGCAGGGGCTGGTCCAGCGTATAGGCCAGATCGATCTGATTTGTGCCCAGCATCTGCAGCATCCCGTCGGCAGTGGCGGTGCACAGCACCAGCTCCACCTGCGGGCACAGGGCGTGGTAGCGTTTGAGCAGACCGGGCAGGAAGGTGGAGCACACTGAATCCGCCAGAGCGATGCGCAGACTGCCGCTGATCTGCCGGGCGGGCTGCAGGGCAGCCTGCGCCTGCTGGGCCGTGGCCAGCAGGGTGCGTGCATAGCCCAAAAAGGTCTGGCCCGCATCGGTGAGCCGCACGGTCTTGCCCACGCGGTCGAACAGCGGTGCGCCCAGCTCTGCTTCCAGCTGTGCGATCTGGGAGGACACCGCCGACTGGGAATAGCCAAGCTGCCGCGCAGTGCGGGAAAAGCTGTGCAGCTCGGCGATGTGCAAAAAGGTATTGATGTTCCGCAGTTCCATAAACGCTTCCTCTCAGCGGCGGGCGATGCCGGTCACGGTGAGCATCTCGCCATCCACGGTAAAATGCACCTCTACCGGGCCGAACTCCATGCCGTACACCCGCTGCGGGTCGTGCTGGTAGGAGGGGCGCGGGTCACCTGCCAGTACGCCGGTCAGGGCGGCGCGGTCGGCCTGCGGCACCTGTGCCAGCAGTTCGGGCGGGAACTGTACCTGCAGACGGTGGAACTGGGTCTGGCCGGTAAAGCCCTCGGCGGCATCCGGGTGGCAGTCGGCATAGGGGATGTAAGGCTTGATGTCGTAGATGGGGGTGCCATCCATCAGGTCGGCACCGCGCACGATGAGCACCGGGCCAACGTCCGGCCGGTGCTCGATGCCTTCCAGACGCACGCTGGAAAGGCCCAGAGGATTGGGGCGGAACGGCGACCGGGTAGCGAACACGCCCATGCGGGTGTTGCCGCCCAGACGCGGCGGGCGTACAGTGGGGGACCAGCTGTCCCGCACCGCGCCGGAGAACTGCCACACCAGCCAGATGTGACTGAAATCTTCCAGACCGCGCACGGCATCGGCATTGCGGTATTCGGGCGTAAAGATCACCTCGCCGCGCAGCTCGTCCACAAGGCCGCTCTGGCGCGGGATGCCGAACTTGGTGGGAAAGGCAGTATGGATATGGGCAATGACCTTCAGGGTCATCTCTTCAGGTGCAGTGGGCATGG
>ERZ1673742.2457-NODE-2457-length-13967-cov-4.599195_pt1 | contig 13967 bp, 10 predicted proteins | sample MGYA00580208_ERZ1673742 | MGnify/ENA primary metagenome ERZ1673742 (study PRJEB41218, sample SAMN15661774) | gut metagenome | host: Homo sapiens | place: Canada: London | collected 2015-08-20/2019-03-30 | study: EMG produced TPA metagenomics assembly of...
TTAGAAAATACTTATACTGTGTATATTATAACACAATAAATTTACGTTATCAAGGTTTTGAAAATATCAATTTGACGAAATTCGTGTTTTTTTGCTAATTTTTTTATTGCGATATGCCTTAAAAAATATGTCGAACAATGCGTTTTTTGCTTGCAAAAAAAACGCCGAAATGTTACTATGTTAAAAGTAAATATTGTGAGGTGTTTTATGAACAACGTAACTATTTTCAATCACCCTCTTATCACACACAAAATTGCAATTATGCGTGATGAACGTACCGGCAGTAAAGAGTTTCGCGAACTTGTGGAAGAAGTCGCAATGCTTATGGCATTTGAGGCTCTCCGTGATATCAATACGCAAGAAATTGAGGTTAAAACCCCGATTGCGGTCACTAAAACCCGCGTTATTGCAAATGACATCGCAATCGTTCCTATTCTCCGCGCAGGTCTCGGCATGGTAAACGGTATCCTTGCTCTTGTCCCCACCGCAAAAGTTGGACACGTCGGTCTTTATCGCGACCACGAAACGCTTGAACCCAAGGAGTACTACTGCAAACTTCCCGACGATATCGCAAACCGCGAAGTCATCATTCTCGATCCGATGCTCGCAACCGGTGGCAGCGCAATCGCGGCAATCGACTTCATTAAGGCGAAAGGCTGCAAGAACATTAAGTTTATGAGCATCATCGGCGCGCCCGAAGGAATTGAAAAAGTCCACGCAAAACATCCCGACGTACACATCTTCGTCGGCTGCAAAGACTCTCACCTTAACGAAAACGGCTACATCGTCCCCGGCCTCGGCGACGCCGGCGACAGAATTTTCGGTACGAAATAATCCGCAATAATTGAACGAATAATTGCATTGCCCTGACATTAGTCAGGGCTTTTTGATGGTGCAAATGCCCCCGCAACGTGCCGAAGGCACATACATCGTTGCGCATTCAACATCGCTTGCCGAAGGCAATACGGTTCCCTTCCGGGAGATTGCCACGCTACGCTCGCAATGACATAAGTGCGTTGCACGGAACAACATAAAGCATAAAAAAAGTCCTCATAAAACTATGAGGACTTTTTGATATTTCGTTGATTATTACTTGTCGGACGATTCGTCCTTTGCTTCTTCAACCGCCCGGAATTCCACCGTCGCTGTTTTGTCTTCGTCTTCGAGTCCGAGTTCTTCGACTGCTTCGTCGACTGCTTCGCTGTCTGCCACGACTTCGTCTTTTCTGACGCCGGTGAGTTTGTCATCCGTGTCATACGTTACGCCTTCGCCCACGACCGCGATGCTTTCACCGTCTTTGACTTCGCCCTGTTTTTCTTTCTTGGTTTTGATGGAAAGAAGGACGTTGGTAAGGATACCTACGATAAGAGCGGTTGCGATGTTGGTGATGGTGATGATTGCTTTGCCCTGCGTTGCAAGACCGAATTTAAGAGCGAGTCCGCCGATACCAGTAATAAGGATTGCTGATACGACGAAGAGGTTTTTGCTTTCGCCGAGGTCGACGTTTTGCAGCATTTTAAGACCGCTGACTGCGATAAATCCGTAGAGAGCCAGGCATACGCCTCCCAGAATGCAGGTGGGAATTGTTTCGATAAGCGCAATGAACGGGCTGAAAAACGCGATTATAATCGCGATAACAGCCGCGCCGATTATGGTGTAAATCGAGGCGTTTTTGGTGATTGCCACACAGCCGATGCATTCGCCGTAAGTGGTGTTGGGGCAGCAGCCGAAGATTGTGCCGACGGTCGTTCCAAAGCCGTCACCGATTAGCGTGCGATGGAGACCGGGTTCTTTGAGAAGGTCTTTTTCGATGATGGTGCTCATGTTTTTGTGGTCCGCGATATGTTCCGCGAAAACAACCAGCGATACGGGGATGAACAGAAGCGCGATTGTGCCGACGCCCGTGCCGGTAAGTCTTGCGGTGCCGTTTACGGATTCCTTAATTGCTTCGATAATCGCAAGGTGCGGATAATCGAGGAATGCGGTGACGCCCGTGAATTTGCCGTCTTTTACGAAGTTTTCGACAAGCGGAGTCCAGTTGACGATTTTGAGATATTCGACGTTGCATGCGTATCCGAAGATGGAGAAGAACGATGCGAGAAGGTAACCTGCGCCGATACCGATGATGAAAGGCATAAGTTGCATTTTTTTGCTGCCCTTGCAGGATACGAAGACCGTTACGAAGAAGGCGAACAGACCGCAAAAGATTGCGACAAGGTTGTAAGATTGTCCGCTGCCGCTTGCAGTGGTAAGGTTGCCGATTGCGCTGCCCGAAAGACCTAAGCCGATAAGAGCAACCGTGGGCCCGATGATGACCGCGGGCATAAGTTTGTTGATCCATTCAGTGCCTTTCTTCCAGACGATAAAGGCAAGTATGCAGTATACAGCGCCTGCGAATACGCCGCCGAGAATAATTCCCCACCAGCCGTATTGAGTTGCGCCTATCAACGCCGAGATAAACGCGAACGAGCTTCCGATGAACATCGGGCTCTTTTTCTTGGTAACCCATACGTAGAACAGGGTTGCGATACCTGCTCCGAAAAGTGCGGCAGCGGGGCTCATGTTGACGCCGTTTCCCGAGGAAAGAATAGGCACGAGAATCGTCGCGCATACGACCGCCAAGAATTGTTGAAGCGAGTACACAAGCGTTTGTTTGAAGGACAACTTGTCTTCAACGTTGTAAATCATCTTCATAAGTAACAATCTCCTTTAAAATTTATTTATATTTTGATATATCAGAGTGAAAACAGGTCGACGGCGATTTTCTCGTCATAGGGCGGTATCATTACCCTTACGACCTCCTGCTTGGACGTTGGCAGGTTTTTGCCGACGTAGTCCGCGCGTATCGGAAGTTCGCGATGACCGCGGTCGATAAGCACGGCAAGTTGTATCGTGCGCGGACGTCCCAGCGTGAACACGGCGTCGATTGCGGCGCGCGCCGTCCTTCCGGTAAACAAAACGTCGTCAACAAGGACGACGTCTCGTCCCCTTACTTCAAAGGGAACGTTGATTTTTTCGATAACGGGAGTTTCGCTTTTTTCCGCAAGGTCGTCACGATAAAGACTTATATCGAGTTCACCCACGTCAAGCGACACGCCTTCGTATTTTTTCACGTTTTCGGCAATTATTCCGGCAAGGGGGATACCACGGCTTTTAATGCCGATAATCACGACGTTTTCCAGGGAGTCGTTTCTTTCGATAATCTCGTGCGATACCCTTTTAAGCGCGCGGGCGACAGCCGTATCATCCATAATGTTTGCCTTAATTTCCATAAAACCTCAAAAAAAATCTTGCGTCAAGACACGCAAGATATGATACACCTGTTTATTGTATGATAACCTTGTATGCCTCTCTGGACATAATTAAAGATTTCTGTTAGGGTTATAATAACACAAGCAGCATTTTTTGTAAACCGTTTTTAAGAAGGAAAAGAAAATTTTTTTATTATTATTTTTTTTGAAAATATCGCGCTTCTTCTCGCCTTCGAAATTTACCCGCCGCCCTTTATTTTCATTATATAAACTATATAATATATAATATTAAACATTAAAAAACGTCGGGGTGTCCCGACGCTTTGAAAACGATTGTCCTTGGGTTTTGCGACAATCAATAGTTGTCCGCGGATATTTCAAAATAACTTTGGGGATGATTGCACGTCGGGCAAACCTCGGGCGCGCACTCTCCGACGACGATATGGCCGCAGTTTCTGCATTCCCACACTTTCACCGTGGATTTTTTGAAAACTTCCGCCGTTTCGATATTTTTCAACAGCGCGCGATATCTTTCTTCGTGGTGTTTCTCGATCGCCGCGACAAGTCTGAATTTCGCCGCAAGTTCGTGGAAGCCTTCTTCTTCGGCTGTTTTTGCAAAGCCCGCATACATATCCGTCCATTCGTAGTTTTCGCCCGCCGCTGCGGCAACAAGGTTTTCCGTTGTGTTTCCGATGCCGTTAAGTTCCTTGAACCAAAGTTTGGCGTGTTCTTTTTCGTTGTCGGCGGTTTTCAGAAACAGGGACGCGATTTGTTCATAGCCCTCTTTTTTCGCAACCGACGCAAAGTAAGTATACTTGTTTCTTGCCTGTGATTCGCCCGAAAAAGCCGTTTCGAGGTTCTTTTCGGTTTTTGTACCTGCATATTTGTTCATTTTTCTTCTCCTTATAAAATATTTTATATTTTGGAAACGGCACGCCGTCGCGTGCGTTTGTTTAACGATTATGCGCGTTTTCTCTTAATGACGACCAACGTAACCACGATGATTGCCATAAGCACTGCCGCGCCGCCCACGCCTGCGCCGATGCCAATTGCCAGCGTGTTTGTTTTCGCTTTGGGCGCGACGTAGTCTTCTGCAAAGATGAAGTAGCCGAGCTTATCGGTTTCAAACGTTACGGTACCGTCGCCGTTATCGACATAGTTTACTTCCGTCCATTCGCCGTTGTTGTATCTGATGAGTTTCGCGCCGTTTGCGCTGACGTTCATCGTTACGGTTGCGGGGCTCATAAGTCTGGGCTGTTTGTCGGCGTTCATAAGGACGCTTTTGTTCTTATATTCGCTGAGCGACAGGAAGTAGACCTTGCCAGCGACGTACTCTTTGCCAAAGATTTCCTTATTTTGTCTTAAACCGTTGGTGAAGTTATCGCGGCTTGCGGCGTTGTTTCTGTCGAGTATGCAGAAGTAAACGGTGTATCCGCTGTCAGCCTGCGTCCAGCTGCCCGAGATCGTGCCGATGCCGTTATCTTCCAGAACTTTATCGTCGGGAACGTTAACGTCGCCGCCCCATACCGAGTTAAGTTCGTTTTCGATGATGGAAATCGTCGCTTCGATTATGCCGTCCGCCGACACGGCACGGGTATATCTTTCGGATTCCGCACTGCTGTCGACCGTCCAGGCGCCGCCCTTGATAAGTCCTTTATGAACGACTCTGTAAGGATATCTGCCTTCGCCCACAAGTCCCGCAGCGTTATTCACGACCTTGTAACTGGCGTCGCTGACACGATAAACGATGACAAAGTCTTTTGCGATTTCTTTGTAGTTGCCGCCGACGGAGTCTTTGTCGATAAGATTTTCAACCGTGGGCAGATTGAACGATTCGCCTACGTTTGCCGTGATATCGACAAGGTTGAATTTCGCGCCGTTAACGTTGATTTTGCGGGCGAGCGAGACCGAGCCGATGAAATTTTCGTTGCCCTTATATCTCACGCGGACGTAGCATACGCCGCCACCCTGACGGACGGGAGCACTGCCGAGAATCGTCTTGAAATCTTCATCAAAGGAATATTCGTAAACGATGTCGTTTGCGCCGACGACCATGCCGTAAGTCGTCTTGTAGTAATTGAACGCGTCGTCGACCTTTTGCACTTTTTCAGCGAAGTCTTCGCCGTATTTTGCGTCGTACGTAACGGACGCGTCTTTAATCTTAATTTCGGTGCCGATTCTTTCAATCGTGAAAGTTTGTTCAAGAATGTATTCGTTATTCGAGCGCGATACCGTGAACTTACCGTAGTATTCCCCTGCGTCGATTGCCTTGTCAACGGGCACCCATACGCCGTCTGCGCCCTTCTTGAAGTATTCCTCCGATTCAATATTCAACTGTGACGGGCTTATGACGTTAAGCGTGTATGCCGCCGCGTTGTACGGAGCGCTGAACTTATCGACGTTGCCTTTGTCGTTGAACATTTTATTTTCAAACTTGACGTCCGAGAAGTCAAGCACGGACACGACTTTGGTTTCCGTGTCGTTGAAGCCCGTTATTTTCTTGAAGTTGCTTTTCGCGCCGAAGCTTTCGATTTTCAACGTATATTTATACGCGCCCGAAGTGGTGTCGTAAACGCCGTCCTTAATGTTGACGTTGATAACGAATTTGTTGCCGTTCTGATCGACGACGACGGGCTGATACTGACGCTGTGTGAAGTCGATTTCACCGATGTCGAGTTTGTTTTTGAGTTCGGTATCCTCATAGTATTCGATTGCGTAAACGATGTCTTGCGACAGCTCGAAGCGGTGACCGTTGATGATGCAAACGCCGCCCGTGACGAACGTATCGAGCACCCAGACGGTTGCGCCTGCTGGCAAAACGTCAACGTTTTCGGTCTTTGCCTTGCCGTTTTCGTCCTTGCTGTACGCGATATAACCTGCGCCGTCTTTCTGATAAATCACAACCTCGTTTTCGCCGAGTTTATTAATATAGTAATAATTGCCGTTCGTGTCGACAGCGTAAATACCGGTGATTTTCGCGCCGCCGATTTCGCGCGGAGAAATGGTGACCGTAACAACCGCCTCGGTAACGTTCAGGACGTAGTTTTTGCTGTCATTGCCGGTAATACCCAGCGTGACTTTGCAATCGGGATAAGTGCCGACGTTGATATTTGCCGTATTGCCCGTGCTTGTTAACAGCTTCACGTCGTCGCCCGATACAACGCCGCCAAACGTATAGCTGCTGATCTGGAACGACGTTTTGTTGTCGAAAGGTTTATCGACGTTATTCACCGTAACCGTGATGGGTTTGGGCGTTACGGTAATCGTCGCTTCAACGGTAACGTCTGTCAGGTCATAGAATTTTTTTCTTTCGCCGACGAGTTTGAAATCGTTGACGTTAAAGGTATATGTGCCGACGTCCTTGCCGGGCAGGATAATCGTGCCGTATTCGAGCGTGATGTTGTCCGTGCCTTGCAGTCCCTCGATACTAAACGTGCAGTTGACCGAGTTCGTCAAAATCGTATTTTCGCCGTTATAAATCTTTGAGGCGATAAGCGTGATTTTACCGAGTTTGGCTGGTAGGATATCGATATACGCTTTGGGTGCGCTTGCGGAGCCGCCCGCGTTTGTGATCTGGTAATTGTTGTTCAGTTCGCCCGCGATTTCGATATTTATAAGCGACGCGCGAAGCCCGGGGTTGACGGCAATGCTGTCAAGCTGGAACGTGCCTTTCCATTGGATATTTTTCCATTCGTCCGCTTTGTCGCCCAAAACCTTATCGAGCACCAATAAAGAGCCGTCGCCCGAAACGTAGTCGGTCATTGCGTAGTTGATGGTGCCGTTATAAACAAACTTCGCATGTTCGTAATTCTCGTCGATCGTAAGGCGGGCTTTTCTTATTTCGTGCGTGCCGACGACAAACCTGCCGTCCACGAGGGTGATGACGTTGCCGTTTACGTCAAAGTAAACCTTTTCATATTCGTCGATGAGCGCAGCCGTATAAGCCGAGCCTTCGACGTAGGAAGCCAGGACGTTGCTGACAATCACGTGTCTTTTTCCTGCATTAACGCCGTCGTACGCCGCGTCGAAAGTAATGCCGATTTTCCCCGACGGGATAGTGCCTGTAAACTTGTTCGACAACGTGTACGAAACAAGCGACGTACTTACGTCGGTCGTATTGTTGAAGTATCTTCGGGCGTTCGTATCGATGTTGAAGTTGACGTTGATCTTTGCCCTGTCAAGGTTGACGTTGTAGATGGTTTCCTCGTTTGTATTGCCCGCTTCGTCGACAAGCCAGAATCTGACCTGAATTTGCGTGAGGCCTGAAACGTTTCTGCCCTCGAACAAATCCATATAAACGTCGTTTGTATCAAGCGATAGTTCCTTTGCCTCGCCCACGACGCCGTCACGGGTGATTGCGTAATAAAGAGTCATCGGGCTGCCCAAAAATTCGCTGACGTAGCCGTCTTTCCCGACTTGTTTGTAGTTAAGGTTCACAAAAAGGGGCAGTAAGTCGGCATACGCGTCTGTCGAGAAGTCAAGAAGCCTTGCGATTTCGGGCTTGTATCCGTTATAGTTGTCGTATTTCACGGGAACGTTAACGGTATACTTGATATTTGACGAATTATAAATCGCTTGGAAATAATAGATGCGTTCGTATCCTTCGGGCGAAATTTCGTCATGTCCTATGATATATTTGTTATCGACGATTTTGTCGTTGATGCTCACCCATTCGGTTTGCGTACCTACGAAAACGCCGTTTTTAAGGGTGCGATAACTGATTTGATAGGTTATATCCTTGATGGAAGAGAGCGTGTTGAACTCGATAACGACGTTCTGATTCGTCCATTCGCCGTTATATGCGCCGCCGTTTTCAAGGTAAATTGCGGTTTCCCATTTTTCGGGCAGGCTCTTGATGTCGTCGATTGTGAAATGGTGATAACCGCTGTAAACGGCGTGGTTTGCCCAGCTTTTTTGTATGCTGTTAAAAAGTGCGATTTGCTCCGCACTCGCGCCTTCGTAGAATCGTCCGACCGTGTCAATCGCTTTGAACTTGATTGCGTATTCGCCCTTTTCAAGTCCCGAAAGGGTGAAGATGTCGGAACCGGGGTTGTTGATTGCAATGCCTGTCTGCCCTTCGATTTCGACGTAGTTGCCGTCAACTATTTTGTAAAGGGTATAGAAATACTTGACGTCACCGCGAGTGTCGGTGTCTTCAAGAACAGGTTTGAATTCTATGGTGTCGGTATAAAAATACGTGACGCCGTCTTTTTCGTTAAAAACGTTTTCGGTAAGGAGAGCAACTTCGTTCAATGCCGTGGGCTTGGTGTAGTCGATACCGTCGCAGTCGACGCTCAACGTCTTACCCGAAAGATTGATTGAGTTTTTATAATTTACACGATATATCGTGTCGGTTTCGATAGGCAACGCATTGTTGTCTTTTCCGTCGTAAATGACCGTGACGTAAAGCCCGCGGAAAGAACCCGTCGCGGGGTCGTTATTGTCAAACGCAAACGGCTCAACCGTTATGCTTTCCAAGCCCGTCGGATAACGCAACGTTTTCAGCTGTTCTAATGTATAATCGCTTCTTCTGTATGTTTTTGCGGAGCCGTCCGTTATTGCGCCTTCGCCGCTATATGCTTGAAGAAGATTAAAACCTTTGATATCCGCCTCTTTAAGCCCGAAGAATTTGTCAAAAAGCAGGAAGGAGAACTGCTTTGATTGCGTTCCGTCGGTGCGGATTGACGTCAACTTGTTGAACGTCGGATCAAGAACGTCTTCGCCGTTCAATGCCCAGTCAAGGTTGCCGACAATATTGTTGTTGGTGGTATAAAGATTCGATATGTTTGCAATGGTGTCCAAAACCGCAATGTCAGGTTTGGTTTTTCCGTCCCACGCTGCGGTAACGGGTGTGAAAAGGCTCGGGTTATCGACAGACTTGACCTTAATCGTGATTTCAAGCCCGCTGATTTCGATTTTCTCATTGCCTCCGTCTTCTTGACCGCCGGCATATACAAGGATATATTGTCTGCCCGCCGTGACTTTCCAGGTCGTGCCTGAATTATACGTTTCTTCAACGACTTGTTCGGCAGTTACACCGTCTTTATCTTCGTTTTCTTCGATTTTTGAAATATTACCCGCTACGGAAATAAACTTGTGCGTCTTTTTCATTTTAGTGAATTTATACGCACTGTCAAGGTTTGCGCTGATTTCAATCGTCGCGCCAAGCGAAACAAGTTCATCGGGCAGTTTATAGTAAGCATATAATCGTTCTCTTACGCTGCCGATTATCTCTTGGTTGGGTGAAGTATACGCACTAGTGTCTGAACTCTTGACAGAAATTTTATAAGTAGCTATTCCACCGACATAGGCAAAGTAGTTGGAATATGTATTCGGTCTATAAGTGTAAACGGCAATATTACCGTCCGCATCTGCTTTAAGCGGCACGTTCCAATTCCAGCTTGGCGAACCGATGGCAAGCTCCTGCGTGCCGGGCGTGTACGTACCTGCCGCAAAAGCTATCTGGTTATCACCCGCACCCACGCGCGTAAAAGAAATTGCGCTGACAAGCAGTGCGACTGCAAGCATAAACACTAATGCAAGTCCGCTGATACGAAGTAAGTTTTTGCTTGATTTTTTTGCTCTCATATCTCTCCTCCGATACGCCGGAAAACCCGGCGGTATAGCCATAGTATGTGCAATTTTGGGCATAATGCGCCCAAAAGTTATTGCTATAAATATAATATACAAGATATTACAACCGAATGTCAAGTTATTTTGCATTATGACGCGCCATTTTGCACGTCCCGTTTTCGCCGTTTCGCACTAATTTCCAAACGAAAACATAAACTGCCTTATGGAACTTTCGCGGCTCAACGTCATTGAACTCACAAATCTTGCCCTGTCCGTTGCGACGATACTGACGCGCGACCTTACCGTGTCCGAGACGGAATGTCTTTTGAAATTTCTTTGCATCGTGCGCGACGATATATCGCTCATACTTTGCGACAAACGCAACGACAAGTCATGATACGTTACCACTTCCGTGCGACACTCTTTATATCATTACAATGCGGTTACCCTTCCGGGAGATTGCCACGTCGCGTTGCTCCTCGCAATGACATAAGTGCGTTGCACGGGATAGAATAAAGAAGGTACGAAAATTTTGCAAATAGTTTCCGGTAAACAAACTCTTGTTATATTCCGTACGAAGTACTGTGTCATTGCGAGCGAAAAAACGGGGATCCCACGGGATACTTTGTACCCATGGGGAAAAGGAATAAACAAGCAAAAGACAAGCATTTTCGCTTTTAGCGTGAAATGATTGGTCAAAAGCGTAGTTTATGACGCGTGGCAATCTCCCGGAAGGGTTTCCTTGTTATAATATCCCGTGCGCCGCTGTCAATATGACAATGACTGCTGTCAATATACACAACATATTACGCTTTTCAATTTCAAAAAAACCTTCAAAAAATTTGAACTCGACAAAACGAAAACGGCGGTTTTCCAAAATCGTATTTTCCGTTTCGCCCTGATAATACGTCGGTTTTGACAAAACGTCGGCGGTTTTGTATAATATAATTATGAAATACAATAAAAAAGGTTTCACTCTTGTGGAGCTTATCGTCGTAATTGCGATTATGGCGGTGCTTGCCGGCGTCGTTTCGGGCGCAACCGTGGGCATACTCAACAAGAAAACCGACGAAGTCAACTACATATACAACGGGAAGCAAATTTCTGCACAAATCGTTTCGTGGGCGCAGGAAGTCGTTGAACGCCCTTCGTTCTTCACCGAACTTACGGGGATCGAAATCGACGTGTATGGCAGTATCGACCAAATATGGACGGATGCGTACTCGGAAGCCGCTTACAATACCTTGAAAAACAGGTTTTCGTCCTTAAAATGGGCTGATTCGTACGGCGTTCCCGAAAAAAAGGGGACTTTTTCCGCCGATTTTAACACGGAGGAAAATGCGATTTATCTTTATTACAAGGGAAAATCGCAAGAATATCGTGAGGTATATTACAAAATTTACCTAAGCGGTGAAAACATCGTCACCGAAAAAGGCACAGGATTTTAACGTTGTTTCCCTTATTTATTCCTGGCTCGGCTATCTGAACATCTGTTCCTGACGTACTTTCTTATGCGGTTTTTCACCTTTGCGTAATTTTTCGGCAGGACGTATTTCCAATTCCCGTCGTTCGTTCCCGGGGTATTCATTCTCGCCTCCGAGCCCTGCAACAGATAGTCCTGCATAGGCACGATGACGAATTTCGCGCGGGAGCGCATTACCCTTTTGAAAGTTTTATCAAAGACGTTTTCGTCGGTTGCGCCGAGGGTTTTTTTGACGTACTCTTTTGTGCCGTCATCGAGCGCGTCGTACCAACCTTTCAGCGTATCGTTGTCGTGCGTGCCGGTGTAATAGACGGTGTTATACTTCACGTTTTCCGGCAGATGCTCGTTATCGCTCTTGCCGTCGAAAGCGAACTGAAAGACTTTCATTCCGGGGAAGCCGGTACGTTTCACAAGGCGGCGCACCTTGTCGGTGATAATTCCGAGGTCCTCGGCGATGATTCTGCCGTCGAGGTCAAGCCCGTCGAAGATTTTCGTGCCGACGCCCTTCACCCACCTGCCGATTTTTGCGGTCGTTGCACCATACGGCACGGCGTAGTAGCTTTCAAACGCGCGGAAGTGGTCGATGCGGATTTTGTCGAAAAATTGCAGCTGATGCAGCAAGCGGTGATGCCACCACAAAAAGCCGTCCGACTGCTGTTTTTTCCAGTCGTACAGCGGATTGCCCCACAGTTGCCCGTCGGCGGAGAAGTAATCGGGTGGCACGCCGGCGACCTCTTTCGGGCGCATATTTTTGTCAAGTCTGAATATTTCAGGGTGCGCCCAGACGTCCGCGCTGTCGTACGCAACGTAGATGGGAATATCGCCGATAAGCGCGACGTTTTTGGATTTTGCGTAGTCTTTAAGCGCGGCTAATTCGCGATAGAACTCGAACTGTAAAAACCGCCAGAAATCGCACTCGTCCTGAAGCGCGGCGATTTTTTCGTCGGACAGCGTATCGCGCCGTCTTTCGTCCTTTTCCCACGTATCGAACGACGAAAACCCGTTTTTGACTTTGAGCGCCATAAACAGCGCGAAGTCGTCCAGCCAATATTCGTTATTTTCAAGAAACTTTGAATAATCGGAATTTTTTTGAAATCTTTTGAACGCGCAGCGCAGCACGTCGTATCGCGAGTTAAAAATTTCGGCGTAGTCAAGTGATTTTGTTTTGGCGCGTTTTGCCTCGTTTTCCGTCAAAAGCCCGCGTTTAACAAGCGTATTTATATCAATAAAGTACGGATTCCCCGCAAATGCCGACGGCGACTGATACGGGCTGTCGCCAAAAGACGTTGGCGATAACGGCAGCGTTTGCCAGAAATCGACCTTCGCGTCCGCCAAAAAATCGACAAAAGAAAACGCGCCCCCGGACAGCGCGCCGACGCCGTATTCAGACGGCAGACTTCCTATATGCAAAAGTACCCCGTTGAACTTTTCTTTCACTTGTGCGGTGCCTCCTCGTGCGTGACCGCCTCGCCGAGCCTGTTCGCCCAGCTTTCGCAATACAGATCGTAATAGGATTTATTTTGTTCCTGTCTATAAGCGATGCACTTCTTGTTGTTGCACCATACAAACGACGGAATCCCGACGACAAACAAATACAGCGGCCCCAGAATCAGCGACTGAATGGTATGGCCGTACTCATGCACGGACACGGTTTTTTTGTACTCCTCGCCGCGCTTGCCGTTGATGAAGATAAACGCGCCCAACGACACGCCGCCCCAATCGCCCTCGTGGAAGGTCAGGATTGCGCCGTGGTAATAGGCGTGCTCGCACCTGATATTTTTCAGGAAAAGCAAAAACCCCAGGACGTTCTGAATCGCGCCCCAGGTGAACTGTAAAACCAGGTAAAAAAACTGCAAGATATATTTCATAATAGCCTTACTTTGTTCTTATTTTGAACGTATAGCGAATGGGAGTGCCCTTGTTGGTCTGATATGCGCGGTTAAGTTGCGGATTTGTCGTCGGATCTTTCGTGACGTAGTCAAGCGTAGCCGTTGGCACCGTCGCGCCGCCGTCCCAAGCCTCAAACTTATTCTTGTCGTTGTGGTAGCTGACGATGAGGTAATATTCGATTTCGTCGTTATTCGTAACGCCCACAACCTGAATGACGATATAAGGATTTTTGTTGTCCGCGTTGACAAAGGAACTGCGCTCCACCGCGTTGCAGCCGTCGGGCACAAGGACCTTTTCCGTCCCCGACGCATCGGGATTGTAATATTTGACGGGAATGTCCAGCCCGATTACGGTCTGATAAATGCGCTTGCACACCATTGCGGAATACGTGACGTACCACCCGTGCACGCCGTTGTCCACGTCTTCTTTGCGCGGATCCGGCTTGTTGGGATAAATATACTGCCCCGAAAGGTACGTAACCGCCGCGATCGCGTTCCTGTACATGGTCTGCGTGTCGGTTTCGGCAGCGCTCTTCTGGCGGCGTTTTGTCGTGACGTAAACGGCAGGCGTAACCGCCGCGGCAAGAATCGCCATAATGGCAATGGTCACGATAAGTTCAACGAGCGTAAAGCCTTTTTTATTTTTGAAAACACGCCTTTTCATACTTATATAATTATACTACTTCGCGCGTACAGTGTCAATATATTATTTTTTTCATTATCATTCTACTATTTCTCACAAAATAAGGATTTGTCGCAGCATTGCTTTGT
>ERZ1673742.2469-NODE-2469-length-13897-cov-9.135746_pt1 | contig 13897 bp, 14 predicted proteins | sample MGYA00580208_ERZ1673742 | MGnify/ENA primary metagenome ERZ1673742 (study PRJEB41218, sample SAMN15661774) | gut metagenome | host: Homo sapiens | place: Canada: London | collected 2015-08-20/2019-03-30 | study: EMG produced TPA metagenomics assembly of...
TGGGGAGGATGAGGAGGTCAGATATAACGCTGACTGGAGACATCGAACACGCCACGGGTGGTGATCCGCAGAGAAGGGATCACCGGAAGGGCCATGAAACTCAGGGTCATGAAGGGGTCGATGCCACGGGAGACGCCCAAACCGAAGGCCTCGTCCTTGGCATCCTCCAGAGCGCTGTTCACCATCACCAGACTGTCGTCGGACATGATGCCGGCGATGGACAGCGTCACCTCGCCCAGCACCTGACCGTTCTCCATGACGGTGATGCCGCCACGGTTCTCCACGATGCGGTTGGCGGCGGCGGCCATATCCTCGTCGGTGGCACCCACCACGATGATGTTGTGGCTGTCGTGGCTGATGGAGGTGGCTACGGCGCCACGCTTCAGGCCGTAGCCCTTGATGTAGCCCAAACCGATGTGGTGGGTGTTCTTATGCCGCTCGATGACGGCGATCTTCAGAATGTCCTGCTCCGGGTCGGCGTGGTCGGCGTAGCCGGCATCCTGAGTGACGATCTCGCCGGGGATCATACCGATGACGGCATGGGGGCGGCCGTCGGAGAAGTCCTCCGCCGTCAGGTGGGCCACATGGAAGGTGTCGTGAGCCCGCTTCACCAGATAGGGGTCGATCTCCGGGGCAGGGAAGTCCCGCAGCTGACCGTCGTACATGAGGACACCACGTTTATAGACCATCTCGATCTCGAAGTGTTGGAAGTCGTCGATGATGACGAAGTCGCCCAAATAGCCGGGGGCAATGGCACCACGGTTGTTCAGCAGGAAGTACCGAGCGGCGTTGTGGCAGGCGGCCTTCACGGCAACGATGGGGTCGGCCCCCAGGGAGATAGCCTTTTTGACGATGTAGTCGATGTGGCCCTTTTCCAGCAGGTCGTTGGGGTGCTTGTCGTCGGTGCAGAACATACAGCGATCCACGTACTGGCTGGTGAGCAGGGGCATGAGAGCCTCCAGATTCCGGGCGGCCGTACCCTCACGGATCATGATGTACTGGCCAAGACGCAGTTTATTCATGGCGTCCTCCATATCGGAGCACTCATGGTCGGAGTAGACGCCGGCGGCGATGTAGGCGTTGAGATCCTTGCCGGAAAGGCCCGGCGCATGGCCGTCGATCTTCTTGTGGTGGGCCTGAGAGGCCACGATCTTCTCCACCACCTGACCGTCGCCGTTGACCACGCCCACATAGTTCATCATCTCCGCCAGTCCCTGCACACGGGGATGGTCATAGAAGGAGTCGATGGCACGGTAATCCAGATTGGCGCCGGACTCGTCCAGCGGCGTGGCGGGGACGCAGGAGGGCAGCATGAAGCGCACGTCCACCGGCAGATCCTCCGTGGCCTGCAGCATATACTCGATGCCGTCGGTACCCATGACGTTGGCGATCTCATGGGGGTCGGTGATGACGGTGGTGGTGCCGTGGGGCAGCACCGCCTTGGCAAACTCCGTGGGACTCACCAGAGAGCTCTCCAGATGGATGTGAGCGTCGATGAAGCCGGGCAGCACCAGCTTGCCGGACACGTCCACCTCCACCTTGCCGTGGTATTCGCCCATACCTACAATGAGACCCTCTGCCACGGCGATGTCCCCGTGACACAGCTCATTGGAGAATACGTTGACGTAAGTGGCGTTTTTCAGCACCAGATCCGCCGGAGCCCGGCCCGCCGCCACGTCGATGACGTGGAGCTTCTTATTGAGCTTACGGTTGATCTTGCCGGCATAGCTTTCCTTGACAGACATAAACGGCTCCTTTCTCCCGCCGGGCGGGATGCGCTGGGTGGTATCTCTTTTATTGATTCCTCATATTATCACAGCTTATAAGAGTTGTCCACAAAAATTTTTGTAAATTTTGCATTTTTCTTGACAGAGCCCACAGGAAAGGATACAATATCGATATATGATATCGAATGACGATGCAGGAGGAGAGCTATGACAGGAAAAGCGGGCGCACCGCTGACGGAGGCCATGTTCTACGTGCTGATGGCGCTGCGGCGGGGAGAGCTGTGCGGCACGGAGATCGCCGCATGGGCGGAGCGGTGTACGGAGGGGCGGGTCCGTCTGGGGCCGGGGACGCTGTATACCATCTTGGGGCGTTTTCTGGAGGAGGGCTTCATTCAGGAGACGTCGGTGCAGGGACGGCAGCGGAACTATCGGTTGACGGAGAAGGGGCAGCAGGCGTACCGGAATGAACGGCTGCGTCTGCGGCTGTGTCTGGCGGATGCGGAAAGGGAGGATGCGGGGGAGAGACTATGACGGGAAAATTGAACGAACCACACGGGACAGAGCGGCGCTCTGTCCCGTGTGGTTTTCAGCTTTGCAGCGTGTCGGCAAAGCCCTGCGCAAAGAGACGGGCGGCGTAAAGGGCCTCGTCCAGCGAGTTGCCGGCGGCTCCCACCTCCAGCAGCATGGCGCCGGGGCTGACGAACTGGTTATAGCGGTAGTTCAGCATCGTAATGGGCCGCATGAGGGTAGGATAGTCGGCGCTGAGGTTCTGCTGAATGGCTATGGCCAGCTTCAGATTCTCCTGCCAGCCGTCGTAGGCGTTGCCCATAATAAAACTCATCTGGGCGGCGTGGGGCTCCTCGGCGCTGACCAGCTTATATTGGTTACCGTCGGCATCGGAGACGGCATCCCGGTGGACATCCAGCACGAACACCAGAGAGGGGTATTTCTCCATGTAATCCTCCACGGAGGACAGGCTGTGGGGGTAGGCGTCGTTGTAGTCCGGCACGTCGTGAAGGGTGCGGTCGTGGAGGACGGAAATGCCACGCTCCGACAGGGCGGCCGCGATCTCGTCGCCTACCCGCACCACGTTGCAGGCATCGTTGTCGGTGCGGAAGCTGCCGGTGGGGGTGTATTCCTGCCCGGCGGGCATGGTGTAGGCCTCGCTGCCGTGGCTGTGGACGATGAGCACCTGCGGGCCGTCATCGGTGAGTTGGGCGGCAAAGCTGCCGTCGGAGAGAGCATCGGCATCCAGCTCCGTACCGGAGGAGTTTTTTAGATATACGCCGTTGACCACGGTGTACCCCTTGGAGGAGGTAGGAGCGGTGGTTTGGGCGGGGACACCGTTGTCGGCAAAGGTCAGGCCGTCGGTGAGGGAGGGATCTGCGGAGGGGGAGGGCGTATCCGGCGACTCCGGGGCCACAGGCTCCGGCGGATCTCTGGTCACACCGGCGGACAGCAGAGCTGCCACAGTGCTGCGGCCTGCCAGCAGCAGGGGGGACTGGGCCAGCGTCATCACCGTGACGGCGGACAGGGAGTCCAGACCGAAGAAGTCCCCCAGCTCCCAGCGCAGCGCCTGCTGGGGCAGGCGGCTGCCCTGCCGCAGCTGCTGGAGGGCTGCGGCGGCAGAATCGCTCCCGGCGGTGACGGCGGCGGCCCACAGAGTCAGTGCCGCCAGCAGCAGGGACAGGAATCGGCGTATATGGATCTGTTTCATTGGTATCACCTCACAGACAAGCCTATGCGGTGAAGGAGGGAAAGATGCAGGGGAGAAGAAGGATCATTTTTTTCAAAAGCCTTATTGACAAAATGAAACGACTGAATATTACACAGTAGTGTAAGGCAAACATACGGAGCGGGACATGAACACACAATATAAAAGGGTGTGCTGGATCTGTGCGCACTGGCGCTGCTGCACAAGCGGGACTGCTGCGGGTACGAGATATCCGATGTCCTCTCACAGCACATCGACATAGCGGATGGGACGGTCTATCCGCTGCTGCGGAAGCTGAAGGCGGATGGGCTGCTGACCCACCCATTGGCAGGAGGAGAGCGGCGGGCCGCCCCGGAAGTATGACCAGCTCACGGAGCTGGGACGGGAGACCTGCCGGAGGGACCGGGAGGAATAGCTGAAGTTTGCACAGGCAGGCAAAGGGTTATTGGGGGATGGGTGTCATGACGAGAAATGAATTTGTCACGTAGCTGACGGCGGAGCTGCACAAGAGAAATGTTGCCGCTGCCGCCGATGTGGTGGAGGAATACCAGCAGCACTTTTCCTTTAAGCTGGCGGACGGGTACTCGGAGGAGGAGATCGCCGCACGGCTGGGAGACCCTGTGGCGCTGGCGGCACAGTTCGGTGAGGCGGAGGCCGGTGAGAAACGGCACTCTGCGGTGCTGACGCAGCTGTGGCTGGTGTGGGCGGACCTGTTCTTCGGAGCTTTTGCGGTGCTGCTGTCCTTTGGCGTGGTGCCGACGGTGTTCGTGCTGCTGATCATCCGGGGCTTCTTCCGGAGGAATCAGGAGCAGTACCGGAAATTTGCCGCTGCGGGAACGCGGCGGGAGGCCATCGCCTGACGGGAGGGCTTACAGGGCCTCGAAGTGATACCGGGGCTTGCCGAGGCTCTTTTTTCCGTACTCGATGGCGGACGTGGGGCAGTAGCAGATACAGGCCATGCAGTGGGTGCAGCCTTTGCCCCAGACGGGCCTGGCGTCCCGGAGGGTGATGCTGTTGGTGGGACAGCGGCGGGCGCACCGGCCGCAGCCGGTGCAGGCCTCCGAAACGGTAAAGGCGCTGGATTTGACGAAGCAGGCATAGAAGATGGGGTTCACCGGCCCGCTCATGAAGCGGTCATAGAGACGATCGTGGGGCGGGGGAAAGGGACGGCCCTCCCGGACGGCGGCGATAGAACGGTCGATATCCGGCTGAGCCTTGGCCACGATGCGTCGGGCTTCCTCCGCCTGCGGAGCGTCAAACATGGCGATGTAGTTCTCCGGCATGATGATCTGGGCTGTCCCCATGTCCGTCAGGCCCTTGGTCTGACAGAGGGAGCGGTTATACCGGCCGGCGTGGCCGATCTCGCTGCCGCAGGTCATGATGAACCACACCTGCGCTGCGCCGGGGAACTCCGTCTCCAGCAGCCAGTCCCGCACCAGACGGGGGATGCGCCATGCGTAGGTAGGCGTGACGATCACAAGGCGCTCGTCCGTCTCCACGGGGGAGGTGTCGTGGGAGCGGATGCGGTCATTCATGCTCAGCAGCGATTGGTTCAGAGCCTCCGCCATGCGCTGGGCCACATATTTGCTGTTGCCGGTGCCGGAAAAATAGAGGATCATATGAAAACTCCTTCGCAGAATATTTTTAACATTGTAGCAGTCGGGAGAAAAATGTGCAAGCAAGCGCCTGCACATTTTTTGTTGTCTTTTTGCGGGGGAATCGGTATAATTGAGGGAGGAAAGATAGCCGTATATTGTGATGACAACGTGGTACGGGTGAATGAAAGGGGCAGCCTTGGAACGTGTATCACAGAAAATCAACAGGAGGATGATGGTATGGATCCTTTTCTCGCAAGAACTATGGTTGAGAGCCTTAGCAAAGGAATTAACCCGCTCAGCGGCAGAGTGCTTCCACTGAATGACAGCTGTTCAAATGAGAAGATCCAAGATGCATTGATCGAAATTTTGGATCATTGCACGATCGAATCTAACGAACAGTACCTATTTCGTATTAAGCAAGAAAAGGTGCAGGAAAGAAAGCAGCGTAGGGAAGAGAATAGAAAAAAATATCCACGTTGTATGGAGTTTTGGAGTAAAGAAGAGGAGAGGCAACTTATCCAAATGCATCATAGAGGAGCTAATATCTACATGATTGCAAATGTTTTAAAACGGACGCCGACAGCTATTGGAAATCGCCTAAAGAAAATACAGGAGCGGCCGATTTACAGGAACAAGAAAAGCAGGTAGTAATTCATACGATCTAATGAAACAGGAGGAGAGAACCATGATTTTTGTTTGCTATCCCAAGTGCAGTACCTGCCAGAAGGCGAAGAAGTGGCTGGATGAGCACCACATCAGCTATGAGCTGCGGGACATCAAGGAGGAGAACCCCGGCTATGAGGAGCTGGCTGCGTGGCATCAGCGCAGCGGGCTGCCGCTGAAGAGATTTTTCAACACCAGCGGGCTGCTGTATAAGTCCATGGGGTTGAAGGACAAGCTGCCGGGCATGAGCGAGGAGGAGATGTTGCAGCTTCTGGCCACGGATGGGATGCTGGTGAAGCGACCGCTGCTGGTGGGCGGCGATTTTGTTCTGGTGGGCTTCAAGGAGGCCCAGTGGGCGGAGCGGCTGGGGAAGCTGTAACGGCATAACGATTTTTTCGCATGACAGGCGGCGAGGCGCTCCTTGGGATGGACTATGGTGTGGGCGCAGGCGGTGGACGCTGTGGAAGTGCTGCGTTACAATGGGAGAGCATCAGGAAAAGGGAGTGGGCAAGTGCTGAGACAACTCAAATACTTCCAGTTCGTGGTGCGGCTGCGCAGCTGTTCGCAGGCGATAGAGGAGAACTACCTCTCCCAGTCCGCCATCTCCCAGCATCCCCATGCACTTGTCACCAAAGATGAGCTTTGCGCCATCCAAACTGCGTCCACGGAGCCACTGGAAGAAGCTGACCCAGCTGGTCTTGTCCTCTTTCATGCCCTCGGTAGCGCCCAAAGCCTCACGGAAACCGTCCTCATTCAACTGTACGATTTTCTCGGACATAGTTTGCTGTCTCCTTTCGAATGTTTGTGTGGTAACTTCATTCTACCAGAGCCTGCAAGCTATGTCTTTTTTTATGTATTTTCCAATTTGCGCAGCTTATTGTACATTATCAGGACAAAATATCCGACTAAATCAGCATAAAGGAATTTATAGAGCCGTTTACGGGTAGTAAGAATCCCAAGGCATAAATAAAACCCCTTAAGGGGTAGCCCGAGAAGGAAATGCGGTCGGCAGACCTTTCGGGCCCCTTAAGGGGTTTCGCCCGTAATAGGCCCTTATAGGGCCTCGTCAAACCTCCGGCTTAGCCGGAGATTTTAATTTCTTACAGCAGGCAGCTCCGGCTCACGCCCAGCGGGACGTTGAAGCCCAGCGCCTGATACATGGCCTCGTCACAAGGGGCGCAGCACACGGTCAGGCTGCCCACCCCCCGTTCACGGCACAGTGCCTGAGCGCTGCGGGTCAGCTGCCGGGCGATGCCCTGTCTCCGGAACACTGGCTCCACGTACAGATCCTCCAGCACCGCTACCGGCCCGCAGCAGAAGGTGGAGAAGTTCTCTGCCACGGAGCACATCCCCACGGCCCGGCAGCCCCGGTATGCCAGCAGGAAGCGGATATGCCCCTGCTCCACGGCGGCCCGCAGCCGCTCTGTGCTCTCCTCCGTCAGCAGCGGCTCCCCAATCTCCGCCAGATAGCCGTTCTCCAGCTTCCGCAGCTGCCAGTCCGCCGGGTCCTGCAGCAGCTCCACGGTGATGGACAGCGCCTGCTCCGGAGGGCGCAGCATCAGCGGCTCGCCCCACTCGTCCCGGCCATTGGGCCGGAAGCCCAGACGGCTCCAGAATCGGATGCGCCGGGGGTCGGCGGCGTTCAGCTCTCCATACTGCGCTCCCCGATCCGCTGCCCAATCCAGCAGCAGACGGGCGCAGGCGGTGCCTGTCCCGCCGCCCCGGAACTCCGGCAGCACACAGAACTCCATGACGAAGCACTTGCCGTCCTCCGAAGGGTACAGTGCCGTCAGGGCAAAGCCGATATCCCGGCCCTCCCGCCGAAACAGCAGGTAGTAACAGCGATCCCCTTCCCGGTCATGGATCCGCTGTACGGCGGCCCGGTATTGGCTGTCGTCCAGAAAATATGCCCGGTCCTCCTCCGCCGGGTCGGGGAAAATGTCCCGTGCGTGATAGGCGTGCAGCTCCTGCCAGAAGCGCTCCACCTCCTCCGGGGTCACGGCCTCCCGGATATGAATGGTCTTGTTCATGATGGTTTCCTCCTAAATAAATTGGGAGGGTCAGGAAACGTACACCCTCCAGATACGTCTCATGTTCATAAAGCATCATCCTTTCCTGATACATTGTATATACACATCGCCGCCGCAGCGGGATGGCATACCCTGTTACAGCTGTACCGGCACCGGAGCGTCCAGTGTCACCGTCTCCGGCGTCACCCGGCAGGTGTAGGCCACGATCTCCACACCCCGGCGTGCCGCCTCCCGCAGGGCCTCGCCAAAGGCGGGGTGGGTAGCGTCATTGGGCGCAAAGTCCAGTACGTCCGCCATCTGGATCACGAAGAAGGCCGTGGCCCGGTGGCCCTCCTCCACGGCCCGCATCAGCTCATGCAGATGCCGGACACCACGCTCCGTGGGGGCGTCCGGGAACAGGCAGTGGCCCTCCCGCTCCAGCGTCACGCCCTTCACCTCCACCAAGTGCAGCCCCTCCGGCCGCTCCAGACAGAAGTCCAGCCGGGAATCCCCGTAACGGTACTCCGGGTGGACGGCGATTCCCGGCTCCTGCTGCCGGATCCACTGGGCGAAAATGCGATTGGGGGCCTGAGCGTCCATGTTGATGAGCCGGTGGCCCTTCTCCACGGCGATGAGGTCCCACGCCGTCCTGCGGGCCGGATTGGTCCCACGCTCCAGATAGACCGTGGCCCCCGGCACCAGCAGCTCCCGGCAGCGGCCTGTGTTCTTCACATGGCACACCACCGTCTCACCCTCCAGTTCTACATGGGCGATGAACCGGTTGGGCCGCTCCAAAAAGTGCGCCTGCCGCACCTCTCCGTATTGCAAGTGCATCGCCCCCTTTCGTTCCATTATAGCACACAAAGATACGCTTGAAAAGGACATTTTATCTATTCGTCCGTTTATCAGGTACAAATGTCTGCAATTTTTCTTGACGCCCGCCAAAAATTGTGTTATATTGGTACGCAATTAAATTGGGGGAGTGTATTATGAAAACGCAAAGCAATCGGCTGACCTTCAGCCAGCAATTCTTCATCGCCACCATGCTGTTCGGCCTGTTTTTCGGGGCAGGAAACCTGATTTTTCCCATTTTTCTGGGCAGTCAGGCCGGACGCAATGTATGGCCCGCCATCGTCGGTCTGCTGATCACCGGCGTAGGTATCCCCCTTCTGGGCGTAGCCGCACAGGGCATCAGCCGCAGCAACGGCCTGCAGGAGATGGCCGGGCGGGTGAGTCCCCGATACAGCATCTTCTTCACCTGCGCTCTGTACCTGACCATCGGTCCCTTCTTCGCCATTCCCCGCTGCGCCTCCACGTCCTTCACCGTGGGCATCGAGCCGCTGCTGGGAGAGGATGTCAACGCCACGGTGCTGCTGGCGGCGTTCTCCTGCGTGTTCTTCGCCGCCGTGCTGTTCTTCTCCCTGCGTCCCGGCAAGATTTTGACGTGGGTGGGGAAGCTGCTGACGCCGCTGTTCCTGCTGGTGCTGGCCATCCTGGTGGTGACGGCCCTGCTGCACCCCACGGACCGCATCACCGATATGACGCCATCGGCGGCCTATGCCACAGCTCCCTTCTTCGCCGGTTTTCTGGAGGGTTACAACACCATGGACGCTCTGGCCAGTCTGGCCTTCGGCATCGTAGTCATCAACGTCATCCGGGGACTGGGCGTCACGGAACCCGGCGCCATCGCCAAGAACACAGTGCTCTCCGGCATCTTCAGCTGTCTTTTTATGGGCGGCATCTATGTGGCCGTCACCATCGTGGGGGCCCAGAGCCACTCCCTTACCGTCTCCTGCACCAACGGCGGCGAGGCCTTTGCCGTCATCGCTGAGCACTATCTGGGGCGGGCCGGACTGGTGGTGCTGGCTCTGACGGTGATCCTGGCGTGTCTCAAGACCTCCATCGGTCTGGTCACCAGCTGTGCCGAAACCTTCACCGCCATGTTCCCCAATGGACCGAAATACGGTTTCTGGGCCACCTGCTTCAGTATTTTTTCCCTGCTGGTCACCAACATCGGCCTTAACGCCATCATCGCCATCTCTCTGCCGGTGCTGATGTTCCTGTTCCCACTGGCCATCACCCTGATCCTGCTGGCGCTGCTGGGAAATCTGTACGGCCACGATACCGTGGTGTATCGGTGGGTCACGGGCTTCACACTGGTGGCCGCCCTCTTCGATTTCGTGAAGGCGCTGCCCAAGGCCATTACGGAGACCCCTGTTGTCTCCGCTGTCATCGGCTTCGCTGACAGCTACCTGCCCTTCTTCAAGCTGGGGTTGGGCTGGATCTGCCCTGCCGCTGTGGGCCTGTTCGTGGGACTGATCTTCCATCGCACACGCCGAAACCGGACAGCCGCATAAGAAATCGATTTTTCTGCGATCCATTCAGGCTGGTCCAATGCTGGCGCAGCAGCCTTTCTGCATTCACAAAAAGTTTACAATTCCAGACCTTCCGATTTTGCGATTTTTCTAAGTAACAATAGAAGGACAATTTCATCCGGGTGAGGTTGCCCCTGGTTCGGTACGGCACGGTATCCGCGCCGACGAATCCACATGGCTTTTGACAGAGTATCTATGAGAGCATGGACACTCTCCGCCATACGGCAATCCGCTCGGAAGGTCCTTCCATCTCTGACCGTGCTCCCGGGAGCACGGTCTCTTTTTATGCTAACAGGGAGGAGGCGAAAAAGATAGTTTACAGTATATGCTGGGCAAGCTATACCTTGCTGGTAAGGAGGTTCCCCGCGACGAGGAGAAAGCCGCATATTGGCTGACCCAATCTACCGAGCAAGGCAATCAGTATGCACAGTACCTTCTGAACCACTTGGAGGAAAACCGTCCGCCCTCTGCGATGCTGGCAGTGACCCGGTTGCTCCACCACATGAGTCGGATATTCCGGGACAACTCCGCCCCAAAGTCCCGCCCCGACGGAATCCAGATCGACCGCAAGCGGCTGAAAAAGCTGCAGGAGAAGCGCATGGCCCTGGGCCACAAGCCAGCCGACCATGAGGAGCAGTGGCCTGACATGACCATGTGAGCGGCTTAAAAACTGGGCTGCAAAACAAAGAATAAAATCCTTCTGGGCGAAAGGTAGAAAGGAACTGAATGAGAAAATCCAAATAGAATTCGTTTGATGAACTCCCGCTGATGCTGACCGTGGAGGATGTGTCCTGGGCATCGGCTTGGCTCATGCCTACGAGGTAGCCCACCGCAGGGATTTCCCCACCATCACCCTGGGCAGCCGCATCATCGTTCCCCGCGACAAATTCATGGAGTGGATCGACGAGCAGGCCGTGAAAAAATCTGAGATATTATGATAGATTACAGTGGACAATGCCGGAAAATTCAAGTTCCCGACGTATCTGCGTCGAAAATACGGAAGTTGCATCCGTTAGGGAGGGGTTAGGGATTTTGCGGCCTTCGGCGTTCCTCCGTATCAAGGGCGCAACTGCTACTTTACCGCTCTGACCACAATTGGGATGTGGTCAAGCACACTTCAAAAATTGAACTTATAACGCAGAAAAACCGCCCTTTTAGGCGGTTTTTCTGGGAAAGTGGTCCGAGTGTAATTATAGGATTTCAGAAAACGCAGATATATCAACGGTTTGCTGGCAGTCGGCAAGAGGTATTCAGCCTAAAAATCTTAAAATTCGAGAACAACGCCGCCCAACAGGATAACGGGCGGCGTTTTCATATATAACACCACGAAGGGAGGTCACTTCCACCCGGCCAGTCTGCGGACTGGCTTTTTTCATGCCACAAAAAGGAGGTTTGCAAATGGCAGATGATAAGAAGAACATTCCCGAGGCAGCCCCGCCCGCCGAGGCTCCCGCTCCCGCGGTAGAAAATGCCGCCGTGCCGGAGCCGCCTGCTCCTGATCCTGTGCTGACTGACGCAGAGGCGGTCATGCTGGAACACGAGGGGCAGGCGGCGCTCTTTGAAATGGGCGAGGCCGTACCTGATCCTGCCGACGCTGTTACTCCCGCCGAGGTGGAGGAGCCTGCCGCTCCCAAACTCCCCAAGGCTGAAAAGGCGCATGAACAGCCGCCCACTCCAGGCAAGGATGACCCCGCCCCGGCACATTCCGGCAAGGTGGTGGATTTTGCCGCCGCCCGTGACGAGGCGGGCAAGGAGAAGAAAATGGCAGTCAAGCAGAAGCCGCCCACCGAAAAGGACAAGCCCGCCAAACCCGGCAGAGGCCGACCGCCCAAGGATGGCAAGGCCGCTCCCGATAAGGCAAAGCCGCCCAAACCTCGGGACAAAAAGTCCCAAAGCAAGCCCATCCCGGAGAAGCCTGCCGTGGATAAGGGCGGCGCACCCGCTGGCACGGAGGTCACGCCGGAGCCGTCTGCGCCCCGTGACGCTACCCGTGCCGAAAAAGAGGAGATCGTCTATCTCAATTTGGTAGACCTTCATCCGTTCAAAAATCATCCCTTTGGTGTCCGGGACGATGCGGAAATGCAGGGGCTTGTGGAGTCGGTCAAGGCGGCGGGCGTCAATCAGCCCGCGCTGGTGCGTCCCCGTGAGGATGGCGGCTATGAGATCATCGCAGGCCACCGCCGCCAGCGGGCAAGCGAGCTTGCCGGATTTGCGAATATGCCGTGTATCGTCCGCAACATGACGGACGATGAAGCCATCCTCGCCATGACGGATGACAACCTCCGCCACCGTGAGCGCATTTTGCCCACGGAAAAGGCGCAGTCACTCAAAATGCAGGTGGAGGCCATCAAGCACCAAGGCTCCCGCCCCGGCGAGGAGGACAAGGACGCCGGAAAACGCTCCACGCAGGTCGTGGGAGATCGCAACGGCATGAACTACAAGCAGGTGCAGCGGTATATCCGCCTGACCGAGCTTGTGCCGGATTTACAGGCAATGGTGGACGAGAAAAAGCTGGCGTTCACCCCGGCGGTGGAGATCTCATTCATCCGCCCGAAGCATCAGAAATATATCGCCGTGTCCATCGAGGGGCAGCAGTCCTCGCCCTCGCTGTCGCAGGCGCAGAAAATGCGGGAGCTGGACAAGGACAGCAAGCTCAACGGTGATGTGATCGACGGTATTCTGTCGCAGGAGAAAAAGGAGGTAGACAAGGTGATCATCAATAGTGCGGAACTGGAAAAGTATTTCGGCAAGGACAAGTCCCCGAGGGAAATGAAAGACAAGATCATTTCTCTGCTGGATGACTGGAAGGCCAAGCAGCCGCCCGAGTTGGGCAAGCCCGAGAAGAAAACGGATCTTGAAAAGTGACCTTGGGACTTTTTGTCCCGAGGTCTTTCGTTTCCCCGGATGGCTCTTGTGGTTATATCCCCCGTCGCCGCCCGTATTCCAGCATGGCCGGGAACGGGCTGTCAAGGGTGCATCGCACCGCTGTTTTCAGCGGCCAGCCCTTGACCGCCTGTCCCGGCTATGCTTTTTCTCCGGCAAGCTGCGGGGGTATATCCTCCAGAGCCGCCCCCTTTCCCAAGAATGGGAAAGGGCGTGGGGTTTGGGCTGACCTACTACATTATAAATTGGAGGTTTTTACAATGAAACGACCCCTCGCATATATCACCGCTGCATGGTGCGGCAGCGACCACGAAAACACAAAGCTGGCGGCGCAGTATTGCCGCACGGTGTATGAGGCGGGCTTTTCGCCTATCTGCCCGACGCTTTATCAGCCCCTTTTCCTCAATGACGCCGTTCCCGAGGAGCATAAGAGCGGCATTGACATGGGGCGCGACCTGCTCCGCCGCTCTCATGTGCTGGTGGTGTGCGGTCATACCGTCACCGAGGCCATGAAGAACGACATCGCCGTTGCCCAGCGGCTCGGGATCATCGCCACCACCCTTGAGGGCATTTTGACCGTCAAGGGACAGGGACGCAGATAAGATGACAGCGCTCCGGCTGGGGAGCCTGTTCGACGGGATCGGCGTGTTTCCGCTGGCGGCGGTGCGCTGCGGCATTGAGCCGATATGGGCAAGCGAGATTGAAAAAGCCCCTATCTCCATCACGAAACGCCACTTTCCCGATATGGCGCATTTGGGGGATGTGACGAAGCTGGACGGGTGGGATCTCCCGCCCGTCCATATCATCATCTTTGGCTCACCATGTCAAAATCTTTCGCAGATCGGCAACCGCAAGGGGCTTGCGGGAGAAAAATCCAGCCTGTTTTTTCAAGCCATCCGCATTATCCGTGAAATGAGGGAGGCGACAA
>ERZ1673742.2470-NODE-2470-length-13886-cov-16.466488_pt1 | contig 13886 bp, 6 predicted proteins | sample MGYA00580208_ERZ1673742 | MGnify/ENA primary metagenome ERZ1673742 (study PRJEB41218, sample SAMN15661774) | gut metagenome | host: Homo sapiens | place: Canada: London | collected 2015-08-20/2019-03-30 | study: EMG produced TPA metagenomics assembly of...
CCGTGAACCTGAGTTTCCACCTCGACGACTTCACGCGCGTGAACCAGCTCGCCGGCGCGGCCGGCGCAGGCTGGTCGCTGAGCTGCGATATGCAGGTCTCGCGCATCATCAACGGCCGTGATGATTTTCACGCCTCGGGTTATCTGTCTACGGGCACATCCTACACCAATATCGACAAGAATACTCCCGAAATCACTCCTTCGGATCAACATCTCTTTTCGATGTGGATTAAGAATATAGACGAAGAGCCCGACAAGTTTTACTATAAGCTTCTCGGTAGCAGCGGTGCATTCTACATCGAGAAAGAGCTGGGGCCGACGACCGTACCGATGAACGGCGATAGGATCGATTATGCGAACCGCAACGGGAATACAGATTTTAGTATCGTGGGTAGTGACGGAACAAAATACAGTTTCTCATCGCAGTACGTCGATTGGGTGCGAGATTTCAACGCGATGGAGGCTCCGGCACCGACTGCATGGAAATGCACTCGTATCGAGAGTGCCGACGGCAGCGATGCGATCACCTTCTCGTACCTACCTTATGAATCCAATCTGGTTCGACAATTGGAGGGATCGCACGATTTGTACGACGATGCCGAGATTTCAGGTTCCGGCTCTTCAATGTTTGAATCGCTGGCTCGAGCGCCCCGACAGGAGCTGCATTACGGAATGAATACTTCGTGCGATTATTTTCTGAGAGGAGACAATGAAATTGCCGACGGTTGGGAGATGGAAACTGCGCCCGAACAGGATGAAAGCGCACAATTTGCCCGCAAAGTCCTCAATACGATACACACCCATTACATCGACAGAATCGAATTCCGCGGCGGTTCCCTGCAATTCGTCTACGAACAATACAACTCCAATCGCACAGCGATTCGCAGGCCCATTCTGACACGTATCGAGGTTTACGATCTGCAAGGCGTGCTGCGCAAGACGATCCTGCTGACACAATCCATCGATACGGGGTATTACCTCGACGAAAATTTGGCCATGATGTACGGCCGTTACCTGAACGCACTGACGATCGACGTTCAACGTTATCGATTCGAGTATGGAGCGATGCACTACGGAGATTCTTTCTCGGATTTCTGGGGACATGCGCGTATGGGCAGCTACGACCGCGGAATTCCTGCTATTGCACGCCATTATACGACGATCGAGAAAGGCAGCTCACCCCGAGACCGTCACGGTAACAGATTGATCGATACGCCTCTTTCGGAATATGAGAAATATATTCCGTCGTACTATACATCCGAGATTTATCTCTATACGGCATCCCCTAAAAAACTGCTTACGATTACCTATCCCACAGGCGGCTATACGGAGTTCCACTGCGACCACAACCAGTTCAGCGATCGTTCAGGCACAAACCGTTATATCTCGAGTTACCGCATTCGAGACATCCGTGCGTTCGATCGTGACAGTATGTTGCTCAAACAGACACACTACGAATACGGAGCCAATGAAAGCGGCAACGGCATCATTCGTCATGAACCCGACACGAGCGAGGAACAGGGTAATTGCCATACCTTACAGACGATCGTCTATTATGAGACGTACAATGGAGCGACAACGAACACCCTGCGGTTACGTTGCAGGACATATTATCCTCATACGACGTATCGCACCAACTACGACGACGGGAGCCATGTCCAGTACGACGAGGTGGCCGAATACCAAAGCGAAGGTGGAGTTCTGTCCGGAAAAACCGTCTACAAATATACGCTCGATCCGCCGCTCGAGGGCTCGCTGAATCGCCCCGCAATAGCACTCCCCGGAAGTCCCTATCCCATGGAAATGGAATCTTGGCATCAAGGAAGTCTCGATTCCGTCATCCAATACAAGTATGTCGACGGTCGTTTCGAATGGCTCGTCCGCAGAGATTATACCTATATGCCGTATCTCTCGGCTAAGAAAATTTTCAGAGGACGTGTCTGGCCAACTACCCGGCATGTACAGATCGAAGCGAATGGCTCCTTACGGGAACAACCTCGGTTGACAACTTCACCCTACGACGACAATAAAAATACATATAGTTACTCCTACAATGCCATCGACGTGGGTTGTATGCAGCTTTCGGAGGAGGTTATCGAGCAGCGCGAAGACGACGGACGCATCCTGCGCCGACGGACGAACTATTATTACGACACGAATCCCTATACCGCCAGCCGCAAGGAGACGACCTACGCCGACGGACGAACCGTCACCGAGCGGACGCTCTACGCCGAAGACTACCTGCCGTCGAGCGTACGGACGATGCTCGATCGCAACCTCCTCTCGCTCCCGCTCGAACGGGTCGTCTACACCGACGAGACCGTCACGCACGGCGATACGTTCCGCTACGATCTCTACGGGCGTCCCGACAGCCTCTCGACGCTGGCTTCGCTCGACCTCTCGCCCGCATCGTTCCGCTTCTCGAACCGCAGCTCTACGGGCGGGAAAGGCGCCTATACGCCCGACACGCATTACATCGGACGGGCGTCGCTGCGCTACGACGCCGACGGTAACATTTGCGAGGTGCAGGCCGTGGGACAGCCTCCGATCTGTTATCTGTGGGGCTACAAGGGTCAGTACCTCGTGGCCGAAATCCGCAACGCCGCATACGACGAGGTGACGACCGCCTTGGGTGCGGCGACCGTCGAGCGTATCCGGACCTCGGTCGTGCTGTCGGAGGGCGATCTTGCGGCGCTCGACGGCCTGCGAACCAGCCGCAAGGAGTGGCACGTCACCACGGCGACATACATCCCGCTGGTGGGGATGGCCTCGATGACCGATCCTTCGGGACGTGAAACCACCTACGAGTACGATGCGTTCGGCCGCCTGATCTCGGTCAAAGACGGTAAGGGCGAACAAGTCCAATCTTATGATTATCATTTTGCTACGGAAAACCGGTAAATCTGAATCACTCATGAAAAAGCTATATCTGTTGCTTGCTCTCGCAGTAGCGGGCATGCACGTATCCTTCGCCCAGTTGATCTGGCATCCGAATCTCGGGACATCGCCCTCGGAGCAGGTCTCGCTGTCCTGGAACGATACGTCCTATACGATCGTTGCCGAAGACGGCGACGAGTTCTCGCCGGGCAACGCCGTCGAGGAGATGAACCGCCAACTTCTGGATAATGGGATCCGCTGGGTTCGCGTCCTGTATATCGACAACGCCGAAACAGGAACCTATCTGGTCGAACTTCAACTCGATCCCAATACCACGAGCGGCGAACGCACGGTGGCTTTCGGCACTTATGCCAGTCACGTCTATATCAAGCAAAAACCCCAGTATTCGTATCCGTCCGTCGACTGGCCGGCCGACCGCTGTTTCTACATCTGTCCGGGGCAGTCCGCAGAAATTCATCTGCACGACACGGAGATCGACAAGAGCTATTTCCTATGGCGGACCTACGAGGACGATTCCGAGGAGGAGACTGACTTCTTCCTCGGTACGGGCGGCGACTATACCTATCGCATCTCTACTCCGGGCACGTACCGGTTCGACTTCCCAGATTCGGATTTTACGGTCAAATACTACGAAGCCTTTTCTTATGAATATCCCGCCAGCGAGGAGGCCGCTTTGATCGATGCCAACGGCGGCATCTATCGAATCTTCATGGAGGCATACCTCGACGCCGCAGGCCAGCGGCATCCGATCAATAGTATCAGCGATCTGGCATTCCTCGAAGAACCGTTCGCGGTCTACAACTCCGGCGGTTCAATAAACTGGAATCCTCATATCCGCATCTCCTACGGATTCGCTGCCGAAGGTATCGACCAGGGATACATCCAGATTACCTGTCCGCCCAATCTCTCTTCGACGAGTATCTACAACCACAGCGAGCTACGCATCAGCGACAGCATTGTTTTCTCGGTCGATCAATCCGGCGGAGGTTCGGTAGTGGCATGCCCCGTCTCCTATCGTTACAATAAATCGTCCTCCAACGTCGAAGCATGGATCAGCACGTCGCAACCCGACGTGGTCTATACGCTCTATCGCGACGGAATCGAACAGGAGACCGTGCTCGGCAACGGAGAGACCATCACGCTGTACGCTCCGAAAGCCACCGGGTATTACCACGTCACGGCGGCCTACGAAGAAAACGGACTCCGCGACGAAAAGGAACTCGACGGCGCCCGGTATGACGACGGCATACTGGCTCTCGACAAAGACGAGAACTGGATTCTGACCAGAACCTTCAACGGCGACAAGCCGGCGGCGTCCGATGTCGCCTATTACAATGGGCTGGGATTGCCCGAACAGTCGATTCAGATCGCGGCATCGCCTGACGGTCGGGATCTGGTAACGCCGATCGGTTATGACGCGCTGCTGCGTGAAGACGCCAAAAGTTACCTCTCTTATGCGGCTCGGTCGAGTGGCGGACGGAAACAGGCGTCGGCCCTGACGAACCAGCAGGCATTTTACGGCACATTGTATGGACAGGCCGATGCGCAGCGCTCCTTCACGGAGAAGGTCTACGAGGCGTCGCCGCTCGGGCGCGTACGCAAGCAGGCGTTGCCCGGTTACATGAAAGACTTCGAGGTCGTCTACACCGAGTTCGATTACCGGACAAACGACACCGACGAGGTGCGATGGCTCGCAGTGGGCGTCGACGGCGAACTGGTCTGCGAGGGGTGCCACGACGCCGGAACGCTCTCATGCACCGTGACGACCGATCCCGACGGTCATGTCGTGCAGAGCTTCACCGACGGACTGGGGCGGACGCTGCTGAGCCGCACGTTCGATGACGACGAACCGATCGACACCTACTCCGTCTACGACGAATACGGCCGGCTGCGGTGGGTCGTCACGCCCGAAGGCAGTTACCTGCTCAGCGATTCGCAGACATTCCCCGTCGACGACGATTTCGCCGAAAAGTATTGCTACGTCTACACCTACAACGATCGCGGCCTCATGGTCGAGAAACGGATGCCCGGACGCGAGGCGGAGTATATGCGCTACGACGAAGGAGACCGTCTTCGAGTGTCGCAGGACGGCAATCTACGCGCGAAGAAGCAGTGGATAAGCTATTCGTACGATGCACTGGGACGGGTGCAGGAGCAGAGCCTCGCTGTCGAAGCGGAATTGATCCCCATAAGGTCACAGGCTGGCGTCTCGATCGGTGAGCCGATCAAATCTGTCGAACCGCCCTATTTGGGCGCTTCGGTACCGTTGCGGAAATATGTTTACGACACCTATCCATCGGAGGTGCAGGCGGCAGGGCTCGATTTCCAGCCGATCGAAGGTCTGACGGCCACGGACGGTGAATCGCTGCGCTATGACAATGCCACGGGTTCGCTGACCTACGAGAAACTCGCCGTGCTGGCCAACGATACGATCACGGGCTATCACCAGCGCGCCTGCTACTACGACTACAAGGGACGCGTGATCCAGACCGTCGAGCGCGACGCCGAGGACGGCATCCTCCGCACCTCGCAGCGCTACGATTTCGTGGGAAACCTCATCGCACAACGCGAAAGCTATACCCGCGCGGGCAAGACCGACGACATCGACCGCACCTTCACCTACGACGATCGCAGCCGCTTGTTGCGCGAAACAACTCAGGTGAACGGCGGCGAATTGGCCGTGGTCGATTATGAGTACGATGAGTTAGGACGATTGTCTGGGCGTATGTTGGGCACAGTTGAAGAACAGTCGGATTACGACATCCGAAGCTGGCTGACCGAGAAAAGCAGCGAGTTGTTCTCTATGTCGCTCGGACACTCCTATACGGGAAATATCACCTCGTGGCAGTGGCAGCACAAGGGCGATCCGTCCGGCGACGGCCCGCAGAACCGGTATGAATTCACCTACGACGACCTGTCGCGGCTGACGCACACCGATCAGTATGTAAACGGCGAGAGGGTTCGTCAGAATGTCGAACGTCACCTCTCTTATGACCGTAACGGGAATTTGCTGAGCATGATCCGTTATGAGAATGGCGAGGAACAATGCAACATGAAATATCAATATCAGGGGAATCACCTTTATCGATACATGGAGGACGAGCTTGTCGACGTGGATTTCGGTGCGGATACCGTAACGATGCTCCCCTCGGTGCTGCGGTTCGAAAGCCTGAAGCCTTGGTTGGCTCTGCATGAATACGATGCGAACGGGAATGTAACAAAAGACCGGGAGCGAGGACTGGATATGTCATATAATTGTCTGAATTTGCTCGAATATGCCTCGGACAACGATGCGAATGCCATAAATTATTGTTATCTTGCAGACGGTACGAAACTTTCAGCGACGACTGGTGACGACTGCGGTTTCTCGTATCGAGGTTCTTTTACATATCGTACGGATGCCGGAGGCGACCGTGTATTCGAGAGTACGCCGTTCGGCGGCGGCAGGATCGTGGGGACGGTCGACGATGAAACCGAGGTTCGTTATTTCCTGACCGATCATCTGGGAAGCGTGCGTGTCGTGGCGACAGACAAGAACAACGTGCTCGAACGCAACGACTACCAGCCTTTCGGCAAACGTTGGGTAACGCCTTCGTTGCCTGTTTCGGACAACCGAGACCGCTTCAATGGAAAGGAGGATCAATCGTTCGCCGGCCTGCCGTTCTCGGACTACGGCGCTCGTATGTACGACCGAGAACGAGGACGTTGGCTCTCGCAGGATCCCTTGCAGCAATACCATAGTCCGTATGTTTTCTGCGGGAACAATCCGATCCGGTTGATCGATCTCGATGGAATGGAGGCCCGTGATTCAACGAGTGTGATGATTCCTCCGGTTATCGTTTATCCTTCCGAAGATGGTGAAGGAGGTGGGCACAGCAACTCTTTCTGGTGGTCTCTCATACCCGGTTATTCACTTTATGAGGCTTATGAAGCTTTTAGCGATGGGGAATATAAATCAGGCTTTAAGAATGGATTGTATGGAACAATAGATATTGGCCTTTGTTTTATCCCTGTTAGTAAGTTGAGCAACTTATACAAAGTTGGAAAGAATCTGAAAAAGGCTACCTCTATTTCAAGAATATTACCTCAATTCTCGAATAGTACAATTGAACGTGCAGTTCAAAAAATGATGCGAAATAAAGATAAAATAGATTTTCATATTTTTGTTCCCAAGCATAAATTAGAGAATGTCGTTAACACGTTAGGAGGTAAAGAAAATACGATACGTCAAGCATTAATCGAGTTAAATGGGAAATTGCCTGTTAGCGGAAAATTTGAAGCGACAATTGAGTTGGGAGGATCACAGGTGACGGTTCGAGGATATGTAGTTGATGGGCTTCCCGATATAGGAACGATGTTTGTACCAAAATGATGATAAATTTATGAGTTGGAAAGATGATTTATTGGAATTGAAGCGTCAAGAGCGCTGGATGGATATTATAGTTTCATGCGAGCAACAGATACAAAAAGATAACAATTCTGCAGATTCATATATCCAGACAATCTATTTAACCCACGACATATTGTTGGAAGAGTATCCGACACCGCAAGAAGAGCAGGAAGCACAACGATTGTTGATTCACACGTTTTCGGATGGACAACAACGCCATTGGGATAATGCGGAATATTTGTTTTTTATTGGAAGCCTGGTCCCTATTGCTGAATGGTTGTTTGGGCTAAAAGAAAGCAGTAAGCCCCTTGAAAAACGGATAGGATATGAAATGGTAAAAAAAGCGACTCTGCTGGATCCTCATAATTTATTATATAGATGGAGTTACCAAGATTATAATAGAGATACTCAATCCAAACAGCTGGCTCAGGATATATTATCGGATCAGGTTGTCGTATCCTATCTCCGTCGTCAGGGCTACGCGGGAGAGTATATGCTCGATATTCTTGGTGTTGCCAGCACTTGGGTGGATGATTGATTTGCAAAATTTATTTTAAATAAAATAATCATAAATATTTCAGTGTAAGAAAATAGGGAATATGAATAGTCTAAAAGGTTTCTATCCAACCTTTTAGGCTGTTCATATTTTATTCTTCCCATTTATCTTGGGAAGCGAATTATATCCACTTTGTAAACGGCTCATCGGGATGTAATCTGTTATAATTACTGATAAGGCTATCCCATAATGTAGGATCAGAGGCATATCCGATCCGCTTTTCGAAATCTGGCGAGGGTTACGGAGGACAATGGAACTGCCGCGTTGGATGCCGGAATCTCCATCGATACGAGTGCGGTCATACGTCCTGTCGACCCGGGGATTATCTTGCATTCACGTTATGCGCACGACCGCAACGGCAATCTGACATACGACATGGAACTGCAAACGAATTTTGCATACAACAGTCTGAATCTGTTAGAAAAAGCCATGCGGAACGATACGATTGTCGCGAAATATTCGTACCTTGCAGATGGTACGAAACTCTCTGCGGTGAATGCCGACGACTGCGGTTTTGCGTATCGGGGTTCTTTTACATACCGTGCGGATGCCGGAGGCGACCGTGTATTCGAGAGTACGCCGTTCGGCGGCGGACGAATCGTGGGGACGGTCGACGATGAAACCGAGGTTCGTTATTTCCTGACCGATCATTTGGGAAGCGTGCGTGTCGTGGCGACAGACCAAAACAACCTCCTCGAACGCAACGACTACCAGCCTTTCGGCAAACGCTGGGTAACGCCTTCGTTGCCTGTTTCGGACAACCGAGACCGGTTCAACGGCAAGGAAGATCAGGCATTCGCAGGCTTGCCGTTCTCGGACTACGGCGCCCGAATGTACGACCGAGAACGAGGACGATGGCTCTCGCAAGATCCTTTGCAGCAATACCATAGTCCGTATGTTTTCTGCGGGAACAATCCGATCCGGTTGATCGATCTCGATGGAATGGAGGCCCGTGATTCGACGAGTGTGATGATCCCTCCGGTTATCGTTTATCCTTCCGAAGATGGTGAAGGAGGTGGGCACAGCGACTCTTTCTGGTGGTCTCTCATACCCGGTTATTCACTTTATGAGATTTATGAAGCCTTTAAATCAAGTTTTAAATAGATTGATTGTCGGGAACCGTCTTTATAAACTACATAAATCTTATATCAGATACGATTATTCTCATTGAAGTTAGTAAATTTGTCAAAGCATATTGAATTTGTATAATTAAGAAGAGTCCCTACCAGGTATTAAAACATCTTTCAGATATTGCAGTAGATTTGTCAAATCAGTTTATCAGTGTCCTGATTTTAATGAAATACTGATGACATCAAATATAAACTCCTAAGATATGAAGCTCGGTATGTCGTCAGCACAAACAAGATTCTTTCACGTAGTTTTGCTGATATGTTTATCCGGACTTTCAGGTTGTTACGGTGAAAAGCCGGACGAACTGACCGATTGCCTGGATCATGCTATCGACAACAAGGTATCATTCATCCGGGAAAAAGACCGAACGATCGAAGAGGCAAAACGGATGCTTCGAGCGGATTCGCTCTCCGCAGAACATGAGTACGATATAAATCTGAAACTCTATGAGGAGTACCGAAAATACATCCTCGATTCGGCGGTGCGCTACGTCGAGCGGAATCTCGAAATCGCTCGCGAACTCAAATCCTCTCGAAAAATATATCAATCGCTGCTGCAACTGGCGCCGTTATACTCTTTCTCCGGCCGGTATATCGACTCCCAGGCGGTTCTGAAATCGATCGATCCTTCGCAGCTCCCCGAAGAGATGCTCAGCAGGTATTACGAAGTCTGCATCCAATTTTACGACCATTACGGTCTGGCCAGCTCGAACAAATACCATGATATCAAGACGGCGCTGCGCGATTCGCTAATGAAAACAGCTGCTCCCCGATCCAGAACGTATCGTTCGAATCGCGTGACACAGCTTATGAACAGCGGCGATCCGTCGAACTACGCTCTTGCCGAAAGGATACTTGCGGACCTTCTCGCTCAAACGCCGAGAGACACTCCCGATTATGCCAGTTCGAATCATCAGCTGGCCAAACTCTACCAACGGATGAACCGACTCGATCTGGCCAAGAAATACTACACGATTTCTGCCATAACGGACATCCGGTGCGCTATCAAGGAGACCTCCGCCCTTCAAAATCTAGCACTTATCTATTTCGACGCAGGCGATGAGAAACGGGCTTTCAAATATGCCCAGTCTGCCATCGAGGATGCCGTATTCGGCGGTGCGCAGGTTCGTACCACGCAAATGGCGGAGTTTTATACGATGGTCAACGCCGCATTTCGCGATAAAGAGGCCGCTGCAAAACACAACCTTCAGTGGTCGCTACTACTCATCAGTTTGTTGTCCCTATCTCTTATTTTGCTTATCGCTCAGATCCTCAAACAGATGAAAAATATATCCAAGATCAAGGAGCGACTCTCCGAGAGCAATGTCCGACTGACGGAGCAAAACCGGGAAATCATCGAAACGAATAGTCTGCTTACCGAATCGAATATGGTCAAGGAACAGTATATCACTCAATTCTTCGACCTGCATTCGAACTACATCGACAAATTCGAAACCTACCGTAAATCGTTGAACAGGCTGGCTGTAAACCGGCAAATGGAGGAACTTTTCAAGCAATTGAAATCGAACCGGTTGATCGAACATGAAATAGACGAACTGTATACCCATTTCGACAACATATTTTTGGGGATGTATCCCAATTTCGTCTCCGATTTCAATGCCCTGTTGAAAAAAGATGAACAGATCGTTCCCAAATCCGGGCATCTTTTGAACAGGGAACTTCGCATTTACGCGTTACTGCGGCTGGGTATTACCGATAGTGCCAAGATCGCTTCGTTCCTGCGCTGCTCGATCTCTACCGTATATAATTATCGCACGAAAGTGCGTAATTGCGCACTCGTCTCACGCGATGATTTCGAAATCCGGGTGCGAAAGATCGGCGGAGAACGTGTCGGTACGAGCAAGTGATCCGAACGGGAAAAGGGAACGCTGCGGGATATTTCAGAATCGAACGGCCGTATGAGCGTTCTTTACCTTCGGGCAAAGAAAAAGCGGTGCGGAGGATTCTCCGTACCGCTTTCGGGCAGACGCGTGTAGGGTTGGCGCGATCACGGGAATCGAGGCCGATCCAACCGGATCTCGATGTGCCGCCGTCCTGTCTCGTCCGCCGAGATGACATGATTCGCGGATTTCCGGCCGTCGACCCGGAAATCGACGATTCGGTAACCTTGTCCCTGCAAGTCGATGTCGAGTGTCATCTTCCCGAATTTTAGTCCTTTGATAGACAGCCGATTGATTCCTATCGGCAGATAGGGCCGTATCTCTATGCCGTCCGGATTTGGACGAAGGCCGCAGATACCCTGACAGACCATAGCCATGTATCCTGTCGCCGACCAAGTCTGGTGGCGGCGGGAGTGCCATACGGCGCGGCCTGCCTGATTTCCACCTTCCGGTTTCCCTGTTTCGGGATCGAATATCTCATAGAAATTGTAATTTCCCTTATCTTCATCCAACGCCAAGGCCGCCATCGCCCTGAATTCGTGTTCGAAAATATCCCAGTCACCGGTCACCAAGGCGGCTTCTGCATAAAAGGCATTGACGAAGGGCCAGATCAAACGGTTGTGCCGTCCGGGACGCTCTTTGGAAAATCGCTTGAATGTCGGCGTGATCGAAGGGACTCCGTACTCGGTCGTTTCGTTTCGAATCAGCGTCAAGTGTCCTTCCAGAGGGGTTACGATACCGGAGAGAATGGCAAAGGCATTTCCCAATGCCTCCTGATGCTTATGAACTCCGCCTTGCTCGTCGATAGCATAATAGAGTTTTCCCCGCGGACTGAAGAAATTTCGGCGGATATTTTCCTTCAATGTTTCAGCTTTGCCTGCATACTCGACATGCTCGGTTTCTCCTAATATCCGGTGCATCTCGTTCAAAGCCCGATACGCCATATAATAAACACAGTTCGTGCTCAGACACTTTATATTCCGCGTATTATGCCGCATGACGCCCGAAAGGTCCGGTTTGGACGCATCGTAAATGGGTTCTTCGAATGCCGATATGCCGTCGTTGAACACCGAGGGTCCCGTGAACAGGCCGTAGCTCGGATCGTAAGCCACCGTCTCGAGCTGTTTCATCGTATTGCGCGAGCAGATATAGGCTTCTTTCAGGAAATTCGTATCGCGGGTAAGCAGATAGTGATAATAGGCTCCCTGCACCCAAATGATCTTATCCCAATATTGATGTCCGACGGTTCGTCGCCCGTCAGTTACATGCCACAGGGAGCGTTCCATCACCTCGGGGATGAACAGATCCGTCCCGTTCCATGTATTGATGGCCACATCGCGGGTCCACTCTCCGCCATAGTCGGCACCTGCCGCCAGAATGCTGTCGCGAATATTGTAACGGACCGTCTTCACGGCCAATTCCCACGCTTCGTTCACTTTTGGACAATCTGTTTCGAACATCATCCCCGAGCCGGTACGATGAGGCCTGCACGAAACCAGTACGAGGAGTGTCAAAAGAGTTGTAATGGCATTTTTCATATTTTCATGATATCGTTAAAAGTTCATAGGGGATTGTCGATCGGAACATCTGCCGTGAATTTCTCGTGGAAACCGGATGTGAGTTACGGAATCGTTAGGTATACGCTGACGGGATAGTGGTCCGACGGCAGGCGGGCTTCCCGATTTCCCGCGCAGTCCACCGACCAATAGGGGTTCGTTAGCAAACCGTAGCGGAGGACTTCGATGCCTCGAGTGACCAGAACGTGGTCGATACGCTGGCCGGTCCATCTCTGCGGGTCGAATCCGTTGACCGTTCCGGTGGCAGCCATGCGAATGGGTGCCGCTTCGAAAGAGTCCGTCAGGAATCCAGTCTTTACGAGTTCCCGGTAGCTTTCGCTGCGTTGATCCACATTGAAGTCTCCGACCAGAATCGTCTCTCCGCAGTCCGAATGCCTGCGGATCCACTTCACGATCATGCAGGCGCTCTCCTTCCGAGCCTGCTTTCCGACGTGATCGAAATGCGTATTCAGGAAGTACAGGGTATTTCCGGTGTTTCGGTCCTGCAATTGTGCCCAACTGCAAATACGCGGATATTTCGCATCCCATCCCACGCTCGGCTTATCGGGAGTTTCCGACAACCAGAAACAGCCGGAATCCAGCAGGATGAAGCGATCTTTTTTATAGAATATCGGAGCGTACTCGCCGGACGTTTTGCCGTCGTTGCGGCCGACTCCGATACAACCGTAGTCACGAGACAAACGGTTCGACAAGTCGTCGAACTGGGATTTAAGAACCTCCTGCATGCCGACCAGGTCGAACGACTCGTAGGCGATCTGATTGCAGATGACCGGACATCGCTGGCTCCACCCATTGCCTCGTTGTTCATCGGCCGGGTTCGCATACCGGACATTATAGGATGCCACATGAAGCTGCTGTCCATACGTGAACAACGTCGTGAAGACAAAGAATAAGGATGCAAGTAACTTTTTCATTGCGGGTGAGATTTGGGTCGAAGTCCGGTTCTTTTTCGAAATCATGCCGGATGGAACGATCAGGGATAGCGGGGTTTATCAATTTATCAGTTTGCAAATTTATTCCATAAAGCGCTTCGAATTCAATCTCAAGAGAAAAATAGAGTTCTTGTTACGTTGCAAAATATTAGAAGGCAGCGGATTCCTCTTTCGGCCGGCTTCGAATAAAGTAGATTCCCGCCTTCGTTTCCGCAGGCTTGCCAAACAAGGGACCGACCGGAGTTCGGACAAAAAGTCGCGAGCGTATCGCACGACAAATCGGAATTCCATCTACTATTTTACGGACGGAACAGAATATCATATCGCTTATTTTGAACAGATTAAGTCTCCTGCACGACTACTTTCCCGAACAATACCGTTATTTATGTCGTTTTATGGGATAATTTTGAATTCCGAAACACCTAGTGTAAACAACCGAATGAACCCTCTCTCTTTCTTTCGAAAAAGCGCGCCGTCGGCACCCTTCGCGGGAGACGACGCGG
>ERZ1673742.2471-NODE-2471-length-13884-cov-3.677779_pt1 | contig 13884 bp, 13 predicted proteins | sample MGYA00580208_ERZ1673742 | MGnify/ENA primary metagenome ERZ1673742 (study PRJEB41218, sample SAMN15661774) | gut metagenome | host: Homo sapiens | place: Canada: London | collected 2015-08-20/2019-03-30 | study: EMG produced TPA metagenomics assembly of...
TAAAGAGATTGAAGTAGCTACTCATGAAGATATTGAAGATGAGGGACAGACAGTTAACTTTATTGATATCTTTACCAATGCATCTTCTGAAAATGGAAGCAATGAACAACAAGAAACTGAAAAAGAAGTCACTTTGACCGATACAGTTACTTATGAAGGCTTGCAAATTGGAGAAGAATACACTGTTTCTGGAAAACTGATGAATAAAGAAACTGGCAAACCATTGCTAGATGCTGATGGTAATGAAATCACTGCTGAAGCAACGTTTACTCCTGAAGAGTCAAATGGTACTGTGGATGTTGAATTCACATTCGATTTGACAGGTATTGAATCAGGTACGGATATCGTTGTTTTCGAATCTTTGTATCATGATGGTATCGAGGTAGCTGTTCATGCTGACATCACAGATGAAGATCAAACGATCCATATCATTGATGTGCAGACAGAAGCAGAGAGCCAAAATGGAACACATACATCACCTACTGGTTCTGAGGTAACAATCATTGACCATGTATCTTATACGAACTTAGAAGTTGGTAAAGAATACAAAGTATCAGGAAAACTCATGAACAAAGAGACAGGTGAACCATTGTTAGATGCAGATGGTAATGAAATCACTGCTGAAACAACGTTTACACCTGAAGAATCAAATGGTGTTGTAGATCTTGAATATACATTGGACTCTTCTTTATTGGCTGGAAAAGAAATCGTCGTCTTTGAAGATTTGTATAAAGATGAAATTCTAGTTGCAAGTCACGCCGACATTGAAGATGAAAATCAGACAATTAAATTCAAGAACTTTGAAATTCTTGTGAATAAAGTTGATTCAATCACTGGAAATAACATTGTATGCAAAATAAAGTTGATACGAGCACTCGTACCAACCAAGCCTTGTTCTTGATTGTACTTGGTGTATCTGTTTTCGCATTCTTAGTGCTTTTCTTAAAAAAGAGAAGAAGCTAGGATAACTATTTTAAAGGAAAGAGAATAACAGCTCTTTCCTTTTTTATTTTGGTAGGAGGAAGTCAAATGAAAAAAATTATTCTTTGTTTCTTGCTTCTGTTATGCACTACAGGATGTACACAAACACATCACGAACACAATGTGATTTTTCAGGATGATATCCAGATTGAATATGGTTCAGAAGTTAGTTCTGCCGAATATGTTAAACGTGTTGATTCTTTTTTAATCGATAATTCAATGATTGAAGAGAATAAAATACATGTCAGTAATTTTACTGTGACTTGTCCAAAAATAAAATTTGAGAAATTAGGAACAATATCTTTGACTTATAAGATTAATGGCGAAGAATACGAAACTTCTGCAGAAGTTGTAGATACAACAAAACCAAGTATCGAATTAGAAACTTCAGATTACACGTTCGAAGTTGGTGAGATGAAAGATGTCAAAGAATATTACTCCGTTTCTGATAATTATGATGATGAAGAAGATATCAAAGTTTCGGTTGATGGAATCGATAAGCTAGATATCAATACTGCAGGGAAATACAAATTAGTGATTCAAGCGAAAGATTCAAATGGAAATAAATCCGAAGTCGAATTAACGGTTACCATCAAGGATTCAAAAAAAGAAGAGGAAGAAAAGAAGAAAGAAGAGGAAGCAAAAAGAGAACAAGAACAGGCTTCATCAAATAATTCATCTTTAAATTCAAACTCAAATTCATCAAATAATCAGAACGTACAAATACCAGTACAAACTCCATCATATACAACCAAAGATTATTTATTTTCTAGTGGCTATGATATGTCATCAGCTCCTGCAGCGTGTCAGGCTGATTTGTTAGCTTCAGGACGAAGTGGACAATGCATTCCATTACAAGATGCTAATGGTATCTATTATGGTATGCGACTTACTTTAAATTAAATCAATACACTTAAGGCAAATTGCCTTAAAGGAAAGGAGACTTATGAATTTTAGAGTTATTTTAGCTATTATCGCATTTATTGCTGTTTTTATTTTTGCATTTATCTATCTAAAAGAGCCTTTGGAACAAAGAGATATTGAAGGTGGAAAATCAGTTGTTTTCCGAATTGTTTTAGGAGTGCTCTTAGGAGTTATAGTTGCATTCTTGATTAGAATATAGGAGGTATTTATGGGAAACTGGTCTCAATTATATGAATTATTTCAGCCTGCTCTAGAGGACTTCTGTACATTTGTTCAAGCACTAGCTTTGATTGTTGCAGCAGCAGTTGCAGTGTACTATAAAGTTCGAGAAATGTTTGCTGATGTACAAGAAGATCAAATGTACTCGAATAAAACGAAAAAAGTTTTCGTTGCATTAGTATTCGTCTTTATTGTCCCTACTGTTATTAAGATATTATCAGGATATTTTAATTAAAAACATGAAGGGATGTAGTTCATATGAATGAAAAATTAGAATTACTTTATGATACGTACGGAAAAGAACAAATCAATCAATTGTTTGATGAGTATTCTTTAGATAAAGAAAACAATTTTTTGATTTCACATTCTAGTGCCATTAAAAATAGAATTGGAAATATAGAAGTTTTAAAATCGTTTTTAAAGTACTTCAGTACAAAAAAAGATATTAATGAAACGTGCAATGTAGGAGAATTGGCTCATCATTTAAAAGTATTTAATACAGAATTCATCACTGAAAAAAAGGTAAACAAACAAGAATTGGAAGTTTTTCAAGAGAATGATGAGGAAGAAAAAGAACCACATACAAACGATATAGGTTTCCAAAACATTGAACAAACACTGAATACAATCAAAGAAAGCGTGTTTCTTCTTCATCAGGATACAACTGATGAAAAAATATTAGAATATACAGTCAAAATAAAAGATATCTTGACTAATCAAATCAATACAAAAACAGAAAGAAAAGCTACTTTTGATCAGGTTGAAATAATGAACGAGAAAATCAAACAACTATTTGAAGATACTAAGCACCTTAACACACAAGTAACAGAAAATATTTCTAAAAATATTGAAGATATTAGTTCTAAATTAAAAAATACTTCTCTCAATTCAAATAAAGAACAAAATAAATATTTCTTTGCAGGAATGATTATAATGTTAATCACAGTCATGGTACTTATGGCTGGTTTTTATTTCATACTATAGAAATTAAGGCAACTTGCCTTAATGGAAAGGAGGTAGGAAATGTTTGGGATAGGAGATGCAATTGTTCGTGGAGCTCAGGATTTGTTACAAAATTTTTTCTGGACAATCATGAATCCATTGATGATGCTTATCAATTCATTATTGGACTCGTTACTCAATGGTGTTTTGGGGTTGAATGTTTTTGAAGAAAATACTTTTCTATCAGGGGCATTTAATTGTAGTTTGGCATTAATGTTTTTGATTATTCCAGTAAAGATTATTTATGAAATTGTAACTGCATTAGTAAAAGATGACGAAGCAGGCTTAGATGTACACAAGAAAATCGGTTCAGCCTTTTTTGGTATTGTAATTGCGTGTTCGTTAACTGTAGCTGTCACACAAGTGATAAACCCATTGGTTCAGAATACATCTGATGTGTTGTTAGGAATTAATATGACCACTACCAATGAAGATGGCACATATGAGCAAAATTTTCAAATTGGGGATACATTGATTGAAACTGTCTTGATTTCTTTTGGAGGTATGCCTAAAGATGGGGAATATGGTGCAACTAGTTTTGTAGAGCAATATAACGCAGGGGAATTGAATATAACCGAAAGGTATGAAGAAGATACAGGAAATCATGAGAAATACGAATATGTATGGGATGTTGGTTTGTTCATGTGTATTATAGGCTTAGCTATTTATGTAATATTGCTATTTGTGATAACGATACAGATAGCAGTGCGTATGATTGCGATAGGATTTTACTACATTATTGGTCCATTATGTTGTACGAGTTTGACGAATTATCAGAATCCACAAGCTTTCAATGTCTGGAAAAGTACGATGATTGGACAGTGGGCACAAAACCTAACGCAAATATTTTTACTAGCTCTCATGGTATCGTTGCTAGACTCTGTAACACAAGCGACTGCAGCTTATCCTATTGCTTGTGCTGCGTTATATTTTGGTGCGTTTAGTTTGATTTTATCTGCTCCAAATTTTGTTCAAGCTATGATAGGAGGGTACTCGGCAGGTATTATAGAAACCATGAATCAAATTCGTGGAGGTTTTGGTATGGCTTCAGGAATCGTAGCAGGAGCTGTTGGAGGTTTGATTGGACGCAGTAATTCTTATACTGGTCATTTACAAGGTGGTTTGCGTGGAAAAGCTCTTGGAAATGTACAACAAGATGGAACACGTCGAGGTGGCGTTAAAGGAGCAATGATGGGGCAGACTACAACCATGAATGGTGTAACTGGAAAAACTGGTGGAGTTCGAGGAGCACTGTTTGGTAATGATACGTTAAGTCAAGGGTTTGATGGAACAACAACCAGAGATCGTTCTAGTGGCTTGTTTGGAATGGGTACTAGAACATCTACAACATTTGATAGATCTGGACAAATGACGGAACAAACACGTAGACCTGCTTTTTCAGCGTTTCGAGGTTCACAAACTACTACATTTGATCCAACAAGTGGGCAACCAAGTACAGTTAGAAATCCAAGTCCAGTTGCACAAAGATTATCATCATTAAATAATAGAACAAATAATTTTAAGAGTTCGTTCATGGGGACAACGGGACAATCGAATAGCAGAGGAGGAAGCCGATAATGTGGAATAAACTTTATATCATTATTGATAAAAAATCTGTAAAACCATTATTGTTTTGGAAGTTTTCAGGTAAGGATATTATCATCATGGTAATAGGGTTTTGTTTTGGCTATTTTCCAGTAAAAACATTTTTTGGAGATTTGATTGGATTAACAACAGGTCTTGCTTTATTCGCTATATTGGGGTTTTTGTTGATTGAAATGCCAAATCATTTATCCATCTTGCAACATGTACAAAAATGGTATGAATATCACTATAAAAAGCCTAAGGAATATTTTTATATTCCAAAATCTAAAATAATCAAAAAAGAAGTAGTTACAGATCAAGAAACACTTGAATGGATGGAATATCAAGATATGGTGCAGAAGAATAAACTTTCTTAAATTTAATTAAACAGATTTAATATGTTAGAATATAGCTAAAGTTAATAAACGAAGAAGGAGAGCCATATGAATTATTATCTATTGAATAAAAATAAAAAAGTATTATTGTTTTCATATGACGAGGAAACGCATAGTGTTTCAAAAATTTTGGATATTATTGCTCCTGAATTTGCACCATTAGGAATCATGGAATATAAAACAGGAATCTCTAGGAAGTTATTGAATGATTGGTGGCGTGATAGAGCCATACCTGCTTCAAGAAGTAATTTTAGAGACATATTAGAAACTATGAATATCTCAACTTCTGTGGAATTGCTAGAACGATGCTATGGTCTTAGTTTAAGTGATCAATATTGGGTAAAACCAGAGAGTTCAAATCTTGAATGGAGAGATATTAATTTTTTTGATCATGAATTTTCTGAGGATGTTGGACAAATATTAATGGGGGAACTAAGAAGTTCAAATCAGATCGATATGTTCAGTCCAGATAATTCAAGTGATGGAAATTTAAAGAAAAAATGGAAAATCATTGATGGAAAACGTTGCTTGATTAAAAGTGGTAATTCCTTAAATAACCAAGAGCCATTTAATGAGGCTGTGGCAACTGCGTTATACCAAAGATTATTGAATGAAGATGAGTATGTGCCGTATACAATCATTGAAGAAAATGGAAACTTTTATTCCTGCTGTGAGTCTATGGTGAATACAAACGAAGAGTTGGTGTCGGCATATTATATCGATCGACAGGAAAAATTACGTGGCAGTGATTCTCTTTATGAGCATTATATTAAAGTCTGTGAACATTTTAATATTCCTGATGCACGTAACAAAGTAAATAAAATGTTGGTTTGTGATTATATTCTTGGAAATTATGATAGACATTATCGAAACTTTGGTGCAATACGAAATGTAGAAACTCTTAAATGGACAAGAATATCGCCTGTTTTTGATAGTGGAAGTTCTTTATATGCAACGACACCAGATCCAAGCATTGGTTCTTCTTATACGAGTAAGCCATTTAAGGCTAATCCTTATGAACAGTTATTGTTGGTAAATGATCTAAGCTGGTTTGATTTACATAAATTAGATGGATTTGTTGAAGAATTAAAAGATATTCTTTCTAAAAACCCTTTACTGTCAAATGAAAGAATTGAACGTATAGGGCAAACAGTAGAAAAAAATATTTCTCGTGTTTATGAATTACAATATCAAATAGAACAGTCTTTAGAAGAAATTGAAGAAGAGGAAGAACTGGAAATTTGATGATATCAATCAAGTCATGGAAACATGGCTTTTTTTATTGCAAAAATAAGGCAATTTGCCTTAAAGAAAGGAGTATTTCATGTTTAAAAAGAAAGGTAAAAAACTAAACGAACAAGAAAAGAAACCTAAAAAAGAAAAAAAGGCAAAAGCCAAAAAAGAATCAAACAATAAAAAAACGGAAGAAAAGAAAAAAGATAAATTAAAAAGAATTGATGTTGGCAGTGCTTTGCCATTTTCGTTTGATAAGGAAAAGAAACTGTTTGTCGATAATGATGGAAATTATTTAATGATGGTAAGGACAATTGGAACAAATTTGTTTGGTTTTAAAGAATCAGATAAATATGCTTATGTAAATGCTTTATCTCATGTTTTTAATCAATCTATAGGAAAAGGACAAATATATTCTTATCAAATTGGAGCTGACGTAGATGGTTATGTAGCTGATTTTCAATATTTTAAAGATACATTAGATCTTTCAAAAGAAGAAGATCTCGCTCGATATCAGATACTAGACCAAGCTCAAAAAAGGTTGAAGTATACTGCTTTAACAAAAGAATTGGTAGACCGTTGTTTTGTATTCATTTTAAAAGACAAGGATGTATTTCGATTGGAAAATCGATGTAAAGAAATTATTAGTTGTTTGAATAGCTATCAAAGAACGTTTCTTCTTGATGAAATAGATGTGTTCTTGATTCTTTATAATTATTATCATCCTCAAGAAGCTAAAATGTTTGAAGAACTTTCAAAAGAAGCAGAAAATACGATGGATTTTCTTTATCCAACCAGAATAGGCATGGTAGATATAGGTTTCAAACAATGCATTGAGCTAGATCGTGTATATTGTAGAACAAAATATATACGAGATTATAAGAAAGCTCCTGCTTTTGCTTTAATGAGTTATCTTGCAACAGCAGGGGATATTGATTTTTCTTTACATTTCATGCCAGCTGAGCAAGATGTATTAACGAAGAGCATGGATAAGGAAATTCGTGCAATTGACAAGAACCTTGAGAAAGCCAAAGAAGCTAGTACACGAACAAAATTACAAGCTAAAGCAGAAGAAACTCAAGCAATGATCGATAAAGTATCAGCAGAAGGTGATATACCATATTACTTTGCAGTTTTTGTGCGAATAAAAGGGGAAAGTATTCAAACTGTAAATGAAATTTCAAAAGAACTCGATACGAATTTTGCCAATTTTGGAGTGCGATTTGCCGATGGCGTTTTCGAACCTTTGGAAATGTTAAATATGAGTGCTCCAATTTGTTACGATGTGCCTGAACGATTTTATAAAGTGACTACGACAGATACATTGGCTTTTATGTATCCGTTTGTATTTGAGGCTCTCTATGATAGCACTCATTTTAGAAATAAGATTAATTATCCACCAGTTTACATAGGAAACACAATTCAGACCAATGGTGTAGTTTTCTATGATAATTTTACGAAACTTGGTGATAGGTCAAATTACAATGAATTTATTGTTGGTATCTCAGGTCAGGGTAAGACTTTCTTCTTGATGTGGCTAATCTATAATCGATGTGGTTTAGGATATAAACAATATGTAATCGATGTTGAAGGAAAAGAATTAAATAAATTGGTTTATACATTACATGGAGAAAATGTGGATTGTGCAAATGGTGATAATGGGCGTATCAATCCGTTGCATATTCGTTTTAATATACCAGACCAAGATACTGGTTCAGGTAAAGTTCCTCTAGAAAATTTATATCCGTTAGCACAGCATATTCGCTTTTTAAGGTCGTTTTTAAGTGCATATAAAGGGGATTCTAATGAGGTAGGACTTCTACACGATAACATTATAGAAAAAGCTATAATTAGCGTTTATGAACGCTTTGGTATTACTTTTGAAACGAATGCAAAAGAAATAAATGATAATTTTAAAAATGAAGACTATCCGATTTTCTCAGATATATATGATCAAATTGAGCAATGGTTAAAAAAATTAGAACAAGCAGATAACGTGTATCCAGAAGAAATAGAAAGATATAAGGTTTGTTTAGCTTTTTTAGAACCGATTGCATATGGAACAGATGCCAACTTGTTCAATGGTCATACAAACATCAATTTAGATAATAATTTAATCAATTTTAATATTGCTGCACTACAGCAAAATACAGAATCTCGTGTATTGGCTGCACAGTATTTCAACATCTTATCATATATTTGGACGGATATTATTTCAGATACCAGTGATCGAAGAAAACAAATCTATGCCGATGAATTTAGTGTCATCATGGATCCTCGATACATTGATATCATGATGTATTTCCAGACAGTGATAAAACGTATTCGAAAGCAATATGGTGGTTTAACGACAGGAACACAACAAATGTCTGACGTTTTAAAAGATTCAGTCAAAGAACAAGGTGAAGCCATAATTGAAAACTCTGTTTATCAGTTTTATTTTGGACTAGGTGTTGAGGGTATCGAGTATATAAAAAAGACAAAACTAATACCAGAATCAGAACAAGAATTCGTGCAATTTGCAGGGATTGGAGAGTGTTATGCCAAGATTGGAACAGCCACTGCATTTCGAGTAAAAATACAGATTGATGATGAAGTATTTAATCTGTTTAGAAGAATAAAACAGGATACTGAAGAAGCATGATCAATCAATTAAAAAAATATAAGCGAATTGCGATAGGTGCAGGTGTGGCTGTTGTATTCGTCACAATCATGATCATTCCTTTGCTGATCAGTCAAATTGCTTATATGAACAAAAGTGCGTGTGATCAAAGTTCTTCTTCTGTAATTGTGGATTCAGACGGAAGTACACAAAAAAACAAAGAAGCAATTTGGGCTTACTTTCTTGCACAAGGTTATTCGGAAGAAGCAACAGCTGGGATAATGGGCAATATGCACACGGAAACCGGAGGAACATTTGATCCGTCTATTGTCCAAGGTGGTGGTTCATTTGTGCTTGGCAAAACTGGATTTGGTTTGGTGCAGTGGACGAGTGCAAGCTATCAAAATGCTTTGTTTGATTATGCAGATCAAACTGGTAGAGAACGAACGGATTTGAATTTACAATTGGATTTTCTTTGTACACAACAACTTCCATCTTTTTCTTGGGTAAAAGGAACGACTATTTATTTTGTGAATACAGATGAATTTAAAAGAAGTGATTCAATAGATAAAACAACAGAAGCATTCATGTTGTGTTTCGAAAGACCAGCTGATCAAAGTCAAACAGCTATTAGTAATCGAATTAAACACTCACAATCAATTTATGATGAATTTAATGGGAAAACTTTTTCAACTGTTATTGATACTGAATTCCAAGAAGCTTGTGCCAGTGCAGGTAGTTCAACAGGAGGTATTTTATCTGCAGAAGGAGTCACAATTGATTTCAGCTTAAAATACTACACATATTCAGCTGATAGGTCACAAGGTAATCCTAATGTATGTGCTGTAAACAAGCCTGCATGGTGGCCATATGGTTCGTATTGTACTTCAGAATCGGTTACAGGACGATTTAATAAAATGATTTGTTCTAGTTATGCGTCAGGAAGGTATTGGCAGGTGAATTATCCTGATGACCCATATCCTCTTCCAACAAACTGGGATCAGTTATTAACGAACGAACATACAGCACCAGGCAATGGCAGTTACAGTAGAGATATAAATAATCCAATACCAAAATCAATTGTATCGATAACAAATGCTTCAGGAAATGTTAAACACGTAGCGTTTATTGAAGGAGTAGACACGGATGGCTCGGTTGTAATCAGTGAATGTAACGTAACAACAGCCAATGAATACGGATTTAAATGTGCTAAATATAGTTCTTTACGTGAATGGATGAATAGCACATTGGGGTCAGGATCTACTCTAAATGGAATGTATGGGAAGTAGAGGTATACGATGATTAAAAAAATTTTATGTGGAGCAGTAATAGTTATAACTGTGTGTTTTATTGGAGTGGATCTATATCAAAATTTTAAAGAATCTCGTCAACCTGTACTCGTTTTTGTAGAAGAAAAATTAAGGACATCTACATCAGATCAAATCAATGGATATCAATATGTTCTAACAGCACAAGATTATAATGGCAATGATATTTTGGACACTGAACACTTATCATTTGAACAAGAGAAAGAGGATAAAAACCAAATTAAAATTCATTACACTTTGAAAGATGATGAAGGAAATATATTAAAAAAAACAATCGTCATTCAATTGGCAGAAAGTGTTGAATATGCTCCAAATGGCACATTACAAGGTACAGGAACAGATCAAAAAGAGAGTAAAATTTTTTATTTAATAGACTACGATAATAATCCAGTTCGTACAATGTCAGAGGCAGATCAATATGGATATTCAAGCTCTCAGAAATATGAAGTAAAACAAAAATTAAACGAGCAAGGAGACTTAGAAGGGTATGAGTGCGTTATTGAAAATTAAAGAAGGGAGATAGACCATGTATGAAAAATTAAAAGAACAATATGATAAAAAATTTTGGATAAACAGAACCAAGAAAATGATTTTACAAATTAATTCTATTTCGCATGGTTTACCAAAAATTAATGTAGAAAAAATAATAAATGAATGCCAAATAAAAAATGAAGATTACACTATTGGTACATTTTTTCACTATCAAAAGATATATAGAGAAATGGTTAAAAGAATGATTGATGAGGAAAGAAAACATGATTACAAAGCAGAATTTGAATGAAACAATTTTAGATGATGCTCTCATCAGCCTTATTCGAAAGAAGAGAAAAGAAAAAGGATTTACACAAGTCGAGATGGCTTCAATGTTGAATATATCATCGAAAAAATATTCTAGAATTGAAACAAGTAATATCACAAAAATAAATAACACGATGCTTAAGCAAATCTGTTCAATACTGGATATAGATTTTACTCAATACGAGAAACAGTATGTGGTACGTTGCAGTTTTTCGTTAACACAAGATGTACGTGCAAATTTAGAAATTTTAAAAACAGCAAAAGGGTTCTCATCTCTTTCTGAAACCATAAATTATTGCATAGAAGAAGTGATGAACGATTTCTTCTTGAGAAAAGCATCGCACCAATTACTTGATGAACTTAGAGAAATGATGGTCAACACGTATCATCAAGAATTGGAAAAAATTTCTAGAGAAAACGAGATTAATAAGCATATGCTAGAAAAAATTGGTGAATCTTTTCATCTTGATGTTGATAGGGAACGAAAAAATCTAAATGATGAATTTAATAAAATTCACCATGCTAAAAAATATTGAAAGTAGGTGAGTCGATGAAAGTTGTTTTGTATTGTGATAAATTTTTATATCACAAACTGTATATGAATTTTCCAAAATATGATGAAAAAGATAGAGTGATTGGAAGTTTATTTTCATCTGATGAATTCGATAATTTTCATGTTCAAAATAAGGAATATATGAACTTGGCTTTAAATCCGTTAGATGGAATCAGGAATATATATTTTATATTAATTCAAAAATCTTGGTACAGCGATCCTAATTGCATCAATATTTGTAAATATGCAAAGGTGCTTCATCCTGAAACAAAAATCATATTTTATATGGATGATTCTTCAGAAAATCATCAATATTTTTGCCATCGAATGGTTACTGAGAATTTAGGATACATCGCAACAGATATGAATGAATTAAGTCAAATAATTCAATTAAATTTTGAAATTGATCAGTCAAAATATCAGCTACAAAATTTAAAAAAATCTCAGTTGAAGAAACTGCAAAAGGAATTTTATAAATCCTAGCTAATTCCTCAAATTCCAATGACTTTCCTGATTATTTCTTCATTTTACCTATTTTCGTTTTGTGAGAATTTTGGGTCAAAAATAGGTAGCAGGATAAGACGTGCATACGCACTGAGAATTCAAGGGCATTGCAAACAGTGTTTGCAAGCTAAAAAAGGCTATTCCTAGCATTTCTTCCTGAGTATTCATCTTGAGAAAAATTTCCTAAAATTCTCACGTTTTATAGTGCTTTTGAGAATAGGTTGAAGTTATAAATAGGCTTCAAACTCTCTTTTTTTAGCGTTTTGCACAAATCGTGAGAATTTCTCACTTTAATAAACACGAAAAACAGAGGTTGAAGTTATAAATAGGCTTCAATCTCAAAATTCTCACTTAATTTTAGAAAGGATGGAAAAATGGCTAAAAAAAATAGTTCAGCAGTGAAATCAGGAATCAAGCCAATTATCATTACTTTGATTATCCTGATTCCTGTTTTATTCCTTTTAATGATCCTTTTTTTCTGGATGTTAGACGGAATGTTGTTGCATGAGTCTTTAACTTTTATGCAATCTTTTCATTCACATTATCGAGAAGTATTAGTGATTACAGTGTGTATTTGGGCACTTGCTTTTTACTATATAACTGGGTCGTTTAAAGTTAAAGAACCCTCAAAAACAGAGACATTAGCAAATGGTCGATGGCGTACAATTGAGGAGCAAAAAAAAGAATTTGCAGTATGTCCAATTGACACTAATCAGACCATATCAGTTGGAGGTGCTCCATGTAATAAAATTTCTGATTCACAACTTTTATATAATAAAGCATCTATGCATGATTTAACGATTGGTATGACACGCTCAGGTAAATCTAGAAAGATAGTTCGTCAACTCGTTATGATTGCTTCAATGGCGGGCGAATCAATGATTTTTAATGATCCAAAAAAAGAAATGTATCAAGATTTTCATAAATATCTTAGAAACAAAGGATATGATGTCTATTGTTTGGATTTTAGAAATCTAGAGTATTCAAACGCTTGGAATCCCTTTGAGGATATTATTTATGCTTTTGAAAATGGAAATATAGAAGATGCTGATCAATATGCTGAAGATCAAGTTACTTCATTAGTAGTCGATAATGGAAAAACAGAACCAATCTGGATTGATGGACAAAAAGCATTGATTAAAACAGCAATCCTTGAAGTTGCACAAGCACCAATAAAAAAAGAAAAGAAAAATTTTTATTCAGTTTTTCAAATGATTTATCAATTGGCTAGAGAGATTAAAATTGATGGACAAGAAAAAATGCCGTTGTCAGCCTACGTTGATACGTTAGATGAAACATCTCCATCAAGAGCGAGTTTTGCTCCGATTTATGTATCAAAAGATAAGACACGTTCATCATTCGTTTCGTCAACATTAGCTACATTACATCCGTTCACTTCAATGAAACTAATGAAAATACTTGGACACAGTGATTTTAATTTTAGAGATTTTAAAAATGGTAAAAAGGCATTGTTTGTTGTTAAACCAGATGAAAAGAAAACATATGATGCAATTGCAGCTATGGTTTATGACAATGCTTATCAAACATTAGTTTTTGAAGCAAGTAAGATGTCAAGAATGAAATTAAAAAAACGTGTACATATGATCTTTGATGAATTTGGTAACATGCCAAAATTATCAAATATCAAAGAGAAAATCACAGTATCTTTATCCAGAGACATTATATTTCATTTATATGTACAAGATTTTGACATGATGAATGATGTGTATGGAGATAACCTTTCAAAAATCATACGTTCTA
>ERZ1673742.2479-NODE-2479-length-13851-cov-14.743766_pt1 | contig 13851 bp, 17 predicted proteins | sample MGYA00580208_ERZ1673742 | MGnify/ENA primary metagenome ERZ1673742 (study PRJEB41218, sample SAMN15661774) | gut metagenome | host: Homo sapiens | place: Canada: London | collected 2015-08-20/2019-03-30 | study: EMG produced TPA metagenomics assembly of...
GGCGTCCGCCGTGGCTCTTGTCCCAGATGGTGGCCATGCCGTCATCTCCCTTCCACATGCCAGTGCGGCAGCAGCGGTTCCCGGTTGTCCGAGATGGCCGCCACCGTGCAGCAGGGGTGCGTCTTTTCCAGCCGGGCGTATTCCTCGGCGGTCAGGCTCTGCACCGCACCCTGCACCACCTTCCAGCCCCGCTTGAGCGTCCAGTGCTTTGCCTTTTCGGCAGCGGGCAGGGCTGCCCACTGCACATAGGGCAAGTAGCCCAGGGTGCAAACGCTGGCCGGGATGCGGATTTGGATGGTGCGCTCGGGGTCCTTGCTGGTGCCGGTGCCGGAGGTGTCCAGCTTTTCCCGCCAGCTGCAGGCCGGGAACACCCAGCACTTGGGCGTATCAGTGTCGGCCTTGGGGTCGTGGATGAGGTTCACCACGGTAACAGACGTGTTCATCTCACATGATCCCCCTGTACAGCAGGCCGTGGGGGTCAGACCCGAGGGCGGCTTCCAGCACTTGCCAGGCTTCAAAACGCACGGCAGCGGACAGGCTTGTGTTGGCCGCAAAGGTCACAGCATAGCCGTCATTGGAGACGCTCTGTGCGCCCGGTGCAGCACCCACAGCCAGCTTGGCAGCCAGCAGATCCACGATCTGGGCGCAGGCATCCGCCAGCATCTGGCGGCAGCTCTCGCACACGGCGGCATGGGGTTCCGCCTTGCCAAAGGTAGCGCTGTCGATGAGGCGGGACGCCCGGCTGCACAGCACACCGAACGCCAGCTCACTCACCGTGCCGCCCGCCGCCTGGTACTCCGGGTAGGTGCAGTAGTTCATGGGCGGGGCCCTCCTTACGCGGCGGCAGAGGTCAGGAATGCAAACGGAACCTTGCTGCGGTCGGCGTTCATGCGGGTTGCAGGATTGGGCAGTGCCCAGCCCATGCGCATGACCACACGCAGGGCCACCATATCCTGCTGGGCCAGGTTGTAGACGATCTCCTTGGTGGAGGGATCCTGGATGACGCCCTGATCCAGCATCTTGACGGTGACGTCCTGACGGATGGAATACACCAGCTTCTTGAAGTTGCCCGCAATCAGCTGGGCCTTGGAGGCGTCAAAGCCGCCGTTCTCCGGGAAGTACATGGGCGCACCGTCCAGTGCATAGGTGGTAGCACCCTGCATGTCAGAGCGGAACAGCGGGCGGCCGTTCTGGTCCAGCAGGCCGCGCAGCTCTGCCTTGGCGGTCAGGTCACCCACCACGGCGTCCACACCAAAGCCGCCAGCCTCGACCTTGGAGAACAGGCCGTCCTTGCCCAGCAGCTTGGTGTAGTCGATGGGGCCGGTCACCTTGTTCTTGGCGGCCAGAGTGAGGATGTCGTTCGTCCACTCGGTGGGGCGCTCGCCGCCAAACAGGATGGCGTTGTCGATTTTGGCACCCATGGCCTCACGGACACGGGGCTGCACCTCACCCATGATGTCAAAGGTGGAATCCGCCAGCACTGCCTCGGGCACAGGCACGATGACGGCCAGTTCTGCGGCGGTCATATACACGTTGTCCCACTCCTGCTTGCTGGTCTGCTTCATGCCGGTGTCGCCGTTGACCCAGTAGGCCAGAGGCAGCATGGACAGCACGGGAATCTTGGTCTGGTTGCTGGTCATGTTGGCCAGACGGGTGCCCAGCTGCATGACGATGGAGGACTTGGGAACGTCCTGCTGGATGGTGTTGGTCAGCTGCTCACGGATGAGCGCCTCGGCCTTTTCGCGGGAAATTGCATCAATTGCCATAATCATCAACCTTTCTGGGCGAATACTGCACGGATGGCAGCGTTCGCTTCTTCATGCTTGTTTGCGGGCTGGCCGGGCGTACCGGCAGCCGATGCGGAAAAACGAATGATACCACCGTCCGGGAGGATGGCGCTGGGGTCGGCGGCCTTGAAGGACTTGACGTAATCGTCAAAGCCAAGGATCTCGCCGTCTTTCATGGCGAAATCCTGTGCCTTGGCGTCGGCCAGAAAGGCCTTGCGGGCACTCTCGCTGGAGAACTTCAGGCCGGCAGTCTTGCGTTCCAGAGCATAGCCCTTTTCCAGTGCGGCTATCTGATCGGTGGCGTCTTTCCTGGCCTGCTCGGCCTTTGCCTTCCACTCCGGGTCGTAGCCTTCCAGTTTGCTGTTTGCAGTGGACAGCTGTTCGGTCAGGGTGGTTTTCTCGGCCTTGAGGGTGGTGATCTCGTTCACCTTGGCCGTGATATCCGCGCCGTGCAGGTTCATGATGCTGTCCAGCTGGTCCGAGGTGATACCCGGAATGATCTTGCTCACATCTTCGCGTTTCACTTGCGATGTGCTCCTTTCTTTTGTCTGTTGGGTGGATAAGTCCCTGCTGTTTTGTATCGCGGTTCTCATTCCGCACGGGACAAGACGGGGTACGCGCCGCCCTCCGCTATGGTTGCTCCCGACGCAAATGTTGGGAACATGGCACCGTTTACTGGAATCGAACCAGCGACCTGTGGTTTTGGAGACCACTGCTCTGCCAACATGAGCTAAAACGGCATGAAAAAACCACTGTTGTACCTTTTAGAGGGTATACAGTGGTTAAAATGGGGTGTTTTAGTGAATGTTCTTTACGGCTTGACCTCCACGCTGGGCAGAATGTCGGTGTGGAAATAGAGCTTATAGTGGTACGGGTCGGTATGGGTGCCGGTGATGTCCTCGACCACATACATGGTGTAGTCGTTCAGGTAGATGTAATTCTTGCGGTAGGTATCCGGGCCAATCTTCACCGTGCAGACCAGCTCGTTGTTATCGTTATTCGAGATGGACATATAGCCCTCGGCTTCCAGAATGACCTTGTCGGTGCGGGCATTGTAGACGGTGATCTTGCGCTCACTCTCAAAGTAATCCGCCTGCTTGGAGATATTGGCGTTTGCCTTGTCGGCTTCCGAACAACCGCACAGCAGGATGGATGCTGCCAGTGCAAGAGCGAGAAGAATCTTTTTCATAGTTCGTTCCTTTCTGAAAAATGAGTAAAAGAAAACCACCGTCCGGGTGGATGGTGGTTAATCCTTATTGGCAAGAGCTTTGAGGTATTCCCCATACAGACGCTTTTGCTCTGCACGCTCGGCATCAATTTCGGGAGTAGAAATAACCCCTCTGCCGGGGACTGTATGTGTACGCCGATATTCAGCAATGAGCGCATTTTCACGCCGGACGCTTTCCTTTGTGAGCTGGTCAATCTGTTCCAGAGTATAAATCATGTTCGCTTCTCCCTGTGATAACACTTCAAGCCAAGTCTGTGGCATGTTTCGTCAATAATGACATGCTGGATATTTTCTTCATAATCATCGAAGCCATACCCTCTGCTTTCCATTACGGCATTTCGCTCCTCGCGAACTTCCTCACACACGGCTTCCCACTGCTCAAACGTGATATTTTCAGGTACAACAAAACGATAGCGGTATTTGTAGTCAACCGCTTCCATGACAGCAGTACCGTCAGCGAATGCGCCGGGGATATCTGCGTCTGTGCTAAAAGAATATTGCGTGGTTTTCGGTGGATGGGTGTGAATGTTGTAACTACCTTCCAGTTTACCACCCAGATACGAACAGTCAACCCCTCTGGGATTGTTGTCGGTCATATAATGGACTTCGCCATCTTTTGTAATGACCATCATATGCTCAACGTCAGATTTTGCATAGCCAGAACAGAACGAATTCTTAAGCTCGTCAACCTGTTTCGTGTTGGTCGTATCGACCTTTCCCAAAACTTTACGCACGGTTTTTCCATTCTGTCCAGATGCACCGCCGCTGCCCCGTGTACTTTTAGCCTCCGGAAGCTCTGCCTTTCGCGCCTGTGCGCTTGCCCTGCTGGCTTCGCTCCGGCCAAACTTCGGCACGCTGGTGCGGGCACTGTCCACCCGTCCGCCGGTGGCCTTTGCAAACTCGCTCAGGCTTTGGCGGGCCGCTTTCAGATGCACGGCCGTGTTGGTGGTATCCAGCCCGGCGGCACTCTCAGAGAGATACCGCTTCTTCCATTTGCGCACGTTCCGCTCCCGGGCGCGCTGCATCTGGTTGATCTCGTATTGGGTGTACAGTTTGCCGTTGTACTCGATGTCGCGGGCGTTCAGGGCTTCCAGCTCTTCCTGTGTCCAGGTAGGCGGGTCGCCCAGCTCCGGGAAGATGGCAAAAAAGCTGTGGCGGCAGTTCCAGCCGCAAAGTCCTGCGCCGGTGCCGTAACCGGTGGCCTGCTCGAAATCCGGGTAATGCTTGCCCAGATAATCCACAGCGCCGCCCCGGTGGAACTGCCTGCCCTGCCACTCGGCGTGGGAAGGACGCGCCCCGCCGTGGGCGCTGGTCTCCACGAACTCCGCACCCATCTCGTCCATGCGGGCTTCCTGCAGCTTGCCTGCGGTCTGGTTGACACCGGTGAGCACCGCCCGGCGGGCAGCAACTTCCAGTGAGTCGGTGTGGCCGCTGGGGTAGGTGACAGCGGGTAGGTCGTCTGCAAGGCTGTCCACGGCCTGCTTGACGGCCGTTTTGTAATCGAAGGCACCCGTGGCCACCTTGCCCCACGCCACGTCCAGGGTGCGTTCAAAGGCCCCTGTGACGGTGTTGGCCGTGGTGGCGGTCAGGTTCTGCCAGGTGCCGCAGGTCTGCTTTGCCCCAGCGGTCAGCAGGTTGTTCAGGACGGCGCTCTCTTCAAAGGGCGGCGGTTCCAGCCCGTAGTGGTTATAGATCGCGTCCTCCCGCTCCATGGTTTCGGTGGCGGCTTCCTTCAGCAGGCGGCGAATGGTGGCTTCGCTCTTGCCGCTGTACTTGGCCAGCAGCTTGACCACGTTCTCACGCACCGCCTCGGTCTGCTGGTAGCGCCACAGCTGCCAGTTGGCCGTTTCGGTGAGGGTGCCCATCTTGCCGATGCGCCGGGCAACGTCCTGTAAGATCTCGTCCTCGACCTGCTGCGCCAGCTGCACAAAGGCATCCGGCATCTGGTCAAGGTAGCTCGGCGGCAGCATCAGGCACCCCCGAAGGTGATGACATCAGAGCTGCGGTTCTCGGCGGCGGCCTCAGCCGCGATGGTCTTGGCGTCCTCTTCGCTGTAGCCCTCAAACTCCACCAGATACCTCCAGAACGGGAACTTCCCGGCAGTCACATAGCCCCAGTACATCTGTTTGCGCTCCTTGGGGTCGGAGATGAGGCTGTCGTCAAAATCAAAGGTGATGGTGCAGTCGCCCCGGGGCGTGACCGTGCCGCCGTTGTCCCACTGGGCATCCAGCAGCACATTGACCGCATAGACAAGATCCTGCAGGGCTGTGCTCAGCGCCCGCTGCAAGTCCTTGACGGTGGTGTAACTGCGCTGCTTACTGCTGCGGATCTCTTCGGCGGTCTTGTCCACGTTCTGCGGATCGGACAGGGTGCCGTAGGCCAGGCCGCACTGGAACTCGATGCGCTTGAGCATGGCGTCCAGTCCACGGCGGTAGCTCTCATCCCGCAGGGCAGGGGCAAAGGCTTCATAGAGGTTCCGGCTGCCAACCCCAGCGCTGCCGTTCAGCCAGTTGCGGAACAGCCGCTGCTCCCGCTGGGGCATGACCTTCTCACCGTCCGGAGACGGGCGCAGGGCAGTCTGGTCAACGTCAATGGCCAGCTGGCCGCCGTCGTACTCCCACAGCAGGCGTCCATACTGCTCGTCTGCATCCTTGATGGTCTCGGCAGCGGCTGCGTACACGCTGACGCCCAGCGGGCTGTGCCGGTCGGCGCTGTTGCCGCTGAACACCTTGAAATAGCCCCACAGCGGGCGGTCTACGCCGGTGAATTCCGTGTGCGGCGAAAGGGCGGCCCACTCCGGTACGCTCTCCAACGGGATCTCAATGCCGATGTCTGCGCTGGTCATGGAGCGGAACACCTTGACGGTGACCGTGTATTTCCCTGCGGAAAACTCGTGATCTTCCAGCCGGGTGTAAATGCGGTTGCCGCGCACCAGATGGTCATAAAAAACAGCCCCGGTCATGCGGCCAGAGCTATCAAAGCGGGTGGGGCAGAAGCAGTCCCCCTGCACGGTGTCGATCTGGAGGGAGCCGTCCGCTGCAAAGAAGGGCCGGAACAGCACCCCGCCCAGGGCACAGCCATACTCCACAGGGATGCGCAGATCCGCCACAAAAGGCTGCAGCAGGTCATTGACGGCATCCGCCCGGGGGCTGCCAGAGACAAGGCACTCCATCTCCAGCGTGGTCAAGCGGGCCAGCTCTGCGGCAATGCTCTTGGGCAGGCCCAGGCTGTGCAGCGGGTTCTTGCCGCCGTGGCACCACGGGCCGCCAGTGTCGTACATCTGCGCCCAGAGCACAATGGAGTTTTCCATGGCGCTTGAAACGCTGGTGCTGACCGACGTTTCCTCGCCGAACAGCAGCCGGGCCTTTTCCCGCAGCCATGCAAGCAGTTTGTCGAACATTATTTGCGTCTCCAGTCTGCCCAGCGGATCTGCGGGGCGAATATCGTATAGCAAAAATAACGGATGTCGTCCATGGCGTGGTCGTTCTCCTTGATGACCCGGTCCTCTTTGGCTTTGTCATCCCAGGAGTACACGCCGAACTCCCGGCGGGAGGATTCGCAGCTCTCGTGGATCGTGAGCAGTCCCGCCTGCATCAGGGAGGCCACGCAGCGGATGCCGTTCAGCACGTCGTTGTCTGCCGGGATGACCATGTATTTGCCATGTCGGCGGATGGTCTCGATGAAGGATGCGGCGGACGGGTCAACGCACACAGCCTGGATGTAATAGCCCTTGGTGAGCCGTTCCAGCTCGGCATAGTGCTCTTCATCGGTGCGCTGCACCCGCTGCTTGCGGCTGTCAAAATAACTCTCCCGGATGCGCAGCGCCTTGCCGTCGTGGATGACCCACAGGCCCATGCTGCAGGGGTTGTGGGTGCCGTAGTCGATGGACACATAGAACTGCCCGTCGATGCGGGAGGTGTCGCCGTGGAAGAGGTAGGCGTCCTGATTGACGGAAAAGAACGGATAGACCAGCCCGGCGGCATTGCACCACTTGCCCAGGATGAAGCGGTCATAGTAGACCGTTCCGGCCAGCTCGTGTTTCAAATTCGCTACAAACTCTGCCGGGAGAAACGGGTTGTCGTCGATGGTGGAGGTCTGGCAGAAGATGTCCACCTTTGGATCGTCAATGAATTTTTTCAGGAAATGCTCCTGACTGTCAGGGTTGGCCGTGCCGTCAAAATGGCTGTGCGGGCAGCGCAGGCGGGTCTTGAGCATCTGGAACACCGCTTCATCCCAGGTGGTCATCTCGTCGCCGTAGCCGTATTCGATGGTCATACCCTGAATGCGGGCAACATGCTTTTTGCTATCCGCGCCGAGGATGTGTACCCGGCGGCCAAATAGGCGGGCGGTGTTGTCGCTACTGATCGTACCAACAAGGCCCTCTCCCCAGATCTCCCGCATGGGGTCCAGAACGTTCCGGCTGAGGGTGCCCTGGGTGTTGCCAAGCATTACCGCCGCACCTTCGCCCCGCAGGGCCAGCAGGCGCTTTGGAATGACCACAGCATAGTCCAGCCAGCTCTTGCCGGAGCCGGTAGCGCCGACTTTGAGGTTCCAACGGTGATCACAAGCAGCCAGATACTCCTGCTGCTTACTTGATAGCACTGTCCACACCTCCCAGCAGCTCGCGGGCACGCTCCAGCGTGTCGGCGGCGGTATCATCGGGCGGGTTGTCCTCGCCCAGCATCTTCAGCAGCACGTTGGCGGCCTGCGGGTCGCCCTTCTTGGCACGGGCAGTGATGCCCTTGATCACGGCCATCTGGTTGTCGATGTCCTCCGGGTCCACAGCATCCCGCAGCAGGGCGTTCACGCTGCGGCGGTCGGTCTCCGGCAGGCTGAGGTAATAGTCGGCGGCTTCCTTCATGCTGCGTTTGCGGCGGCGTGCCTTGCCGGACGCAATGCCGCCCTGCTGGGCGATCTCTCTCTGTTCGCTCTCCGTTCGCTTGTTGAACGGGATAAGATTCTTCTCGTTGGACACGTCACCACCTCTCATGGTTCAGGTAAAACAAAAGCCGCCCCGGAGGACGGCCAAAAAGCAAAATAAGCAGCACCCTGCATTCAGTTGCGTTGGACAAGCGTCAAACGGTGGGTGCTGCTGCATCTGAAACTTACGCGGTCAGATGCCCCGCGTGCTGCGTGGCCCCCTCACAGGGCGCGCAGATGGAGCCGTTGGCCGGATTTGAACCGGCACCAAACCACACCAGCCATCTGCGGTGATTGGTCGCAGATACCTTCAGCGTGGATGTATCATCAGTGTTGACCCGCCTGCAAAAGCGGCGCTCTGCTTTGAGCTACAACGGCATATAAAAGCCCGCACGTTTCCATGCGGGGGGTGACGCACATCCTGCCGGGGCCTAGCAAACCCGGCTGCAGATTCCCGGCGTATCATGCGCAGCAGTTCTGCGCACAGGGTGGAGGTCGGCCCCTGTACTGCTGCACCCGCCGGGTGGGGGATTAGTCCATGCGTCATGTGGGGGAGGTCCTGGAATCAAACCGGGCAGCGCCGACCTACGGACAGCCAGCGCGGCAAATCTGCACCCCCATAGAAGCAGCCCGCGAGCCAGAAAGGAGAACGGGAAGCATGAGACCCGTAATGGAACTAACTCGGAGACTGCGTGCATCGGTTGGCCTTTGCGGCTTTGCCGATGGTACAATTCAACCACAGAGTTTGCTGCCCTGTAAATGCCGCTGGGCGTAAAAAACAGGGCGCTTCAGGTTGTGCGGATTGCACAAATCAACTAAGATTCAGCTCGGTTACGACCTCGGCAAGCTGATGCAGACCGGCAGAAATCGCGTGGGAGACTTTTTCAGGGCCGGAATAGCCGACCAGCGGCGCAATGTCCGCCTGCTTTTTGCCCTCAACGTAATACAGGATCAGGCAGCGGCTGCGCTTGATGGACGCCGGGTCTGCATGGAGCATGTAGGCCACTTCAATGGCTTCCTTCTGCATCTCGGCGTACTGGCATTTCAGCTCGGCAAGGTGCTGCTCGGCATCCATGGCAGCATCGCTGTTGCGGCCTACCTTGTCGCTGGTGCCGGAGCGGCCCGGTGCGCCGGATGTGCCGGATGTGCCGGATGTGGTCGCGGTGGCGGCATTCCGCAGGCTTGCAATGTGCTCTTGCTGCTGGCAGATCCGTGCCCGCATTTTCGGCAGGCGTTCAAACCACGCCCGCAGCTGCTGCACATTGCTGGCTTCGCCCGGCTTTGGTTCGTCGCTCTCAGGTGTCCATTTGCGGATCATGCGTTGTCCTCCATTTCTTCCAGCTTCCTCAGCAGCCCGTCCACGTCATACCGCCAGTGCACCCGCAGCTGGTGCTGCTCCACCTCGATGCCGTGCAGGGCGGCCCACTGCCACGGGATGCTCTTACGGGTCTGGGTGTTCAGGTAGTCCAGCACGGCGCTGGCGGGCACCGCAAAGGTGCGGTTCACCTTGCCCCGGTAGTTAATGACCACATGGGCTGTCTGACCCCTGTAGGCCGCAGCAGCGGCCATGTCGGTGATGTGCTTCAGCTTGTGGTATTTCTGTTTGTCTCGGTCGAACCGGCCCAAAATCTTTTCTAACGGGATGCTGGGCGTCTCGATGGTCTTTAACTCGAAATAGTGGTGCATGGGGTAGCGGTAGACGTCAAAGTCACAGATGTTGTCAATGGAAAAGCTCAGGCTCTCGTTGCCGCCGTAGTAGCTGGCGGCGCTGTCCTTCAGGCGGTAGCACCACGCATCCGGTGGCATGGACTTCTTCCAGGCCGCTTCAAACTGTTTTCCGGTGTTCAAATCCTTCTCCTTTCGGTACAGCTGCCGGAGGGCGGCCCCGGCGGTGGGGTCCGGGTAGTATTCAGAGTTCCGGTACATGGGGGTCGTCCTCCTTTGCTGTGCTCTTCTTCAGCCGCTTCAGGCTCTGTTCAACGGGCGTGGTCAGGAAGTCGTTCCCGCCGGGCTCCGGGCGGCTCACGGGCCGGTTCCGCCCGCTCCCGACGGGATGGGCTTTCCGGTAGTCCTCCACCGAGCGGTACTTGCCGGCCTCTGCCTCCTGCAGTGCTGTGCGCACATAGGCCCAGCTGCGGCCGCCCAGATCCGCGCACCTGCCGATCACGGTGGACACCAACTCATTGCCCAGCCGGTCGGCGTATTCCGCCAGCTCGGCCTTGCCTTTGCCGTTCAGCTTGCCGATGCTGTTCTCGAACTCCATCACAAGGGGCTGTGTCGTCGTCTTCGTCCGGGGCGGCTGCGCAGCAGACGAGGACTTGTTAGCTTGTTGGTTTGTTATAATGGTTAAGTTATGGTTAGCAGCTGGTTGGTTGCTGGTTGATAGCTGGTTGGTCAGCTGGTTAAGGCCCGTGATTCTTGAATAGCTATTGAGCGTGATAACGCTGTATTTTGGCCCTGTCCGGATGGTTAACCAGTTGGTTGATCGCAGGTGCTCCAGAGCCGTCCGGACGGATTGCTCGGACATCCGGAGCTGTTTTGCGAGGCTTGCACGGCTGGTGACCAGCTCGCCGGGGTGGATCGTGATGCCCTGCCATTGCTTCTCCTGCCAGTTCGCGGTGAGCAGCAGGTGGAAGAACAGCCGGGCGGTGTTGGGCTCGGTGTACCATTCCCACTCGGTCAGGCCGCGTGGGAAGGCCACGAACCCGCGTGTCGGGTCAATGCCCACGGCCGGACCTCCTTTCTGTGAGACGGGTTAAAACGGCAGGTCATCGGTGTCTTCGATGAGGGCGTCGTCTGCGGGAAGGTCTGCGGCGGGTGCTGCTGCACTGCGGGTCGCATAGTCGGCAAGGTGCTCACCGGGGTACATCTGGCCGCCCTGCAAAGAGGTCTGCACAGGGGCCAGGGCCGGAGGCGGGTCAAAGGGCGTTGCCTCCTCGGTGGGGGACATCTCCGGCACGGCAGGGGCAGCCATCATATCGGCCAGCGTCTGCATCCACCGGAAGGTCACCAGCCCGCCGGGTTGGATGTCATCAGCGTCTACGTTGTAATAGGTCTTGCCGTTGTATTCGCGGCTCTTCAGCTCCCGCGCATAGATCGTGACATAGTCGCCCTTCTGCAGCATCCCGTCCCACTGCTCCAGCCCGTGCCAGACGTTTACCTGCACATACAGGCCCTCCCAGTTCCCGGCGGCGTTCTTCACGCTGTGGGCCTTGATGTCAAACTTGAGCACCTGTTTCTGGCCGGCATTCCGGATCTCCGGATCCTTGGCGAGGGTGCCATGGAGCAGCACCCCGGTGCTCGTCTTGATGATCATGCGTCCTCACCTCCGGCAAAGGGGTCGTCAGCGGGTTCGTCGGCATCCTCCACGGCCAGGGCGTCCGCCTGGGCAGCGGTGTCCCGGATGCGGGTCCAGCGGGGAGAAGGGGCCGCATCATCCAGCTCCCGTGCCGTGCCCTCGGCATCCACCCGGACGGACACTTCACTCTCATCGTACAGGGCGCCGAAGGTGGACGGAAATGCCTCCCGCAGAGCATGCACCAGGGCCACCTTACGGATCATGGTGGCCTTCTTGCCCTTCCAGAGGGATTTGCCGGTGTCGTACTCGGCCAGCTTCACCTCCTCGTAGCTGGGGCGGGTGCGGTCTTTCCGGTAGACCTTGGCCCAGCCGCCCAGAAGCTCCTCGCCCTCATAGACGATGGAACCCTCCCGGTGGTCCAGCTGCCCGGCTTCCGTGTCCAGCACGATGATGCCGGCCTCAAAGCCGTCAAAGGCCGGGTGCCGTTCGGCCATCTGCATGTAACAGTTCTTGCCCAGGACGATGGTGCTGGGGGTGTCCTCGCTGTTGTTGTCGTAGTGGATCAGATAGGCCTCTTTTGTGAAGGGGTTCAGCCGGTACTGCTTGCAGGTCTCCAGAAAGATCTTGCACTCGGCGTCGGTGGCCTTGGCGCAGATGAAGTTGCGCACGTCGGCAAAGCTGACCGTGAAATGCTGGCCATCTGCGGCGGTGATCTCCACCGGCACGGACGGGGAAGCGGCCTGCAGGGCCGTGCTCTGGGCCGCGCGCTGCTGCATGGCAGCCATGCGGGATGCGGTGCCCTGGACCGGGGCAGAAGCGGGTGCGGACGTGGTGGGCGCAGATGCGCCGTTGCGAGTGAATGCCATATAAATTACCTCCTGCGTTACTTAACAGAACCATACCGGAAGCCGCGCTCTGCGGCCCCCTGCTTGAACCATGCGATGTCCTCCGGGGTGAACTCCACCCAGAAGGAATAGCGTTTGCGGGCCGGTGCGGCGGGCTGTGCGAACTGCTGCAGAACCTCACAATCCAGCCGACCGGAAGCCGTGACAAAGGCATTGCTCTGTGCGGTCTGCCGGGCTTCCTCCCGCACCTGCCGTTCCTCTTCCGAAGGTGGGGCGGTGACCGGTGCGGCGGCTTTTGCCCGCTCTGCGGCCTGCCGCCGGGCTTCGGCCTCGGCCTGTGCGGCGCGGGCATCCTGCCGACGCTGGTGCTCGTGCAGGGCGTCGTTGACGCTGAACGCCCGCAGGTATTCGGTGGTGCAGGCTTCGGCGTCCTCGCCGCAGGTGTCCCGGATCAGGCGCAGTTCTTCCCGCCGGGTCTCCACCGCCAGGCGCAGCTCCTTGGACGCTCTGGCAAGGTCAAAGGTCTTGTTCAGCCACTGGGACACCAGCAGCCGGTCAAAAGAGATCAGCGGTTCCAGCTCCCCGATGCAGTCCCGGTAGACCAGCCGCAGGGAGGACGCTTTTTCCTCCCGTTCGGCCTGCTCCACGGCCTTGACCTGCTGGTCAATGGCCCCGGACACCTGCTTGCACTGGGCCTGCATGGCCTTGATGCGCTGGCCAAAGGCTTCCAGCGGGTCGGTATAGAGCTTCTTCGCGGCCCGCAGAGCGTCGCCCAGCTGCTTGTCCCACTTGTTGACGGCGGCCCGGTCGGCCTTGGCGTCCTTGATGGATTCCGGGGTGTACACCCGGCCGGTGTAGGCGGCCAGAAGCTCGTCCAAATTTTTCTGGACTTCTTCCTCGTTCCAGCTCATGGCCGGAATGACCGGGCGTTCCACCCGGACAGTCAGTTCATTCGTCATCTTCGTCTTTCTCCTGTTCCGCCGCTTCCTGTGCGGCCTGCTGTTCGTTGGTCAGGAAATAATAACCATCCGGCGGCTCCAGCGGCGGGCCGTAGCCGTCCAGGGCAAGGTCATACATCGGGTTCATCAGGCGGCACCTCCGTCGTAGCCCTCCGGCTGGCGGCAGAGCAATGCGGCTTCCTGCCGGATGCTATTCAGCGTGTTGCAGATGTACTGGAAGGTGTTTTCCAGGTCCTCACCCGTCAGGCGGGAATAGCTGCCCTTGCAGCTGTTCCAGATGGAAAGCATTGCCTCCGGGCAGTGATTGGCGGTTTCAAAGTCGGTCTGTCCAAGGTCGTCCATCCGGCTGGTCATGGCCTTCATCCGGCGTTCCAGCTGGGCGCTGTTCTTTTTCAGGCGGTCATTCTCTTCCTGCAATTCCCGGTTGCGGGCATCCGCAAGACTCCACGCCTTTTCTGCGGCACGGCGGTCCACCTCTTCCTCGTCCACCACGGCGGTAATGGGCTGATGCTTCAGGGCGTCCTCGGCTTTGTGGGCGCGGGCCTCGGCTTGCTCCTTCTCGGCATTCAGCCGGGCGTTCTGCTCTTTCAGGCCGCTGATGTCGGCAAGAGCGGATTCATAGCGGCTTTCTGCTTCTTCCCGCCTTTCCGCGTCCTTAGAGGTCTGGGCTTCGGCGCTTTTCACCAGCTCCTTGAAATAGGCATTTTCCTTGCGGGCGTTCTGAGCGGACTTCTCGGCAGCATCGGCACGCTCTTTCTCGGCTTTGAGCTGAGCCATGACCTCCTGGTACTCTTTGTAAGTAGTGATATCGCCG
>ERZ1673742.2497-NODE-2497-length-13768-cov-8.240137_pt1 | contig 13768 bp, 8 predicted proteins | sample MGYA00580208_ERZ1673742 | MGnify/ENA primary metagenome ERZ1673742 (study PRJEB41218, sample SAMN15661774) | gut metagenome | host: Homo sapiens | place: Canada: London | collected 2015-08-20/2019-03-30 | study: EMG produced TPA metagenomics assembly of...
ATCTGCGTGGGGCCGACGAGCGAGCCGACCTCGTCCGCCCAGCGCTCGGTGTCGTTGATGATGGTCTGCATCGACTTGCTGTCGAGGCGGATGTGGCCCCAGGTGTGGCTGCCGAACGTCCAGCCCGTTTCCTTGAGGCGCTCGATGACGGGCTTGACCGCCTCGATCTCGCTCGCGCGATAGGCGTCGAACGCCGGACGGTCGGGGGAATCCGCCGCGATGTCGCGGTCGTCCTGCGTGCGGTAGCCCAGAATGCCGCAATAGCCTGTCAGCGAGAAGATGGCCTTCGCACCGTTCAGCGAAAAATCAGGGTGCTCGTAGACAAATTCGTCGAGAATGGGCGTCGCGTCGAGCTCCTTGGTCAAAAACGTCTCATTGGTGTACGGATCGGTGCACTGCGCCCAGATTTCGCCGTCCTCGCCGACGACGAGCTTGCTCGTGAAGCCCTCGTCGAGCATATACGGATAGTAGTTCACGTCGTCAAAGCTGATGACGAGGGGCTTTTTGCCCTCGGGCAGCATGAGGGTGTTGCGCACCATGTGCGTGCCGGTCTCGTCCGTCACCTCGCTCCAAACGTCCTCCATCGCAACGAGAATGTAGCCGCGGTCGTACACGGACTGCAAGATTTTCTTGTACTCGTCCGCCGTGACCATCCAGTCATCGAGGCCGTAGCGCTGATCCTGCGAGGCATTGCAGTCGTGGAAGGCCCACTGCGGATAGGCGATGACGGGGTGGAAGAAAAGATGCTCCACCACCTGCTCAGGCCCCCACGCCTGTGTGAGCTGATCCTCCGACCAGTAGGTGCGTACCGCGTCGTAGGGGTCGGCGGCGGAGTCGCCTGGCTCGGCGTCGGGATTGTCGTCCACCACGGTGTCGCCGTCGTCGGGCGGGGAATTTTTATCGCCGCAGGCGGTCAGCAGCGAGAGTACCATGAGCGCGCTGAGCAGCAGCGCCAAAAAACGTTTCATGTCGGATCTCCTTTCCTTTTGTCGCGGCTATTATAGCAGACTTCCTTTCTTTTGGCTACGCTTTTCGCGGTTTTGTTCCCATTTGTAACTATTTGGCAGCAAAATGCGCGCCGATAACGCGCGCGGAAGAAATTTTTTCCGGCGCGTTGCCGCAAAACGTACAATGTCCGCTGCCTTACAGCCTAAAGCTGTAAGGCAAACGATTTGCTTTGCCAATTTTATCAATTGGGGGATCGACATGAAAAAAACAGACAACTATTCCCTCCCGCAGTGGGAGAAGCAGGACTTCATCAAGATGGAGGACTTCAACGACGCTTTCGGCAGCATCGAGCAGGCGCTCACCAATATGCGCACCGCCGCCGGCACCTACACCGGCAACGGCGCAATGATGGCCGACGGCGGACAGGAGATCGCGCTCGGCTTCAAACCGAAGTTTGTCATCATCACGCGCGGCTGGCTGGACCCGACCTTCAACCCGCGCCACTTTTACGTGGCGGGCGAGGCCGCGGTCGATGGGCAGGAGCTTTACTTCCAGCTCACGGACAACGGCTTCCGTGTCGGCGGCACGACCGAAGCGCTGGTCGATCAGGTCTACAACGTCAACTTCGTAATGGAGCTGAACACCGCAAACCAGAAATACAGCTTTGTTGCCTTTCAGTAAAAGCGCAAAAAAAGAAGACCCCCGAGGGGGTCTTCTTTTTTGCTGAAATTAGATAGAGGGAACAAACTTAACAGTGTACACGGTAACGTGATCACCGCACTCAGCAGTAACGGTCAGCTTGCCATCAGCATAGGAAACCGTAGCGCCCGCGGGGACGGTCAGGTTAGCCTTGATGTTGGTAAGGGCCGTAGCAGCATCGGTCGACATGTCAGCGACATTGGGAGCGACCTTCATCTCAGTGCCCTCAATCTTGACGTTCTGCTGGTTCTTCGACTCTACGGTGCAAGCGGCGCTCAGCAGCTTCTGGCTGATCTTGAAGTAAGCAACCTTGCCATCAGCATTCTTGATGGTGAAGATAAACCAGTTGTCAGCAGCCTGCTTATACTGGTCGTCCACGAAGTTCATGACACCATTGTTGCTGGAGTCGCGAGCGGTAGCGGCAGCCGCGTCGGTGTAAACAGTAACGGTCATGTCAGTGCCCTTAGCGACAACATCAAGGGTCTGAGGATTGGTACCAATATTGACCTTAGAAGCGCAGCCGGTAGCAACCAGCTCGAAAGCGGTAGCAGCGGCCTTGCCGTCGGCCTTGCCGTCGCCCATGTCGTTGAGCTTGCCGACAAAGCCGTTGACCTTGGCTTCACGCAGGAAGTCCTCAGCCTTCAGAACCTCAGCAGCCTTCACAGGGTTAGTGACCTTCTTGTCCGCAACCAGATATTTCAAACCGCCCTTGGTGTAGCTGGCGACAGTGCTGCCTTCGGGAGCCACATCACCGATGACGATGTAGAGCTTCTCAACAGCGGTACCAGCCTCGTTGAACTTGGCATAGGCGTGGACGTCCTTCTCAGCGTTCTCAAGAATGATAGAGCCCATCGTGTTTCTGGTGATCTCAACGACCTCGCCCTTCGCAACGTTGATGACGTTGTAGCTGATCTCATCGCCAAGAGTCTTGTAGGAGCCGTTGACCCAGATCGCGCCGTCAGACCACTCAGCCTCACTCCAAGTCTCGGGGAAGGCAATGAATTCCTTCAGATCGCCCTTGGCGTTGAAGTAATACTCGCCAACGCCCAGATCGATGATGGCGGCATACTGCTTCTCAGTCAGCTTGTAGTTCTCAACAGCCTTGTCATCGGAGATAACATCGAGGTAGTAGACATAGTCGCCGTCGATCTTCTCGGTGCTGGAGTAGCCAGTCTTGTAGACGATCAGGTTGGCCTTGAGATTCTCAGTGTTGGTGCCGCCGGTCAGGTAAGCGAGGGTGATGTAGCCCTTGTCGTTCTCGACGTAGCAGACCTTAGCGTCGGTCAGGCTGGGGATCTCGTTGTAGCCGGTGTAAATCTCGACCTTGTCCTCGTCGCGCAGGTCGATGACCTTGGTGCTGAGGTTCACGCCGAGCTTGCCCCACTGAGCGGTCTTGGTCTCATAGTCGACCTTGTCCAGATCGCCGTCGTGGGCAGGAGTCAGGGTGTAGCTGCCGTTGGTGTTCTCGGTGTAGGTGTAGATGTGGTTTGCAATCGCGTTGACGTTGAACTCCTTACCAACCTTGTAGTCGGAGGCAGGAACGCCGGTGGGAACAGCCTTGATCTCCTTGACAGCGATGGTCTTAACGGAGCCGTCGGAGAAAACGACCTCAGTGTCAGTCAGCTTGCTGATACCGGTGGTGTGGTTGTTCGCAAGAACATACAGGTAATCGACATCAGCCTTGCTGAGGTCAGCATAGATGATGTGGCCGTAGGGATCGGTCATCACGTCGAACTTCTTGTTGAGGTTCTCCTTAACAAGCTTCTCCACAGCGACGGAGGTGTCCTTATCAGAGATGATGTACTCAACGCCGCCAATGACATAGGAGGTGACAGCACCGCCAACCTTGTCGTAGTTGATGCGGGTGAAGGTCTCGGTGGTCAGAGGAGCCTTGACAACGTAGTAGGCGTCGTTGTACTCAACATAGGTAACGTAATCGTTGATGGCGAGCTCATCGTCGCAGGCGAGAGCGGATTCCTTAACGCCGGTAACCTTAGTGAAGCTGCCCTTGGGGGCGGTAACCTCGAGATCGTGGAAGTAGTACTTATCCTTCTCCACAGCGTTGGTGCCGATGGTGTTGTCCTTGACAATACCGGCAACCTCAGCAACGTTGTAGTCGGTGATAACGACAACGTCGGTCTTGCCGTTGTGATCGTTGTCGATGAAGTCGACCTTCACGCCGACCTTCTTGGCGTCGTCCTTAACATTATCGAGGCCGTAGTTGTTGCTGACAACACCATTCTTGTAGATCTTGACGGTCTTGTCATTCTCAGCGATGAAAGCATCGTTGTTCTTGTCGGTCAGGTTCTTGTAAGCGGTGCCGTTGGTGGAGTTGCCGAGGGACTCACCGGTGACATAAACGGTGGAGACAGCGGCGATGGTCTTCTTGGCGCCGGGAACGGTCCAGACATAACCCTCGTAGCCGATGTTCTCGAAGCCGGCGTCAACGCCAGTGACTTCTTCAGTCTTGTCCTTCTTGTCCTCCGTGTAGGTGAACTGGGTGGTCTTGTCGAGGTAGCTGACCTTGGAGATCTCGCCGGAGACCTTGGCAAGGCCGAAGACCTCGCTGCCGAGGGTCTTGTTCGCGGTGAAGAACTTGTTGTCAGCAGTGCTCAGGCCGACGTTCTGATAGCCGAACGCAGCGGTGTAGGAGACCATGGGGACGTTGATGGACTGGAACAGCAGCTCAGCAACCACTTCACGGGTAGCGGGAGCGTTGAGGTCCACGCCCTTGACGTTGTCAAGGATGCCGTTCTTCTGCGCGATCTGAGCAACATGGAGCGCCCAGTCAGCACCGGTGAACTCGTTGTTCTTGTCGTAGCCAACAGCGCGGAGGATCATAGCGAGAGCCTCGTAACCGGTGACCTTGCCGGCGGGCTTGAAGTTACCATCGGGATAACCCTTGATGAACGCAGCGTTCGCGCAGTAGCCGATGTAGCCCTTGGCCCAGCCGGCGCCTGCCATGTCGGCAAACTTGTTGTAGGTTTCGTAGTTCTTTGCCTGGACGTCCTTGACGTCGCCGGTGTAGATGCGGTAGACGATCGCAGCAACCTCAGCGCGGGTGATGTCACCCTTGGGGTTGAAGGAGCCGTCCTCGTAGCCCTTGAAAACGCCAAGGTTGGCGAGAACTTCCGCGGATTCCGCATAAGTCTCGTTGATGTCCTTGACATCCTTGAAGGCTGCGTTGGCGCTGACGGCCAGAGACAGAGTCATGACCAGAGCCAGCACCATTGCGAGTAACTTTTTCATAGATGTTACTCTCCTTTCATAAATTTCCATCTTTCCGGAGGCGATTTTCCGCGAAATCGCGTCCTTCCCGCGGTAGCCGGCAAAATCCGAAACCTTGTCAAAAGTTGCAAAACTTGCTGATTTGGTAGCGGTTCTCGCCGAAAAACGCTTGAAATCGTGCGATTTGGTGGATATCGTATCCCCTTACAGATGGTTCGTTTGTCAGAAAGGAGCAAGTTTCGGCGATTCTCGGCTTACTTACCGTGGCATGCCGATCCCGTAACTAAGTCGGGAACGCACCGTTCCCCACCCTTTCTGCACTGTCACCTTACCACACCCCAAAAATCAAGTCAACGATTTCGCCCCATCTGTAACACACTTGTAACAAAGCGCGCGCTTCGTTACAGCTTGACATAATACCAGCCTTTTCGCCGTTATCCGCTACTATATACATATATAATAATCAAATCATTATCATCATTTTTTGAAGCGCAGACCCCGCGCGGCGGTCAGGCGGCGTGTTATTAAGTGTCCGCGCCGCCGCGCAGGGCGCTCCGGGCGGGAAATTTCCGTATTTCCGGCTGCGGCCTGCCGAAAATGGAAGATCCCCGCTCAATCATGCGGCCGCCGCCCGTCCTCCTTGCACAAAACCGTACAACCACCCCAAAATCATGCAAATTTACTCATTTTTCGCGCCCGCGCCGCGCCGCCGTCCGCTACCACACCGCTACCCGATCCCCGCGCCCGCAAGCCCTTGCCGCGCAAGGGCTTTTCCGCGTCGGAACCGCCCGAATTCCGCCGCCGCGCTACCAAACCGCTACCCGGAAACGCCGCCGCGCCTTGCGCGGCAAGGAAAATCAATTTTCCTAAGGGGATACGATATCCACCAAATCGCACGATTTCAAGCGTTTTTCTGCAAGAACCGCTACCAAATCAGTAAGTTTTGCAACTTTTGACAAGTTTTTGGATTTTGCCGGCTACCGCGGGAAGGACGCGATTTCGCGGAAAATCGCCTCCGGAAAGATGGAAATTTATGAAAGGAGAGTAACATCTATGAAAAAGTTACTCGCAATGGTGCTGGCTCTGGTCATGACTCTGTCTCTGGCCGTCAGCGCCAGCGCCGTGAAGGCCGACGAGAAGATCAACGAAGATTACGCTGAAGCTGTCGCCGTCCTGAATGGCATGGGTGTTTTCAAGGGTTATGAGGACGGTTCCTTCAAGCCCGAGAACAACATCACCCGCGCAGAGGTGGCTACGATCATCTATCGTATCTACACCGGCGACGTCGCCAAGAACGACAAGTCCGGCCTGTACGCCTCTTACAACAAGTTCACCGACATGGCTGGTGCCGGCTGGGCTGCCGGTTACATCGGCTACTGCGCCAACGCTGAGCTTGTTAAGGGCTACCCCAACGGCACCTTCCAGCCCTCCGGCAACATCACCGGCTATGAAGTCCTCGCCATGATCCTCCGTGCTGTCGGTTACGACAAGAACGGCGAGTTCACCGGCGCTGACTGGGCGCTGAACGTTGCCAAGTATGCCGAGCAGCTCAAGATCCTTGACAACGTTGCTAAGACCACCAACCTCGGCGCTCCCGCTACCCGTGAGCTGGTTGCTGAGATCCTGTTCCGTGCCATCAACGTTCCCATGGTCACCTACACCGCCGCGTTCGGTTATCAGAACGTCGGCCTGAACGGCGACAAGGACAACAAGCTGTTCAAGAACAATGTCACCCTCGGCAAGAAGAACTTCGACCTCAAGAAGGACGACAAGACCGCTGACAAGTTCGGCCGTCCCACCATCACCTGGACCTACAACACCGGTGATGAGGAGACCGTCATCGCTGTCAAGCCTCTCGCCACCTTCACCGAGCCCGCCAAGAACTGCGAAGTTTACGACGAGTCCGGCCTGGCCAAGGCTACCAAGCTCGACGTTTACACCAACAGCGCCGATAAGGACGGCACCTATGTCATCGCTGACAACAAGGATGACAGCAAGCAGGCCATGCAGGGCCGCCTGACCGAGATCTACGAGGATCGCGTTGTCAACGTCGACACCTACCTCGCTGAGATCACCAAGACCGTTGCTGAGAAGACCGACGCCAAGGGTCACGTCACCAAGGCTTATGTCCTCGTTGACAAGGACGTTTACGGCTACGAGGGCAAGACTCTCGACAACAAGTTCGTCACCAAGGATGAATACAAGGTTGACGATCTGGTTCTGATCACCGTCGCTGACGGCAAGATCCAGTCCATGGTCAAGGCTGATGCCAAGAACGCTGTTCTGACTGGTGCTCTCGGTAACAGCAAGGTCAGAATTGACATCCAGAAGGTCACCGAGCTTGACAAGGAAGACGTCAAGGTCAACCACACCGCTGATTATCAGCCTGTTGATAAGATGAATCTGGGCAAGACCTACAACTTCTACTTCGACACCTATGGCAACGTCATCGGTGCTGAGGAGCTGTCCACCAATTATGCAGTCCTCGACAAGATCTATGCGAAGACTGACGACAATGGTGACACTGCCGGTTATGCTGATCTGTACTTCTTCGAAGGCGAAAGCAAGACCAAGGTCACTGTTGACGAGATTTACAATCCTGAAAACGGTCAGACGTACGACGCAAGCCGACTTGAGGAAAACGCTAAGCGCAATCCTGAATATTACAAGACGGTCTATGCTTACGAAATCGACAAGGATGGCGTCTACACGCTCGATTGCTCTGGTTTCGAGTCTGCAACGACCGCAGAGTATGAGAACGGCAACAAGTACATTGAAATTTCTGAGAATGACGAGACCGATCGTCTGCAGCTGAGCAAGGACAGCAAGATCCTGCTCCAGACCAAGGAATCCCCGAACGGCACCTTCGAGCAGTTTGCTGGCTACGAGAAGCTCCCCAGTTTCCTTGGCGAGAATGTTCAGTACGTTAAGGACGCTAACGGCTATGTGGATATGATCTATATCTACGCCACTAAGATCACCACCCGCACCGTCTTCCTCTATGACGTTGAGGGCTACGAGATCAAGTGGAACGATGGCAAGCCCTACACCACCCTTGAGGCTCTTGAACTCGTGGACGACGAGCTCAAGGAAGTCAAGATCGACCTCTACATTCCCGATGGTGAGACCGAGAACGCTATCGCTGATCGCCTGACTGTTGGTCTGTATGATATCACCATGAGCACCGACAACGTTTGGAACGTAACAAGAAAGTATGTTGCTCTTGGCATCGTTAAGCCCGTTGAGGACGGCATGCGCATCTATGCGCATGATGCTGTCAACGGCGGTCCCGTCCTTCAGTTTGATCTTGACAGTGCCACTGCCGTTGTCAAGTATGATGGTACTCCCACCAAGGGTGAGGTCGATACCAAGGATTGGACTGCCACGGATCTGACCGAAGACAGCATTGTCTACGTTCAGATCGACGAGACCAAGCACAAGACCGACTACACCTACGATGCTCTCGTTGTCTATGACATGTACGTCAAGGTTCCTGTCTACGTCAACACCAAGGAGACCGAGGATGTTGAGTATCTGTACAAGGACTTCAACGATGTCACTGTTACTCTCAAGGAGTACGAGATGATCGACACGGCCAAGATGAGCGCTGGTCAGTACGTTAAGAATCTTGATATCACTTACTATGATCTCGACGGCAAGGAAATCAAGGACTTCGATGCCGTGAAGGGCACCAAGGTCAGCAAGGCTGTCATCAGCTGCACTGACAAGGTCTATGCTCCCATCGCCATCACCACCGCCAAGCAGGATGCTGCCGATAAGAACAACCTCAACGAGGGTACGTACAATGTGCCGGGTTACGGCCAGAAGATTGAGGTTAGCAACGAGGTCGTTGAAGGCTATAAGACCATCTTCGTCACTGACGCTGGTGAATCCTTCACGCTCGCTAACCTGAGAAACGCTCTCAAGCAGGCTCTGAAGTGCGACTTCCAGAAGGTCGAATTCTTCGACACCGACTTCAAGACCCCCATTGTGGACGAGGAGACTCAGGTCGCCAGCGATATGCTCGTCAAGGTCACCTCTTGGGATACCAGCAAGACCGCTGAGTACCAGATTCTTGTTTACAACGGCTAATCTCCCATTCGCGCAATAAAAAAGAAGACCCCCCTCGGGGGTCTTCTTTTTTTGCCGTTTTTCCCGCCTCAGGCCGCGTCGCAGCCGAGGACGAGGTAGTAATAGGTCACGCCGCTCTCGTTCGCCTGCCGCTCGTTCGCCGAGGAGCTGACCGTGTTGTACCAGCTGATGCGGTCGGCGCCCCACGTCATCTGGTTGGTGACGTTGCCGCCGGTGAAGTCGTGGTCGGCGAAGGTCGCGTCCGTGTGGCGAATGCGGACAAAGGTGCCGTTTTTGCTCGTGAGCACCAGCACCAGCGGCCGGAAGCCCGTCACGATCACCGTGGGGTTGCCGGAGCCGGAGCGCCCCGTGCCGGTGTAGCTGCCCGCGATCATGCGGCAGTTGTAGCCGGTCGTGCCCACCGCCGCGGTCAGCGCGGCTTGCAGCGCGGCGTCGGCTTCGCCGCGCGCGGCGATCTCCGCATTCAGTCCGGTCGCGGTCGCGTCGGCGTTCGCCTTGAGCGCCGCGTCGGTCTTGCCGAAAGCGTCGTTGAAGTCCTCCATCTTGATGAAGTCCTGCTTCTCCCACTGCGGGAGGGAATAGTTGTCTGTTTTTTTCATGCCTCATTCTCCTTCTTGCTCAAAAATAAAACCCCCGCCTGCGGCGGGGGTTCATGCTTACTAAGCATGAAGGGGGTTGTTGCACGAAACGCGGCAAGGGCGGGAAAAAGTTTACAAATCGCCCGACATGAAGCCGCCGCGCAGCCAGCGGGCGAGGTCGGCCGGCGAGCCGGGTACGCCGACGGTGGCAAATTCCGTGCGCGAGGGCACCATTTCGGCGTCGTCCGAGCTTTCCGCCCATTGGACGCGCTGCAAAATTTCGTCGGTGCAGTTTTCGAGCGGGCCGTCCGGCGCTTTCTTGTATTGGAGCAGGATCGTCACGCAGCGGTTGTCGCTTGTCCAGCGGCCGAAGTTCGTGGTGGGCTTGCGCCACTTCCAGAGGCACTTGTCCCCGCGCTGCTTTTTGAGCTTCAAGTAGCCGTTTTCGATGTCCTGCGTGCAGCGCATGAGCCAGACGACGTGGTAGCCCGCGCGCTGAAAATGGGAGCAGACGTCGAAAAAATGCTCCTCCATCAGAAGGCCATCTTGCAGCATCATGGCGAAGTGGTTGATCTGCACGTAGGCGGTGACGGTGCGGCCGTCGACCGTGATGGGGACGTTGCGGCACTCGGGCGGGACGATGGCGCGCCACTGCTCACGCCACGCGGAGGCGGAGGACTGGACGAGGGGCGGCGTTTTCTTTTTCCAAAACAGCATGACGAGACTCCTTATCCGTTATTTTGCCACAATTATACCGGAATTTGAATGAAAATGCAAGTTTGATCGCGCTTTCCCGACACGCGGGCGGGGAATGCTTGCTATTTTTGCGAATTCATGGTATTCTACTATGGTTCTAACGGCGTTCGACTTTCTTTGCAAGGAGAAACGGATATGAAGCTCGATCACAAGCGCACGGTTCTGGTGGGATTGGCGTTTTTTTCCATCTGCGCGTTCTGGCAGATGTACGACAACATTATCCCGCTGATTTTGACCCACACGTTCCAGCTGGACGAGACCGTCTGCGGCGCGATCATGGCGGCGGACAATGTGCTGGCGCTGTTTTTGCTGCCGTTTTTCGGCGCGCTGAGCGACCGCACGAGCACACGCATCGGACGGCGCATGCCATTCATCCTCGGCGGCACGGCGTGCGCGGTGCTGCTGATGAATCTGCTGCCGCTGTTTGACAACGGCTACGCCGCGACGGAGGAGAAGGGGAAGCTTGTGCTGTTCGTCGTCGCGCTGGGGCTGCTGCTCGTGGCGATGGGGACGTACCGCTCGCCCGCGGTGGCGCTGATGCCGGACGTGACGCCCAAGCCCCTGCGCTCGCGCGCGAACGCGATCATCAACCTGATGGGCGCGGTGGGCGGCATTACCTATCTGCTGACGGCGGCGCTGCTGTATCCCAACAGCAAGACGGCGGGGGTTCAGCACGTGAACTATCAGCCGTTGTTTGTCGCGGTGTCGCTGCTGATGGCGGCGGCGGTCGCGGTGCTGTACTTCACGACGAACGAGCCGAAGCTCGCGGCGGCGGAGAAGGAGTACGAGGCGGCGCATCCCGAGCAGCAGCTCGTGGAGGAGGAGCCGGACGGCAGCGAGGAACTCCCCAAAGAGGTGAAGCGCAGCCTTGTGATGCTGCTGAACTCGATCGCGCTGTGGTATATCGGCTACAACGGCGTGACGACGTGGTGGACGACGTATGTGGCGCGCGTGATGGGGCAGGGTCTCGGCGGCGCGTCGACATGCCTGCTCGTTGCGACGGGCGGCGCGATCGTTTCGTACATTCCGGTGGGGCAGCTCGCCTCGAGGATCGGCAGAAAAAAGACCGTTCAGGGCGGCGTGCTGCTGCTGGCGGCGTGCTTCCTCTCGGGGTATTTCCTCACGACGCACTATCAGCGCATCACGGGCGTGATGTTTGTCGTGTTTGCGCTTGTGGGTCTTGCGTGGGCGGCGATCAACGTCAACTCGCTGCCGATGGTCGTGGAGATGTGCAAGGGCAGCGACATCGGCAAGTTTACGGGCTATTACTACACGTTTTCGATGGCGGCGCAGGTCGTGACGCCGATTTTGGCGGGCACGCTCTTAAAGCACATCAGCTACAGCGTGCTGTTCCCGTATGCCTCGTTCTTCGTGGCATGCAGCTTTGTGACGATGTGCTTCGTGCGCCACGGCGACTGCAAGGTGGAGGCCAAGGGCGGCCTTGCGGCATACGAGGACATGGACGCAGACTAAATGAATACAAGAAGTGATCTAATATGAAAATTTTACCGATCGTTGTCGGTATCTGCCTGATTTTGGCGCTTGCGTGGGCGATTTTACTGCGCGCGCGGCGTGGGTCGGAGTCGATGCGCGCGATGCGGCAGTTCCGCTATGCGCACCGGGGACTTTACGACAAGGCGGCGGGCATTCCGGAAAATTCGCTCAGCGCGTTTTCGCGCGCCGTGGCGCACGGCTTCGGCGTGGAGCTTGACGTGCATCTGCTGCGCGACGGGTCGCTCGCGGTGTTCCACGACAGCGACATCAGGCGCATGACCGGGCGCGCGGGCTATCTGGAGGATCTGAGCGCGGAAGAGCTCGGAGACTATCCGCTGGACGGGACGAAGGAGACGATCCCGCAGTTTTGCGATGTGCTCGCGCTGTTTGAGGATACGGGGCTGCCGATCATCGTGGAGCTGAAGAGCTTCCGCGATAACTATGCCGCGCTGACGGAACGCACGATGCGCGAGCTTGACAAGTTCCGCGTGGTCTACTGTGTGGAATCGTTTGACCCGAGGTGCGTGGCGTGGGTCAGAAAGCACCGTCCCGAGGTCATCCGCGGGCAGCTGAGCCAGAACTTTTTGAAAGATCGCGGCAAGCTGAGCCTGCCAATGGCGTTTGCGACGACGCATCTGCTGAGCAACATCATGGTGCAGCCGGATTTTGTCGCCTATCGGTTTAAGGACAGAAAAAAGTGGGCGCCGCGGCTGTGCCGCAGGATCTACGGCGCGCAGCGCGTATATTGGACGATCCGGTCGAAAGAGGAGCTTTCGATCGCGGAGAGCGACGGCGCGATCGCTATTTTTGAGCATTTTCTCCCCTGAGTGGGCTTCGCTTTGGAAGAGCGGATGAAAGAGGCAAATCCAGAAAAAGGAAGAAAAATTTATGGCAGAACAGAAAAGGCGCTGGGGCGACCGGCGCGACGCGACGCTGCTGCGGGATACCGATGCGCTGCATTTTATCATGGGCATCATCTATCCCAACCGCGCGGACAACGAGGCGTACATCGCCGAGCGGGTGAATCTTGAGCCGATCAAGGCGTACATCGCGGAGAAGAACTACGAGGGCATCCCCTTTAAGTACACGTTTTTCCACGTGATCCTGACGGCGCTCGCCAAGACGGTCGTGCTGCGGCCGAAGCTCAACCGTTTCTATGCAAACGAGAACTACTACCAGCGCAACAAGGTGACGGCTGGCTTTGTCATCAAGAAGGAGTTTGCCGACGGCAGCGAAGAGGCGATGGCTCTGCTGGAGATAAAGCCTGAGAGCACCATCGACACGATCCACGAGGAGATCCACCAGGAGGTTGCGGCCTGCCGCGAGCAGAAGAAGGTCAACACGACCGACAACAGCATGAACGTGCTCAACAGCCTGCCGCGCTTTCTTTCCAAGGCGGCGGTGCGATTTATCCGCTGGCTTGACAAGCACGGCTGGTGCCCCGATTTTCTGATCGGGAAGGACCCGAACTATAGCTCGGTGTTTATTTCCAATCTCGGCTCCATTCATCTCAAGAGCGGCTACCACCACCTGACGAACTGGGGCACGAGCTCGCTGTTCTGCGTCATCGGCGAGAAAAAGTGGACGCCGCTGTATGACGAGCACGGTCTTGTCGAAATGCGGGAGACCGTCGACCTCGGTCTTACCGTAGACGAGCGCATTGCCGACGGCTATTATTACGCGAAGAGCGTGCGCCTTTTCAAGTATCTGCTGGAGCACCCCGCCCTTCTGGAGCGGCCGATGTCGGAGGAGGTAGACTATGAGTGATACGATCGTAAAGACCCCGTGGAAAGATTCTATGGGCGAGGTGCCGATGCACCTTGAATACTTCGACGGCTCGATGTTCGAGGCCGTGGAGCAGATCGCCAAGAAATATCCGGGCAACATCGCCTTTACCTTTATGGGAAAGTCCACGACTTACCGCCAGATGATCCGCGAGATCGAGCAGTGCGCCAAGGCGCTCAAGACCATCG
>ERZ1673742.2521-NODE-2521-length-13673-cov-7.599868_pt1 | contig 13673 bp, 9 predicted proteins | sample MGYA00580208_ERZ1673742 | MGnify/ENA primary metagenome ERZ1673742 (study PRJEB41218, sample SAMN15661774) | gut metagenome | host: Homo sapiens | place: Canada: London | collected 2015-08-20/2019-03-30 | study: EMG produced TPA metagenomics assembly of...
CGCTCCAACCGCGGAACAGGTGTTATCTTAGCACGTACCTTACCGTTTGTCAACAGTTTTTTCCAAACTTTTCGTTTTTTCTTCAAATTCCTTTTGAGGCAGCAAGAAACAAACAACAGGAGAGGCCGCCTTCCCACCCTCTCCTGTTGCTTTCCCACAGCACCGGTGTCTGTTTCTGCATCAATGCTTTTCAGTCTGCATTGTACTTTGCGTCAAAGCCGCCCGGAAAACTCTCTGCATACAGCGGATCGTCCCATACGGCGCGCAGACCTGTCTCCAGTTCCGCCGCCTGTTCGGGCGTGAGCGCGGCGAACGCCTCGCGCAGCTCCGCGCCCGGGCGGGCGTAGAGCATATTGGGGAGCCGCCACTCGTGCGACTCGCCCGCCGACAAAAACCAGCACTCCACAAGCTGTGCCGCCGTTGCATCGTTCTGCGCGGAGTCCCAACTGCTGCCAATGTACGGCAGCCAGATTCCACCGCCGCCCGTCCATGTACCGGCAACGTACCAGTTTCCCGCTTCATCTCTGCATGCGTCCGCAGCCATACCCCAGCTGAAATAATCGCCGTACTCGCCTTCACCCGTCGGCTCGTTCATGCCGCTGCCAGTCTCCCATTGATGGCGCTGCGAGGACTCCGGGTCATCAAAGCGCATCATCACACCAAAGCCAAAGCAGAAGTTCGGGTAGTCCGTTCCGTAATACGCGTCGAACACGCGCTCCTTCACCGGCGATGCCGCGTCATCCGGTTTCCTGTCGAACCAGCGCGGCGCGGCGTTCAGACCGGCGGCGAACTGCGCGCAGAACTCGTTTGCGATATTCTCGTAGTCCGTCTCTGTGCCGGGAACGTGCAGGTCATACAGCTTTTCCATCACCGCGTTCTGCGCGTAGCCGAAGAAAAGCTGCGCCGCGTGCGCCGTATTACTTTTATAATAGGTGGTCTCGCCGTTTTGCGTCAGCCTCAGCACGTTGCCGCCCGGATGCTCGTACTCCGCATCTGTTTTTATCGCTCCCCAAGGCGGAATGAACGCGATCGCATCTTTCCCATAAGAAATCTCCGCAACGACCCCGTTGCGGCAATCGTCCCAGTCCTGCTCCGCCGCCGCATACCACGGCTCGTCGCCGTACATCGACGGTTCACTCAGCGCATATACAGGCGAATTGCCATAGCCCTGCTCGTCTGCACCGCGCGGGCAGTCGTATTCATCCACGCGCCCGCCGTCTGATTCGTCCGTCACGCGGATGTGATAATTTCCCGTTTCCTCTGCGCTGCCAAAGATCAACTCGCAGCATTGCAGGATCGCCTCCCGCGCCTGCGGGTCGTTTTCTTCGGTATTCTCCTCTTTTTCCTGCGCGCAGCCGCCGAGAGAAAGCAGCGCCAGCGCTGTCAGTGTGATGAGCCAGATACAGCTCGTTGCCTTTTTCATTGCACTTTCCTCCAAATCAAACGGTTTAGAAGGGGCTCTATATTTTCTCAGACGTTCAGCGCGGCAATTTTGTTCCTGCTTTCAATAATATTATATACAGCAAAAGAAAGCAAGAAAGGAACGGCTCAATTTCGCCGTCCCCTTCTTCTGATTTTCCCTTGTCAGCCTTTTCTTGCAGTGCTATACTATGTGATATATGCCCATCAGAAGCCGAACAGCATGGAGCGCTTGATCTCCGCGAGCGAATGCGCGCCGCACATACGCATCGTATCCGCAAGCTCGGCTTTCAATTTCTGCACATAGAGCTGCACGCCTTCTTCTTTGCCGCCGTACACGGCAGTAACGAAGGGACGGCCAATGAGCACCGCGTCCGCGCCGAGCGCGAGCGCTTTGAAAATGTCCATGCCGCTGCGAATTCCACCGTCGACCAAAATCGTCATCTTGCCGCCGACCGCATCAACGATCTCCGGCAGCACCTCTGCCGTGGCGGGACAGTGGTCGAGCACGCGGCCGCCGTGGTTTGAAACGACGATGCCGCTCGCGCCCGCTTCCAGCGCCTTTTCCGCGCCGCGGGCGGTCATAATGCCCTTCAAAATGAACGGGCGCTGCGCCCAGGAGACGATCTGCTTTAACTCCTCCACGCTCTTGCTGCCCGCCGGCGGCGTCAAGCCCTGCAAAAACGGCAGGCCCGCCGCGTCGATGTCCATCGCGATGGCGAAGGGCTCGGCTTCCTGCACGAGTGCGAACTTCTCGCGGATCGTATCCATGTCCCACGGCTTGATGGTCGGGACGCCGCAGCCGCCATTGCCCTTGAGCGCCGCAGCCGCACCCTCGATGACCTTCGGGTCGGTGCCGTCGCCGGTAAAGGCGAGAATGCCCGCGTTTGCGCACGCGCGCACAAGGATATCATTGTATGTAAGATCGTCGTATTTGTCCCCGTAGTGAAGACGCATCGCGCCCACCGGCGCGGCGAACGCCGGAATCTCAAACGTCCGGCCAAAGAGCGTAAATGAGGTGTCCACCTGTGAATTTTCGCAGACGGTGTCCATGTTGACGCAGATCTCGCGCCACTTTTCCGCGTTGCGGATAAAGCCCGTCCCCTCGCCCTTGGCGCCGGGCCCCGGCATTGTGTTGCGGCAGACCTTGCCGTTACAGTCGCTGCACGCCTTGCAGTAAGGGCCGATGCAGGTCCTTGCGTTTTCCACTACTTCCTGATAAGTCATATTGTTTCCCCTTTCGGAACAAGTTTGCTTGCTGATATCCTGCCGATCCGGCTCAATATCGCCTATATTTTATCCCGTCCTGCCGAAAAAACAAGACCCAAAGGAGCTATTTATGAATACCGTTCACACATTAAAAGAATATATCGATGCGCTGCGCGACGCGGGCATTCTGGTCGAAAGCACCGTGAGCGACGAGCTCGCCGCGCGTGAGATCCACTGCCTCACCTACGACACACGCGCACTGAGCACGGATGCTCTCTTTATCTGCAAAGGCGCGCACTTCAAGGAAGAATACCTGCGCGACGCGCTCTCGCGCGGCGCCGTCGCCTACGTGGCGGAGGAAAAGCACAACGTGGACGCGCCCTGTATTCTCGTCAGCGACATTCGCTATTCCCTTGTTGTGCTCGGGCAGCTCTTTTATGACCATGTGACGGACAAGCTCACGAGCATCGGCATCACCGGCACGAAGGGCAAGAGCACCACGGCCTACTACGTACGCTACATTTTAAATGACTGGCTGCGCGCGCAGTCCATGCCCGAGTGCGCCATTCTCTCTTCCATCGACAACTACGACGGCAAGGTAAGTGAGGAATCTCACATCACCACGCCTGAGGTGCTCGAGCTCTACCAGCACTTTGAAAACGCTTACGAGTCCGGCATTTCACACCTTGTGATGGAAGCCTCGTCCCAGGCGCTCAAGTACGGCCGCGTACGCGGCATTACGTTCGACGTCGGCGCATTTTTGAACATCGGCAGCGACCACATCAGCCCCATCGAGCACCCCGACTTTGAAGATTATTTCACCGCCAAGCTTAAAATTTTCGATTCCTGCCGCTTCGGCTGCGTCAATACCGACGCCAAGTACGCAGACCGCGTTATCGAATACGCCAAGGATCGCTGCAACCTCATCACGTTCGGCTCGCATGAGAGCGACACCGTCTCCTGCCGGCATGTGGAAAAACGCAGCGACGGACTCTATTTTACGGTCGTTTCGCCAAAGTACAACGGCGAATTCTCCATCACCATGCCCGGACTTTTCAACATTTCCAATGCTCTCGCCGCCATGGCCATCTGCATGGCGCTCGACGTGCCGGAGGAGTATGTGCGCTCGGGCCTTCGCAAGGCGCGCGCCGCAGGCCGCATGCAGATCTACGAGAGCCGCGACAAAAAGGTAGCCGTGATCGTCGACTATGCGCACAACCGCATGAGCTTTGACGCGCTCTACCGTTCAACGAAGATCGAATACCCCGGCCGGCAGATGATCTCCGTCTTCGGCTGCCCCGGCTCCCATGCGCTCCAGCGCAGGAAAGACTTAGGCGAACTGAGCGGAGAGAACTGCGACTTCGTCTTTATCACTGAGGAGGACTCCGGCGAGGAGCCGTTCGCGCAGATCGCCGCCGACATTGAAAAGCACGTGGCCTGCCCGCACCTTGTACTGGAAGAGCGCAGCGAGTGCATCCGCCGCGCGATTTTGGACGGCAAGGACGCTCGCGTTATTCTCTTGACCGGCAAGGGCGAGGAGACGACGATGAAGCGCGGCAGCGCCTACGTTCCCTACCCCTCCGATGTGGAGCTGACGCAAAAATACCTTGCTGAGTACGACGCCGCGCACCCCGCCGCAAAGCGCAGCAGCGGCAAGAAGTCAAAAAAGGATTTCCTTCCCATCATCCTCGGCAGCGATGAAAACGCCTACGGCACAGCGCGCCTCTTCCGCGAAGCCTACGGCGTCACGCCGCTGCTGCTGTGCACGCAGCAGCTTGTGCCCACGCGCCACTCGCACCTGTTTCTCTGCCGCATCATCCCGGATTTTGAGCGCGAGGAAGTTTTCCCCGATGCGCTGCTCGAGGTTTTGAAGCAGTGCGCGCAGGACTATGAAAAGCTGCTCGTTATCCCCTGCTCAGACTATTATACGAGCCTTCTCTGCCGCCACTACGACCGCTTTGAGGGTTTGATCGCGAACCGCTTCATCTCCGAAGAGCTTCTTGAGACCTTCGACACGAAGGACAAGTTCTACGCCCTCTGCGAGCAGTACGGCATGGACTATCCCAAGACCGTCGTCGCCTCTCCCGAGGAGCGTGAGAGCGTCGCCGAGCGGCTGCCGTTTGACTTCCCCATCGTCGTCAAGCCCGAAAATTCCAACGCGCTCGACTATCTCCGCTGTCACTTTGAAGGCCAGAAGAAGGTATTCTTCTTCGACACGAAGGAGCAATACCTCGAAATGGTTCGCAATATGAACCGCTCGGACTATCGCGGCAAGCTCATCTTGCAGGAGTTTATTCCCGGCGGCGACGACGCCATGCGCGTGCTCAACAGCTATTCCGATCTGGACGGTCATGTGCGCGCGATGTGTCTCGGCCAGCCGGTGCTTGAATACTACGACCCCAAGTCCGTCGGCAACTATGCCGCCATCATTTCCCGCGGCGACCAGGCGCTGTATGACAAGATGCAGGAATTTCTTGAAAAGCTTGGCTACGTCGGCTTTTCGAACATCGACATGAAGTACGACTGCCGCACGGGGCGCTATGTGCTCTTTGAGATCAACCCGCGCCTCGGCCGCAGCAGCTACTTCTGCCGCGCCGCAGGGCTCAATATGATGAAACTTCTGACCGATGACATCGTCTACGGCAAGCGCGAGGACTGCGTTTACAACCACACCGTCGCCCTCTGGCAGAACGTGCCGACCGGCATTTTGCGCCGCTATGTAAAAAACAGCGAGCTTGCCGAAGAGCTCAAAGCCTTCAAGGGCACGCACGTGCTCTTCTGCAAGGGTGACCTTCCGCTCCCCCGCCTCTACCGCCTGCTGCGCTACTACGGCGCGCAGTACCACAACTTCCGCGACTATTACTTTGACAAGAAGTGACCATTCCGATTCAAAAGGACGGCTCGCAAAAGCCGTCCTTTTCCTTTTTTCCGTTTCGTGCTAAAATCGAAATGCGGGAACTTTTTTCCTCTCTTTCGCGTCTAAAGAAGCGGAAGAGAGATGTATTCCGCAGAAAAAAAGGAGGATTTTCGATGAAAAGAGCATCCCTTCGCGCGTTTGTTTGCGCGCTCCTCGCGTCCCTTGCACTCACGACCTTCGCCCTTGCCGACTCAGGGCCGAAGCCCCAGCTCACCGTGCGCGTCAAAAACGCGCCGCAGGAGCCCTACTATCTCGACCTGCTCGCCAAGGGCGACTGGGGCGCGGAAGATGGAAACAGTATCGACGGCATCGACTGGAACTACGACGGCAAAGAGGATACGCTCGACCCCGATCTCCTGGCGCTCCTGCGCGAGAATGTTCCCGAGGGCTGGCACGCCTGCGTGGCGCAGGGCACGACCGGCGCGCCGATGTGGGGCGAGCTGTACGCGGAAGGGACGGATGCCTTCGGCAATGACCTGCACGTTTTCGGCTACCACGGCGTACCGAGCACCTACCGCATCATCCTTGTCACGCAGTCCGGCAAGGTCTGGCTCTCCGAAGCGCTTGAGCGCAAGGTGCTGCAATCAAGCGTGACCGTTCACTGGGCAGATGATGCAGAAAGCACCACTGTCACCGTCCCCTCGACCGTCACCGGCTATTTGCTGCAATTTCTTGCAACGCTCGTGCCGACGCTCCTCATCGAGGGCATTCTGCTGCTTCTGTTCCGGTATTCCTGGAAAGAGAATTGGAAAGCATTTTTGCTTGTCAACCTCGTCACACAGGGGGTTCTGGCGGCTGCAAGCAGCGTTCTGAACCTGCAAAACGGCGCAGCCCTCTGGAACTATTTCCTGTTTCTTCTCCCAATGGAGGCAGCCATTCTGCTCATCGAGATCTATCTCTACGCCGGCCGCGGCCTGCTCACCGGCCACAGCAGGGGCCGCGCCGCGCTCTATGCCGTCACGGCGAACTTTGCCTCAGCGGTCCTCGGCTACTACCTTGCCACGCCCGTCTGGCGGCTCGTCGTGTCTGTCTCGTAAATACCATCCGCGCTGCGGCGTTCTTCCACCGGGAGAACGCCGCGTTTTCCGGCAAGTCTTACTTGACAAGGCCATTTTGACTCCTTATAATAATTCGCATCGCACAAACGCTCCTCGCAGGAGCCTTTTTTTATGTTTCGGAGAAAGAGAGAATGCCGCCATGCAAAAAAAATCCAACCCCGCAGCGCTGCTGCCGATTTTCGTTTTCCTGGTTCTGTATCTGGGTCTCGGTCTGGTCTTTGAGTATGTGCTCAAGATCCCGATGGGCTTTTATTCCATTCCCATCGTTGTCATCTTCCTCATCGCACTGCTCGTGGCCTGCTGCCAGAACCGCACCCTGTCCTTTGACGAAAAGCTCGTGCTGATGGGCAAGGGCATCGGCGACAAAAACATCGTCACGATGCTGCTCATCTTCCTCGCTGCCGGCATGTTCGTCGGCGTGGTGGGCCGTTCGAGCGCGGAGAGCGTTGCGTACTTCATGCTCTCCCTCATTCCTGCAAAGTTCGCCGTGGCGGTACTCTTCGTCGTCAGCTGCTTTGTCTCCACCGCAATGGGCACGAGCGTCGGTACCATCACGCTCATCACGCCCATCGCCATCCCCATCGCCGCAGCCAGCGGTTACTCCCTGCCGCTGTGCATCGCGTCCGTCATGGGCGGCGCCATGTTCGGCGACAACCTGAGCTTCATTTCCGACACCACCATCGCCGCCTGCAACGGCCAGGGCTGCGCGATGAAAGATAAATTCCGCGAGAATTTCCACATCGCGCAGCCCTGGCCGTTGCAGGCGGCGATGGACATTGCCACGGCGAACAACACCGTTGCCATCGTTATGGCGAACCCCATCGCCAAGGAAATGAGCGAGGAATACGGCATCACGCCGCGCAAGGCCGCCTCCCTGCTCGACACGTTCTCCTGCATTTTCCAGGGCATCATCCCCTACGGCGCGCAGATGCTCGTCGCCATCTCCGCAGCGCACGAGCTGGGTTACAACATCTCCGCCTTCGACATCATTCCGAACCTGTTCTACCCCTACCTGCTGGCGGTGAGCTCGCTGTTCTTCATCGCCGTGGACGGCAAGAAGAAGGGGTCTTGATCTTCTCCGAATAAGTGAATGCAAAAAGCGCAGGAAAGGAATCGACTATGGCATCCATCATTGAAATTCAAAATTTTTCCGATCCCGCACTCGATCTCTATGCGCGGCTGACGGAAAATCAGCTCTTAAACCGCGCCGATCCGGAAAACGCGCTTTTCATCGCAGAAAGTCCGCTCGTCATCGGCCGCGCGCTCGACGCGGGCTGTAAGCCGGTTTCCTTTCTGATGGAGCGCCAGCACATCGGGGGCAAGGGCCGCGAGATTCTCGCGCGCTGCTGTCAAGGTGTTCCGGTTTACACCGCTGAAGAATCTGTACTTGCACAGCTTACCGGCTTCCATCTGACGCGCGGAATGCTCTGTGCCATGCGCCGGCCGAAGCTCCAAAGCGTCGAGGACGTCTGCCGCGATGCGCGGCGCGTCGTCGTGCTCGAAAACGTGATGAATCCGACGAACATCGGCGCGATCTTCCGCTCCGCCGCCGCGCTCGGCATGGACGCGGTGCTGCTCACCAGCGCGGGCAGCGACCCGCTCTATCGCCGCGCCTCGCGCGTGAGCATGGGCAATGTCTTCCTCATTCCGTGGACATATCTCCCCGAGGAAGGCGATTGGACACAGCTTCTGCGCTCTCTCGGCTTTCGCACGGTCGCCATGGCGCTGCGCGACGACTCCGTGCAGCTTGATGACCCCCGCCTCGCCGCGGAGGAAAAGCTTGCCATCGTCATGGGCACGGAGGGTGACGGCCTCGCAAGCACCACCATTGCAAGCTGCGACTACACAGTCAAGATCCCGATGTACCATGGCGTCGACTCACTCAATGTCGCCGCGGCAAGCGCCGTGGCGTTCTATGAGCTGGGGCTTCCTCCGCCGAACGAAAAGGAGGACTGACATGCTGAACAACACCTGCTTCGACCTCTGGGCCGACGGCTACGACAAGAGCGTCGGCCTCTCCGACGAGAATGACCGCTACCCCTTCGCAGGCTATCGTGCCATGATGAACGCGCTCTATCAGCGCGTGCTTGCACAAAGCGGTCATGACGTGTTAGACATTGGCTTCGGCACGGGCGTTTTGACCTCAAGGCTCTATGAGCAGGGCTGCCAAATCTATGGACAGGATTTTTCCGCGCGCATGATCGAGCTGGCGCAGGCAAAAATGCCGGAAGCCAAGCTCTATCAAGGCGACTTTTCCAAGGGGCTTGTGCCCGAGCTCTGCCCGCGACAGTATGATGCCATCATCGCGACCTACTCGCTCCACCATCTGACGGACGCGCAGAAAATTGACTTTCTGCGCGCACTCCTACCGCTTTTGAAGCAGGACGGCTGCATTTTCATCGGCGACGTCGCCTTCCGCACCCGTGACGAGCTCGAAGCGTGCCGAAACGCGGCGGGCAGTGAATGGGACGAGGATGAAATTTATTTCGTCTACGACGAGCTCCACTCACAATTCCCCGCGCTGACGTTTGAGTCTTTCTCCCACTGCAACGCACTCCTGACACTGCGCAAGTGATTTCCCAGGAAATACGATAAAAAGCCTCTGTATGGTCATTCCATACAGAGGCTTTTCTGTGAAGTATTATTCCTTTTCAGCCATTCAAATGGTCAAGGATCGCATTGATGAGCTGCTCCTTGCCCGTCCCCTTTTCCGCAGAGAAGGGAACGATGATCTCATCGTCGCGCAGAGAGAGCGTCTCGCGGATCTTCGCGAGATTCGGCTCGATCTCGCGCGCTTTGAGCTTGTCGAGCTTATTCGCCACGATCACGACGGGGCAGCCGGTCTGCACAAAGTAGTCGTGCATTGTCACGTCGTCCGCCGTCGGCTTGTGCCGCGCGTCAACGATCTGCACGCCGAGGTGAATGAGTCCCGCGCTCTGGAAGTAGTCCTCCATGAGCTTGCCCCAGCGGTCGCGCTCAGCCTTGGAGACCTTGGCGTAGCCATAGCCCGGCAGGTCGACGAGGTAGAGCTTTCCGTCGATCTTGAAGTAGTTGATCTGCGAGGTCTTGCCCGGGGACGCGCCCACGCGGGCAAAGTTCTTGCGGTTCACGATCCGGTTGATGACCGAGGATTTGCCGACGTTCGACCGCCCTGCAAACGCGAGCTGTGGCATTCCGTCGCGCACAAACTGCTTCTCCGACGCCGCCGAGAGGACAAATTCCACCCTGTTGAAATTGATCGCCATGGTTTTCGTTTCCTTTCAGCTCATTTCGCCCGCACGCAGCGCACCGGGCGCTGCCTCCTGCATGGGCAGGTAAGTCTCATGTGCGGCAGCGGTGCATTTTTCCGGCAGAACGAGCGCCTCAGCAAAGACGGCGTCCACCGTCTCGACCGGTACAAAGCGCAGCTTCGTGCGCACCAGCGGGTCGATCTCGTCGAGATCCTTTTCGTTCTCCTTCGGCAGGAGGACAGTATGTACGCCCGCGCGCAGCGCGCCCATCGTCTTCTCGCGCAGTCCCCCGATGGCAAGCACGCGGCCGCGCAGCGTGATCTCACCGGTCATGGCGATCTCGCGGTGCACCGGCCGGTTCGTCAGCGCCGAGAGCACCGCCGTTGCGATGGCGATGCCGGCGCTCGGGCCGTCCTTGGGAATGGCGCCCTCGGGGAAGTGAATGTGAATGTCCTTTGTTTTATAGAAGTCCGCTGCAATGCCGAGCTCCAGCGCCCGCTGGCGCAGACACGAGAGCGCCGCGCGGCAGCTCTCCTGCATCACGTCGCCAAGGTTGCCCGTCAGCTCCAGCTTGCCGCTGCCGTCCATTACACCGACCTCAACCGGTAGGATCTCACCGCCCGCTTCCGTCCACGCAAGGCCGTTTACCACGCCGACGAGATCCTTTTCCGGGATCTTATCCTGCGTGCTCCGCGGCGTACCGAGGAAATCTGCGAGGTTCTTCTCTGTAACGGTAACTCGCTTTCCATCACTTGTTGTGAGCTGCATTGCGGTCTTTCGGCAGATCTTGCCAAGCTGGCGTTCCAGCGACCGCACGCCGCTCTCGCGCGTGTAGCGCGCGATGACTGCGCGCAGGGCGCTTTCTTCCACGCGCAGGCTCGAAGCCGTCAGTCCGTGTGCCTGACGCTCCTTGGGCAGAAGGTGGCGCTGTGCGATCTGCACCTTTTCCTCGTCCGTATAGCTCGGGATCTCAATGATCTCCATGCGGTCGAGCAGCGGGCGGGGAATGGTGTTGAGCGTGTTGGCCGTCATGATGAACATCACGCGGCTCAAATCGACGGGAATCTCCAGATAGTGGTCGCGGAAGGCGTAGTTCTGCTCGCTGTCAAGCACCTCGAGCAGTGCGCTCGCGGGGTCGCCGCGTCCGTCGCTCGAGAGCTTGTCTACCTCATCGAGCACGAGCAGCGGGTTCATCGAACCGCTGCGGGAAATGGCTTCGATGATGCGGCCGGGCATCGCGCCGATGTAGGTCTTGCGATGGCCGCGGATGTCCGCCTCGTCGCGCACGCCGCCGAGTGACAGCCGCGCGACCTTGCGGTTCATCGCCTTGGCAACGGACAGTGCGATCGACGTCTTGCCGACGCCCGGAGGGCCGACCAGACAGAGGATCTGCCCCTTTGCCTCGGGGTTGAGCTGGCGCACGGCAATGAATTCCAGAATGCGTTCCTTGACCTTTTGCAGTCCATAGTGGTCGTGGTCAAGGATCCTGCGCGCGGCTTCCACGCTCGCGCGCTCCTTTGTCTCCTCGCCCCAGGGCATTTCCATGCAGGTATCGAGATAGTTGCGCAGCACGCTCGCTTCGGCGCTGCCGAAGGGCTGCCTTGCAAGGCGGTCAACGTCCTTGAGGAGTTTCTTTTCCGTTTCCTCGTTCAGGTGCGCCTTAGCGATCTTTGCGCGGTATTCGTCGAGTTCTTCGTCCTCGCCGCCCTCGCCGATCTCGTCCTGCAAGACTTTGATCTGCTCGCGCAGGACAAAATCCTTCTGGATCTTGCCGACACGGGAGCGAACTTTGCTCTCGATGTCCTGCTCCATGGCGGTCACTTCGATCTCGCGTCGCAGGATCTCGTTCATGCGCTGCAATCTCGGCAGCGGACGCAGCTCGCTCAGAATATCCTGCTTGTCCTGATAGCGCAGGTTGAGCTGCTGGGCAATAAAATCAGCAAGATAGCCGGGATCGTTTGTCGAGAGGATAGCGGCATAGACGTCGTCCGGCAGCTTCTGTGCAAGCTCGGCATATTCCGTCACGCTGGCGTAGGTCTGGCGCAGCATCGCCTCCGTCCGCTTTCCGCTGCGCGGCGCTGCGGATTCTTCAACGAGCTCCACCTGCGCCTGCAAAAACGGCTCGCGCTGCCAGAGTCTTTTGAGCCGGGCGCGGCATGCGCCCTCCATCATCACGCGCAGCACATGGTCGGTCACGCGCAGGATCTGCGTCACACGCGCAACCGTACCGATCTCATACAGGTCTTTTTCCTCCGGCTGCTCCACGCCGATCTCCTTCTGCGTGACGAGGAAGATCTCCTCCCCGTTTTCCATGGCGCGCTCAAGCGCGCGCACCGAGATTGGGCGCTCAAGATCAAAGCTCGTATTCATGCGCGGGAACACGTTGAGCCCGCGCATGGCAATGACCGGAAGATTTTTTGTTACAGGTTCCATGCTTTCTCCTTACGAAGCGGGATCTGCCAACAGCGGCGGCTGCGGCTCCTCCCCTTCTTTGTTCGTGCGGTGGGAAATTATCGGCTCTTCCGTCCCCTCCACGCAGCCCGGCGTGATGGTCACGCGGTCGATCGTGCGGTCAGACGGAATGTCGTACATCACGCGCATCAAAAGTCCCTCCATCACCGCGCGCAGACCGCGCGCACCGATCTTTCGCGCAATGGCCTTGTCAGCGATCGCCTCGAGCGCGCCGGGCTCAAACGTAAGCTCAGCGCCATCGTAGGAGAAAAGCTTCTGATACTGCTTGACGAGCGCGTTTTTCGGCTGCGTCAGGATCATGACGAGATCCTCGCGTGTGAGCGCGTCGAGCGCCGTGATAACCGGAAGTCGGCCAACCAGTTCGGGAATGATGCCGAATTTGAGGATATCGTGCGGCTGCACCTCGCGCAAAATCTTGCTCTCGTCCACGTCGTTCTTGCTCTTGAGTTCTGCGCCGAAGCCCATCGACTTACGGTCGAGGCGGCTTTCGATGATCTTCTCAATGCCCTCAAACGCACCGCCGCAGATGAAGAGAATATTGTGCGTGTCGATCTGGATAAATTCCTGGTGCGGGTGCTTGCGCCCGCCCTGCGGCGGGACATTGGCGACCGTACCCTCGACGATCTTCAGCAGCGCCTGCTGCACGCCCTCGCCGGAAACGTCGCGCGTGATGGAGGTATTCTCGCTCTTGCGGGCGATCTTGTCGATCTCGTCGACATAGATGATGCCACGCTCGGCAAGCTCCACATCGTAATCCGCCGCCTGCAAGAGGCGAAGCAGAATGTTCTCCACATCGTCGCCGACATAGCCCGCTTCGGTGAGCGTCGTCGCGTCTGCGATCGCAAACGGCACCTTCAGGATACGGGCAAGCGTCTGCGCGAAGAGCGTCTTGCCGCTGCCGGTGGGGCCAAGAAGCAGGATATTGCTCTTTTGCAGCTCAACTTCGTCGCCGCCACCGAAGAAAATGCGCTTATAGTGGTTGTAAACGGACACGGACAGCGCAACTTTCGCCGCCTCCTGCCCGATGATATACTGGTCGAGCACTTCGTGGATCTCACGCGGCGTGGGAATGGAATCCGGTGCCTCCAGCTCGTCATGCGGCTCGTAGCCGTCTTCCAGCACGTCCATGCACAGCTGCACGCACTCATCGCAGATGCGCACGCCGGGGCCCTGGATCATGCGATGCACTTCACGCTCGCTCTTACCGCAGAACGAGCAGCGAAGTTCCTTCTTCTTATCTTCACTCATCATGCAAAAATCCTTATCTCTTGTAAATGACCTTGTCCACAAGGCCGTAGGCCTGCGCTTCGTCGGCCGTCATCCAGTGGTCGCGCTCGGAGTCGAGCTTGACCTGCTCGGGCGTCTTGC
>ERZ1673742.2529-NODE-2529-length-13634-cov-8.490242_pt1 | contig 13634 bp, 8 predicted proteins | sample MGYA00580208_ERZ1673742 | MGnify/ENA primary metagenome ERZ1673742 (study PRJEB41218, sample SAMN15661774) | gut metagenome | host: Homo sapiens | place: Canada: London | collected 2015-08-20/2019-03-30 | study: EMG produced TPA metagenomics assembly of...
TCGTGTTCTTGTTGCGCTCGCGCAGGTCGCGCAGCGCGTCGGCCACGGTGAAGACTGCGTCGATCTCCTCGTCGGTCTTGTCCCACGTCCAGTAGAAGTCGGTCTTGTACATATTATTGATGTGCAGCGTCTCGAGATGGCGCGCCAGTTCAACAGTCTTGCTCATAGGTGATTTTCTCCTTTATCACATAGTATGGGTTCAAGCACCCGCATTTATTTAATGTCGTTGCCCGTCAGCTCCTGACGGAAGCTCGTGGCGGATTCGCTCTTATCGCCGGGCTTGTAAAGGCCGGGGACGGCGGCATAGAGCGCCGCACAGGTGACGAGATCCTGCTTCCACGTGATCTCGTTGGGCGCGTGCGCCTGCGATTCCGCGCCCGGGCCGAAGCCGACGCAGGGGATGCCGTAGCGGCCCTGAATGGAAACGCCGTTCGTCGAGAACGTCCACTTATCCGTCAGCGGACGGCCGGCGCGCGTGGACATGGCCTTTTCGTCCGCGCCGATGCGTTCTTTGCCCCAGAGGGCGTGGTGCGCGTCGACAAGCGCCTGCACGTGGGGGGCGCTCTCCTTGTTGATCCAGGTGGGGAAGAAGCATTCCGTTTCGTAAACGTGACCCGTCCACGCCGGACGGTCATACATGTACATACTGACCTTGACGTCCTTTGCGTACTTTTTGCACGCGGGGAGATCTTCAATCTCCTTGAGGCAGGACTGATACGTTTCGCCGGCGGTCATGCGGCGGTCGATGGAGATGGCGCAGGAGTCCGCCACGGCGCAGCGGGAGGGGGAGGTGTAGAAGATCTGGCTCGTGGTGCAAGTGCCGCGGCCGAGGAAACGCGCATCCTCCCAATGTTCAGGATTATACTTCGGATCGAGCATCTTGGCAAGACCTTTAATTTTTTTATCGTCCCCGGCGTCATTTTCGTTCAAATCGCGCACATTCAGGATAACCTCAGCCATCTTATGAATGGCATTGTCGCCGCGCTCGGGTGCGGAACCGTGGCAGGAAACGCCGTGCATGTCGACGCGGATCTCCATGCGGCCGCGATGCCCGCGGTAGATGCCGCCGTCGGTCGGCTCGGTCGAAATGACGAATTCGATCTTGCTTCTTGCGTCCTCGGGACCTTTGAAGTATTCGTTGACGATGGACTGCCAGCACATACCGTCGCAGTCCTCCTCCTGCACGGAGCCGACAACCATGATCTTGTAGCCCTCGGGAATGAGATCAAGATCCTTCATGATCTTTGCGCCGTAAGCAGCAGCTGCCATGCCGCCCTCCTGGTCGCTGCCGCCGCGGCCGTAGATGATCTTGTCATCTTCGTAGCCCGCATACGGGTCGTGCGTCCAGTTCTCGCGGTTGCCGATGCCGACGGTGTCGATGTGGGAGTCGATGGCGATGATTTTGTCGCCCGTGCCCATCCAGCCGATGACATTGCCGAGCGCGTCGATCTCAACCTTGTCGTAGCCGAGTTTTTCCATCTCTTCCTTGATGCGCATGACAACGCCCTTTTCCTCGCAGCTCTCGCTGGGAATGGCGATCATATCGCGTAGAAAACGGGTCATATCGGGGCTGTAGGCCTGTGCGGCTTTTTTGATGGCTTCAAAATCCATGGGAAACCTCCGTTAAATGTAATAGTATTTTCTGTCAGTCGAGGTCAATTTTCTGTTACACTATCCTTATCATAGCATAAGAACCATGGTTGTCAAACAAAAAATTTGCGTTTCAAAATTATTTTAAGAAAATGATTGCAATTCAGTTGATTTATGGTATCATAGGAATGAAAGATCACGCTGACGGTGCTGGAAAGATGTGCAAGATGCACAGCAAATTGCCGCCGGCAGGCAGAGGAGGGATAGACCATAGAAGCCGCAACGCTGAAAACACTCGAACAGGTCGCAAAGGGGATTGCGGCGACGTTTGGCAGCCACTGCGAGGTGGTGATCCACGACGTGGGCGCCAAGCATCCGGAGCATTCCATTGTCGCCATCGAAAACGGCCATGTGACGGGCAGAAAGGTGGGCGACGGCGCGTCGCATGTTGTGCTCGAGCAGGTGCGTCAGGCTGATGCGCAGCCGAGCGACCACTTGAGCTATCTCACCAAAACACCGGACGGGAAGATCCTCAAGTCCTCTACCATGTATATCCGCGGCAGGAGCGGCAAGGTGGTTGCGATCCTTGGCATCAACTACGATATTTCCTCACTTCTGATGGTCGAGGGCGCAGTACACGAGCTGATCGACACCAAGGACGAGGCGCAGAGCGAGCCGGAAAAGATCGTCAACGTCAATGACCTGCTTGACGAGCTGATCGCCCAGTCGGTCGCGCTTGTCGGTAAACCCGTCGCGCTGATGAACAAGGAAGATAAGATGCGCGCCATCGGCTTTTTGAGCCAGAACGGAGCGTTCCTCGTCACAAAGTCTGGCGACAAGATCGCAAAATATTTTGGCATATCCAAATATACGCTATATTCTTATATTGACAAACAACAGGAGGAGAAGTGAACCATGGGCAAGATTGATTTGACCATCAATAAGACCGGCCTTGCGCACAACATTCAGAAGGCCAAGGAAAACAACGTCATTATTCCGACCATCGCGCAGATGCAGCATCCTGAGACGATCCCTGAGAAGATCCAGGAAAAGCTCAAGAACGTCGGCCTGTGGGATGTGAATCCCCTGAACCTCTTCCGTATCACGTGGAAGAACGAAGCCAAGGAGTCCGGCGGTCTCTTCCAGAAGGTGCCGAACTATGTCGAGATCCCCTCTGAGCTGTCCGGCGTGAAGTGTCGCATTATCGCTATGGCGGGCAAGTGGTTCCCCACGGGCTGCCACAAGGTCGGCGCGTCCTTCGGCTGCCTTGCCCCGCGCCTTGTGACCGGCCAGTTCGACGCGGACTATCACCACGCCGTGTGGCCCTCCACAGGCAACTACTGCCGCGGCGGCGCATTCAACTCCAAGCTCTTAGCGGTCGACTCCGTTGCCATTCTCCCCGCGGAGATGAGCAAGGAGCGCTTTGAGTGGCTCAGCAAGATCGCCGGTCAGGTCATCGCGACGCCGGGCTGCGAAAGTAACGTCAAGGAGATCTTCGATAAGACGTGGGAGCTCAAGCAGGATCCGAGCATGATGATCTTCAACCAGTTTGAAGAGATGGGCAACCCGCTGTGGCACTACAATGTCACCGGCTATGCTCTTGCCGACCTCTTTGAGGCGGTCAAGAAGCCCGGGCAGAAGCTTGCCGGCGCGTGCTTCACCTCCGGCTCCGCCGGTACGATGTCGGCGGGTGACCTTTTGAAGGAGCGCTATCCCGGCATGAAGCTCGGCGTTGGCGAGGCGCTTCAGTGCCCGACCATTCTCAACAACGGTTTCGGCGGCCACCGCATCGAGGGCATCGGCGACAAGCACATTCCGTGGATCCACAACGTGAAGAACACCGACATGGCCATTGCCATCGACGACGAGGATTCCCAGCGCCTGCTGCGCCTCTTCAATACGGCCGAGGGACAGAAGTATCTCAAGGAAGAGCTGAAGCTCTCCGACGAGCTCATCGAAAAGCTCACGTGGCTCGGTATCTCCGGCATTGCAAATGTCCTCTGCTGCATCAAGATGGCCAAGTACTATGAGCTGGGCGAGGACGATGTTGTCTGCACCGTGCTGACCGACTCTGCCGTGATGTATCAGTCCCGCATCGAGGAGCTCAACGAGATGCACGGCGCGTACAACGCCGAGGAGGCCCGCCTCGACCACAACCTTCACATGCTCGGCCTCAAGACCGACAGCATGCTCGAGCTGACGTACAACGACCGCAAGCGCATCCACAACCTCAAGTACTACACTTGGGTCGAGCAGCAGGCACGCGACGTCAAGGACCTCAACGCCCTCTGGTACGACACCAAGGGCACGTGGGACGCTGTCCACGCGCAGGCGAAGGAGCTCGACGAGCTCATCAACGAGTTCAACGAAGCAACGGGCCTTTTGAAGGCGCTCTAAGATCTCAAAAAACTAAAAAGGGGCAGGGCGACCTGCCCCTTTTTGACAGGCAAAGGAGGATCATTATGCTCAAAAATGTCAAATGCGCGCGCTGCGTCAAGTGCGGCAGGGAATACGAGGCGACGCCGAATCTTACAACTTGCGAATGCGGCGGCATTCTCGACATCATCTACGATTACGACTACATTAAGAAAAATCTGACCAAGGAAACGCTCAAGTCCCGCCCGCATACCATGTGGCGCTACCGCGAGCTGCTGCCGGTGGAGGAAACAACGCCGGATACGCCGCTGCGCGTGGGCTGGAGCCCACTCTATGAAGAACCGCGCCTTGCCAAGATACTTGGGCTCAAAAAGCTCTGGGTCAAGGACGACGGCCAGAATCCGACCGCATCCTTAAAAGACCGCGCCTCCGCCATGGCGGTCGCCAAGGCGGGGGAGGCGGGAGCAAAGATCATCGCCTGTTCGTCGACGGGCAATGCGGCTTCGTCCCTTGCGGGCAACGCCGCTGCCGCCGGTCTCAAGACCTTCATCTTTGTCCCAGAGCGCGCGCCCAAGGGCAAGGTCGCGCAGCTGATGACCTTCGGCGCGAACGTTATTTCCGTCAAGGGCAACTACGAAGAGACCTTTGAGCTTTCAAAAAAGGCCATCGACAAGTGGGGCTGGTACAACCGCAACGCCGCCATCAACCCCTATCTCTCCGAGGGAAAGAAGACTGTTTCGCTCGAGATCGCCGAGCAGCTTGAGTGGAAAATGCCGGACTATCTCGCCATTTCCGTCGGCGACGGCTGCACCATCGCGGGCGTGTGGAAAGGATTCAAGGATCTCTACGCCGTCGGGTTGATCGATAAGCTCCCGCGCCTTATTTCCGCGCAGGCGGAGGGCTGCCACCCCATCAACCGCGCCATCGCGGAGGATAAGCCCTGGGAACCGATGGAGGAAAACACGCTGGCGGACTCCATCGCTGTCGGCGTGCCGCGCAACGCGGACAAGGCGCTCATGGCGATCCGCGAGTCGAACGGCATCGTGGTGAACGTGACGGACGAGGAGATCATGGCGGCGCAGAAGCTGCTGGGCATGACTTGCGGCGTCTTCGGCGAGCCTGCGGGCGTCACCGGCGCGGCGGGCGTGAAAAAGCTCTGCGAGCAGGGCGTTCTCGGCGAGAACGACACGGTTGTGTCGGTCGTCACGGGCAACGGACTCAAGGACGTGGCGAATGCCATCAAATTCTGCGGCGAGCCGATGAGCCTGCCGAACGACCTTACACTGCTGGTCGAGGAATTCGACAAGCGCGGCATTGAGACCGACGCATAAAAAACAGAAAAGCGCCCCGCGAATCGCCTGATTCGCGGGGCGTTTTTGATTATACAAAATGATCCTTGATGACGGGAATGGCGTTGAGCAGTGCCGAGATCGCCGTGGAGACCGCGAACACAAAGACTGCGAGCAGCGGCACGGAGAAAAAGGCGTTGCAGGAGAAGGTGTCGATGCCGAAATGCTGTAGCAGCTCAATGACCATGGGGTGGACGAGATAGACACCGAAGCTGTATTTCGACATCTTGCGGAGGAACGTGTAGGCTTTTTCACCCATGCGAGGGAAATTCAAATGCTGCTTGGCAAAGACGAAGATCGGTACGCTTGTGCAGAGAACATTGAGCGAATTGTAGGTGTAGAAGATATCGCTCGGTGCGCCCTGTGCCCTTGAAAGAGCGACGGGGGCGAACACGGATACCAAAAGACCGGCAACGCCGATGCAATAGAGAATGATTTCTTCCCTGCGGCTAAAGTCCATCCGGCTGAGATAGTATCCGCCGATGAAATAAGCGGTGAAGCCGAGCGGGAAAAAGCAGTAGGAGTACATGATGACGGTGTGAATGACCGCGCTTGCCTGATACGAAACAAAGGAGAGAAACAGGGCAAGCTGGGGCAGAAGAAAGGTGAAGATAAACGCGAGCAGCAGGAAGTAGCGCGTAAGCGTTTCATTTTGCACGATCGGCCGCAGCAGCGGGATCAGCAGATACAGCCCTACGATCATGTAGAGAAACCACAGATGATAATGCCCCGTGATGAACTGGGAAAGCACGACCGAAAGCGGCGCGTGACGAAAGACAAGATAGACGAGCGCATAGCAGCCCGACCAGAAGAGAAAGACTGTAGCGATGCGCGCGACGTTCTTTTTGAGAATGGCGGAGATGCTGACATCGCGCCCGAGAAACAGCGCGCCGCTGATCATCACAAAGATGGGAACCGACCATTTTCCAGTGGTACAGTAGAGATTGAAGGCAAACCACGCCCGTGAACTGATGTCAACATCTGCCCAGTGCTGCGCGGCAAGATGCACAAAAACAACAAAGAAGATCGCCACGATGCGGAGAATGTCGAAATAGATCACGCGCCTGCGCGTGGAATGCTCTGCTGGCATGCTTTGCCCTCCTTTTCCGCAGCGTTACCAACCATCTCATTCTGCGCATCGTCAGACGCGGCATCGGGTGCGGATACTTCCGCCGCAGCCTCGGCCTTCTGCGCCTGCTGAGAGGCCATGGCTTCGACGCGGCCCTCTTCGCGCGCCTGCGCGACAGCCTGCTCACGCTCCTTTTCCGCCTTGGCGCGTTCCTTTTCCATCACATGCCGGGTGTGCTTGTTTTGCAGCTTAAAGACAATGCGCAGCACGAGCAGCACCACCACGATCGCAAGGCCGAGCCAGCTCCAGAACTTGAGCTTGAAGAGCGTCTTGACCGTCCAGTACTTTGCCTGCATGCCAAGGAAGCAGAAAAGGATCGAGACCGCGAGCGCCGCGCCGAAGAGCAGCACCCACAGCACCGACTTGACTGCGCTGCGCTTGCGAACGCGCAGATGCGCGGCCAGAAACAGGATACTCAGCAGGAAAAACGCAGGAAACTGCGCAAATAATATCTCTCTCAGATCCATTGGTTTACCTCACAGTGCGCATTTGCCGCGCTTTAAATATTTGCCCATTTTTCCGCCGATGACCTTGCCGCCGTCCACCTGCAAACTGCCGCGCAGATAGACCTTTGCAATGCCGCCGTTCGTGCGGAAGCCCTCAAACGGCGTGTAGCCCGCCTTGGAGAGAAGCTCCGCGCCGCGGAGCACGTGGCTCGCACCGGGATCGTAGACAACAATGTCGGCGTCGCTGCCCGCGGCGATCACGCCCTTGCGGGGAAAGAGACCGTAGAGCTTTGCGGGATTTTCGCTCAGTGCGCGGCAGACGCCGGCAAGGGAGAGTTTGTTTTCGCTTGCTGCAATGGTGTATACGACCTCGCCGCGCGTTTCAACGCCGGGAAGACCGCCGGGGATCTTCGTAAAGTCCTCGCGCCCCATGTCCTTCTGCTCAAGCGTAAAGGAGCAGTGATCGGTCGAAATGGTCTGCACCTCGCCGCGGCGCAGCGCCTTCCAAAGCGCCTCGCTGTCCTCCTGTGAGCGGATGGGCGGCGCGCAGACGTAGCGCGCGGCGGAGGAATAGTCGGGATCGTAGTAAACGCCGTCGTCAAGCGCCAAGTACTGCGGGCAGGTCTCGACATACACGGTCTGCCCGCGGCGGCGCGCCGCGGCGATCTCCGCGAGCGACGCTCGGTTCGTCGTGTGGACGATGATCACAGGCGCGTCCGCCGCCTGCGCGATGCGAAGAAGGCGGGAGACGGCTTCGGCCTCTAAATAATCGGGGCGCGAGACAGGGTGCGACACCACGTCTGAACCCAAACCGCTCGCCTTGAGCTCGGCAATACGCTCGTCGATCACGCCTGCGTTCTCGCAGTGAACGCCCGCGATGCCGCCGCGTACCTTCAGCGCCTTAAGCGCGCGATATACTGCGCCGTCGCCGATCATCATGGCGGGATAGGTAAGGTACATCTTAAAAGAGGTGATACCGGCGTCGAACATCGCGTCAAGCTCAGACTCGATGCTCTCGTTCCAGTCATCGATGGTCATGTGGAAGCCATAGTCGCAGTAGCACTTGCCGTCCGCCTTTTTATGCCAGAGATCAAGCCCGTAGGCAAGGGATTCTCCTTTATTGGGGCAGGCGAAGTCGATGACCGTCGTCGTGCCGCCGCGAATGGCGCTTTTGCTGCCGCTTTCAAAATCATCGGCCGTTGTGGTGTTGCACACGTCAAGGTCAAAGTGCGTGTGCGCGTCGATAAAGCCGGGAAAGAGCGTGCAGCCTGTCACATCGACGATCTCGCTCTGCGCGGCGAGATCGGGCGGGATATGGCCGACCTTTTCAATTTTTTCACCGTCGATGAGCACATCGGCACGGCGGCAGCCGCGGCCGCTGACAACAAAACCGCCTCGAAGCACTGTTTTCACGGAAGAGACCTCCTTATGGAAAAATACTGTTCCAAGATAAAGTCAGCATAGCATACTCCCGCCTGAATTTCCATAGAAAGAAGAAAAAATGTGTGATGCAAACAAGATTTTTGCCAGAATTTCAGAAGAATAACGTATTGAGAAAGACGCGCGTACACGGTATAATAAAACCATACTACATTCCGCTCTGAACTGCGCAAAACCGGATATTTTTGTGTGCTGACGACGGTGAGAGATGAGATGTGAAGAAGCTGCGCGTCACGGCGGCGGGCAGAGAAGTGTGGAGTGAAAAAAAGAGGAGGAAAACACTATGCGTAAGTTCCTATCTGTCCTGCTCGCAATGGCAATGGTTCTCAGCCTGACTGTGACCGGCTTTGCGATCGAGGACACGGCAGCGGCAACGGATGCCGAAACCAAGACCGAAGCAACGATGGCGGGCAAAACTGTCATTCTGCACACCAATGATGTGCATGGTGCAGTCAATGGCTATGCCTACATCGCCCAGCTCAAGGCCGACTATGAGGCCAAGGGCGCCGAGGTCATTCTCGTCGACGCCGGCGACTACAGCCAGGGCAAGACCTATGTCAGTGTCACCAAGGGCGCTGATGCGGTCACGATGATGAATGCCGCCGGCTACGATGTCGTTACCCTCGGCAACCACGAGTTCGACTACGGCTACGCCCAGCTCAAGGAAAACATGAGCAAGGCCAAGTTCAAGGTCGTCTGCGCGGACGTCTTCAATGAGGATGGCACCCCCATCTTCGATGCCAGCTACACCTACACCACCAAGTCCGGTGTGAAGGTCGGCTTCTTCGGCATGGAGACCCCCGAGACCCAGACCAAGGCCAACCCTGCGCTCATCAAGGGTCTGACCTTTGCGACCGGTGACGCCTTCACCAAGGCTGCCGCCGATCAGGTCGCGGCGCTCAAGGATGCCGACGTTGTCATCTGCCTTGCGCATCTGGGCATCGACGCTGAGTCTGCTCCCTATCGCTCCACCGATCTCTATGCCGCCGTCAAGGGCATTGACTTCATCATCGACGGTCACTCCCACACCGTGATGACCAAGGGCGAGAAGGGCGAGCCCATTCAGTCCACCGGTACCGCGTTTGCCAACATCGGCGTGATCGTCATTGACAACGCCACCAAGAAGATCGAGAGCAACTCCCTCTTCGAGATCAAGGAAGATACTGCCAAGGACGCGACCGTTGCCGCCGCCGCGCAGAAGATCATTGACCGCGTCGACGCGGAATACGACGTTGTGTTCGCCAAGAGCGAGGTCACGCTCAACGGCGCGAAGGCCCCCAACGGCAATCGCGACAGCGAGACCAACAACGGCGATCTCATCACCGATGCAATGATCTGGAAGGTCATGCAGAACAAGGAAGGCCTGACGGTTGATGCTGACCACGTGGTTGCCATCACCAACGGCGGCGGTATCCGCGCGGCCATCAAGCCGGGCGACGTCACCAAGAAGGACATCAACACCGTTCTGCCGTTTGGCAACACGGTCGCAGTCATCTATGTCACCGGCGCAGAGCTTCTTGAAGCGCTCGAGGCTTCCACCTACAGCCTGCCCGTCGGCGGCTTCCCGCAGGTTGCCGGCATCAACTTCACCCTCTCCACGGCTGTCGCTTATGATGCCAATGCTGAGACCTATCCTGCTTCCACCTACTATGGTCCCAAGAGCATCAACCGCGTGGTCATCAACAGCATCAACGGCAAGGAGTTCAAGGCGGACGATACCTATGCGGTCGTTACCAATAACTTTGTTGCCGGCGGCGGCGACACCTACTATGCCTTCGCTGCTGCTACCGCGCAGTTCGATACCGGTATCCCTCTGGACGAGGCTGTGATGGAGTACGTCACCACCGAACTCAAGGGCGTTATCGGCACGCAGTATGCCGCGCCTCAGGGCCGTATCCTGCTGAACCCGTTCAAGGACGTCAAGGTTTCCTCCTGGTTCGGCAAGTATGTCATCGACCTCTACAATGACGGCATCATCAACGGCACCTCTGCCACCACCTATGCGCCCAACGATACCCTGACCTGGGCTGCCGCGCTCAAGCTCCTGCTTGTCAGCCACGGCGATCTCAAGGCTGCGGACGCTACCGGCGCCGACTGGAGCAAGAACGCCATCGCCAAGGCTGCTGAGCTGGGTCTTGTTGCCGCCGATCTCGACGGCGCGAAGGCCATCTCCCGTCTCGAGTTCTGCCAGGTCGCTGCCAAGCTCAACAAGCTTGCCGAGTCCAAGACCGAGAGCAAGTTCACTGACTGCACCGACGGTTATGTCATGGCGCTCGTTGACGCGAAGGTCATCAGCGGTATGACCGAGACTACCTTCGAGCCTGCCGCGTCCCTGACCCGCGCGCAGATTGCCAAGATCCTCTATCAGCTCACCCTGATCGAGAAGTAAGGCAAAGCACAGAACAACGAAAAGAGCGCTGCTTCAAGCAGCGCTCTTTTTTTGCTTACAATAGGGAAGAGGGAGCCGGTGCATCGCACCGGCTCCCTCGTTTTTCGTTTTGCTTACAGGTAGAGATAGCTGTACTTATCGCGCACGGTGAGGATGAGCGCCTCCAGCTCGACAGGAAGATCATTGTCGCAGGAGGCCAAGTCGTATTCCTTCACGCCGTCCTCGTAGCGCAGGCGGACCATATCGTCGTCCTCGAAGAGTACGCCGTAGTTTTCGCTCTCGTCCATGTCCTCGCGCGTATCAAAAAGGGTGAACTTATCGTGGCAGGGTTCGCTTGCGTAGGGGCAGAACTGCGTGCAGTTGCCGCATTCGTTGCACATCTTGTCGACGTGGACGATCTCGTGCGAGCCGTCGGCCATCTTGATGACGACATTCGCGCGGTTCGGGCAGGAATCGACGCAGTTTTCGCACACGGTGGAGCACTGTAAGCAGCGCTCGCCGTCGCAGCTGCATTTGCTTGCCATGGAGAGGACGCCCTTCTTGCTCTGCGCGTCGAACTCGGTCACATCAGCCTCGGCGGGGATGTCGTAAACGTGCGGGTAGCCGACGACGATCTCGGCAAAGCGCGCGGCGTCGGCAATGCCCTCGACCACGGTGGCGGGGCCGCGGTGCGCGTCGCCCGCGCAGTACACGCCGGGAATGTTCGTCTCGAACGCGGGACCCTTGCGCTCCATCTCAATGCCGTTTGCGGCCATCAGCTCAGCGTCGACCTGCTCGCCCACGGCGGAGATGACCATGTCGCAGGGAATGGTGAACTGTTCGCCGGATTTGACGGGGCTGCGGCGGCCGCTCTCGTCCGGCTCGCCGAGGATCATCTTATCGCACAGGAGTTTGCCGCGGCTCTGCTTGACGGGCGCGGCCAGCTCGACAAACTCCACGCCGTCCGCGATGGCGAGCTGTAACTCGTGCTCGTCGGCGGGCATGAACTTCTTCGTGCGGCGGTAGAGGATGGTCGCGTGCGCGCCCATGCGCTTTGCAACGCGCGCGGCGTCCATCGCGGTGTTGCCCGCGCCGACGACAACGACATTGCCGTGCAGGCAGGGCTTGACCTGCTTTTTCATCTTCTTCATCCACTCGATCACGCCCTGCACATTGCCTTCAATGTCGAGCTTGCCGGGTTTCCATGCGCCGGTGGCCATTAGAATGTGCGTGTAGCCCATCTTCTTGAGCTCACCGACGGAGGGGGCGGGCTTGCCGAGTTTTACCTCCACGCCGTAGCGCTCCATGAGCGCGATGTCCTTGTCGATGGCCTCGTCGCTGATGCGGAAGGCGGGGATGACATAGCGCGGCACGCCGCCGAGCTTGCGCTCGCGCTCAAAGATCGTGGTAGGAACGCCCTCGCGGCCGAGGAAGTACGCCGCGGCGATACCGGTCGGACCGCCGCCGACGATGGCGACCTTCTTGTCGTCAACGGGATCGGGCATACGGAGCGACGCCATAAGCGCGCTGTAGCCCTTTTCCGCGGCAAGCAGCTTCGTCTCGCGGATGTGGACGGATTCCTCATAGAAGTTGCGCGAGCACTTGCCCTGGCAGCGGTGCGCGCAGATGGTGCCGGTGATAAACGGCAGGGCGTTCTTCTCGGTGATGAGGCGGAGCGCCGGGCCGTAGAGCCCCTTGCGGCAGAGCTCAAGATATTCGGGAATGTCCTGCTCGATGGGGCAGCCGCCCTTGCAGGGAGCGGTAAAGCAGTCGAGCAGCGGCACCTGTTCATCTTTTTTGCGCGAGGGGAGCGGCTTGATTGCCTTGAGGTGGTGGAAGTCGTGCAGCGCGGAGGCGGCAAGGTCGGAGATCGCGGCGGGGTCGTTGCCGGAAAATGCGCGGTAGGGCATATCCTCGACCTTTTCGACCATCTGTTGCAGGCGGTTGTAGCCGCCGGGCTTCAAGATGGTGGTGGCGACGGTGATGGGCCAGATGCCGGCGGCAAAGAGCTTGTCACAGTTGAAGTAGTCCGCGCCGCCTGCGAACGAAATGCGCATCTTGCCGCCAAACTGGCGGGAGATGCGATTGCACATCTCGATCGTCAGCGGGAAGAGACTGCGGCCGGACATGTACATTTCCTCGTTGGGAAGCTCGCCGCGCGTCGTATCGACGGGGAAGGTGTTGGAGAGCTTGAGGCCGAACTCGAGGCCGTGCTTGTCCGCAAGTTTTTGCAGCCGCTCGAACATCGGCACGGCGTCCTCCCACTGGAGGTCTTCGTTGAAGTGATGCTCATCAAAGACAACGTAGTCATAGCCCATGGAATCGAGGATGCTGCGCGCGGTTTTGTAGCCAAGAATGGTCGGATTGCACTTGACGAAGGTGTGCAGGTGCTTTTCCTTGAGAAGATAGCTTGCGATGCGCTCGATCTCCTGCGGCGGGCAGCCGTGGAGCGTGGAGAGCGTGACGGAGCGGGAAACATTGGGGGAGATCGAGGCGATGAAGTCCTTTTCCTCGGGGAAGAGCTCGGTCAGGACTTTTTTACATTCCTTGAACTGCGCGGTCTTGCCCGCGTCCATCATGTTGTTGATATAGGTGTTGACCTTGCGGCCCTTGATGCCGTCCAGGTCGTAGCCGACGGACATATTGAACACGAACCCGTCGGGATCGCCAAAGCCGTAGACCTTGCTCATGACCTTGAGCGCGCACCAGGCCTTGATGTACTCGTCCTGCGCCTGCTGCACGGTCAGTTCGGTCGACCACTCCTGGTTGTAGCCCTCGTCAGCGGCGAGGATACAGGGACGGGGAACGCAGGCGGCAAGCTCCGCGCCGTCCATCTTCTGCACGGTCTTGACCTCGAAAAAGCGCGCGCCGGCGGCATAGGCCGCGATGATATTCTGCGCAAGCTGGCTGTTGGGGCCGGCGGCGGGGCCAAACGG
>ERZ1673742.2538-NODE-2538-length-13600-cov-12.086453_pt1 | contig 13600 bp, 8 predicted proteins | sample MGYA00580208_ERZ1673742 | MGnify/ENA primary metagenome ERZ1673742 (study PRJEB41218, sample SAMN15661774) | gut metagenome | host: Homo sapiens | place: Canada: London | collected 2015-08-20/2019-03-30 | study: EMG produced TPA metagenomics assembly of...
GATCCTAATCGCCATGTATATGCCCATGTTCTCCCTCGGAGGAATCATGGGGTAAAATTTAGAACCAAGTAATTTAACAATTTATGTCAATCAACATTAATTATTTAATCTATTAATATCATGAAAAAGACCTTTCAAAGAATGTGCTGTTTATTTATTATTCTCTTAACATCAACTGCACATGGACAGCTAATTGCTCCTGAATTTCAAACATCGATGACCTCTCCTGATAATTCTGCTTTAATTAAAAATATTGAAAATAATATGAATTATTATGACGGAACTTTACAAATTCAGATTCCTTTATATACACTGAAAGAATTTGATTTAGAAGTCCCGATTTCTCTTATGTATAAAACGGGCGGTATTAAGATTGAAGATGTTGCCACCAGTGTCGGACTCGGTTGGAATTTGTCGGCCGGAGGAAAAATCACGCGTATAATAAAACGAAATCCAGATGAAGCCTCCGATGGATATTTTAAGCAATCAGTTGATAGATGTCTCAATCTGATAAACAGGATTTTAAGAAGATTTTGCAGGGGTTTTGGTAACGATTTGGAGAATGTGCGAAATTCGCTACATTGCGTAACCATCTTGTCAAATAACCCTTATTTGATACAAATATACGAAAATCTCTTTGGTTTTCAAAGTAAATTCCTTGTCTTAACTAATTTTGTAAACATAAAAACTCCTGCCAAACATACTTTTGGCAGGAGTGAAATATAAAGTAAGGGAGCGTAAATCAAAATGTGTCAATGGTTTTTCGGAGCGATTTTGGGATCATTAGCAATCCCGAAATTGTTTCGTAAATTTAATGCTATTTTGGGATCTTTTCCATATTTACATGATAGAAAACCGATCATTGAATCGGATTGCGAGTTGTTGTGCGGTCTGTCCCCAGTTTGTAATGGGCATCGTCTATTTGCGACGGATTTGTGTATAGGTAGGCGAGTTTTTCGAGGGCCGTATCCGAAGGGAAAATGCCTTTTATTTTTAGTGACTTTACGAATTTGCCAATGGTATCCCTCGACGGTATTTGTCGTGTAGATCATCCGCCGAATCTAGGATGTGAAATCAAAATAGATTGCTCCTCTCGCCGTTGTAAACAATACAGAAACATGCGGCAGGATACTGACCGCTGTGGAAAGTCTGTTTACCAAAGGATTTTTACGGGTTCTGATATCTCGGCTTTCAAGAGAGCTAAAGGTGTCCGGGACATCGTGCTTGATCTTTGGTCGGGAAACTAATCAAGAATCGCAATGTATTGTAAATGAAAGAAAAACAGATTTAACCAAAACCTTTGATCCAAATTTATTTAGATTGTAACTGGAAAAACCCTATGAAAAAACCGAACTTTGAAAGTTCGGTTTTTTCTTTTAGTTCAAAGGCCGAATGTCAAGTTTCATCCAAAGCGTTGTTGTCTTATACGCTTCCACACTTGAGGCCGGAACATAAACAACACATTCTTCCGGGAAGCGTAAATAATAATAGGGATCAGAATCTTTGGGAGGATTTTTTGCATAACATATTATTTTCTGTAATTTCGGACAATCACTTCCACTGATTTTTTTCAAATTTTCTGGAAGTATCAAAGTATTTAGCACATTGCACTCATATACCTGTATCTCCTCCAACATTATATTCCGACTTAAATCCAATGTTACAAGATTGAGACATGTATGTAACCACAAACATTTCAGCATTTTATTATACCGAAGATCCAATTTCACAAAAGAAAATGGATAATAACGATCACCCGACCCAAGGTTGTAACTACGGCAATCTAATCTTTCCAAATTAGGGAAGCGTTCAATTCCTTTTAACGAACCACTTACTCCTTCACCATAATCAAAATCTATTTCCCGCACAGCCTCAGCCTCTCTTACCGATACTTTACCATCCTTATTCGCATCGAATTTTTCATAGCAAAAATTCATAAATTCAATATTATCCATCGCCGAACAAACATCATCCGGATCAGGTAATGGCGGTAACGACCCGCTGTTTCCGTCGTTTTCTTTACTACAATTACACAAAATAACCGCAACCAATCCTACCAACCAAAGTTTTTTCATAATAACAACATTTAATAATTAATTATTCGAGTACAAACGACTTTTCAATCGGCAACTCTGTATATTCTCCACAAGTGCGATCATATGCCACCACCTGCAATGCACGGAATAAATGGAAAAACACCTCGATAGGCTCGCATTTAAATTTCAATTCGACAAGATATGGTTTCGCTTCATGCAAATCTTGACAATGAATTGCCGTATCGAATTTCCCATAACTGCAATGGAATCGGAATCCGACTGGTTTATATCGGTTAAGATCAATGTCGACTGCTCGGCAAAATTCGACAAACGAATCGTCGGCATTGAAATCGGCCGCCACCGTGCCAATAAAATCTTCATACTGTGTTTCTGCTCTCATAATACGTTGATTTATCAATGCCACTCGGCTCCTGTATGGCTGGGTAATAGCAAAAAGAAAGTGTGGAGCCGATTTCGTTTATCAATCTGAAGGTTGTGGCGAACCCGAATCAAATAAACGAAGATGCAATACCCCACACTTGATAGATATGGGATATAGGCGCACAAAAATACGCCTTGCCATATGCTAACAAGAAATGAGTGCCGTTCGTTGTCCTTGATTCGTTGAAAATTGCCACATTTTCAGATTAGGACAGTGCGAAAACACTTTCTGTATGTCTGCCGCTTGCGCGACAAGACAAAAATAGAAAATAATTTTCACATTGAACAACACTCATGTAAAAACAGTCACAAATTACGCCAAAAAGTTCCTGAAAATCAATATTGACATTGAACAATGTTATTTCAATTTGGGGCCATCTATTTTGATAGAAAAACAAAGCAGGACGGCCTTTGGGTTCCGTCCCGCTCGTGGCTAAATCTTCATTCCCTGCCTTTGCTCCGTCCTGTCGATGTCGATTCCTATCCGCTCGTAAAACTCCTTTCGCTGTTGTTTGAACCATACATCATCGTCTTTCCCGTTTATGGTGAACCGAAACCCGCTCGGCCCGTCCTTGTCTGGTTTGAGTTGCAGGACTACTTCGTTGGCCCGAAACGTATGATTATACCTTATCGAGTGCAGTTCTCCCGTGTATCGGTAGGGTTGCATCGTAAACAACGCTTTGGTCCGCTCCTTGTCCAGCCCGACATCCTTGCAATAGTTTTCCCATTTCAACAGCCCCTTTACATAGGGACACAGCTCATCGACGCGCATCAGGGCTTTTATGACTTGTTGTGCTTCTTGTTTAAGATTAGCCACCTCTTTATTGTGTTCGGCCTGTATCGTTGCTATTTCCCGTTGCAGGTTCTTAATATCTCTGTCTTTACCCTCTATCACGTCCCGCAAGTCTGCGATCTGCTTTTCATACCGTGCGGGCTTCGGGTCGTGGAATAACGCTCCGATCCGCTCGACGGCTTTCGCCGTGGCATCGACCGCCACACCTTTCAGTTTGTCGGTCTTGATCTCCCGCCGCATCTGCGCCAATTCCGTTTCAGCCTTTGCCAGCTCTTCGTTCTTCTTCCTCCGCTGTTCGTCGATGGCGTTGCAGTCCGTCTGCGCGGCTCGTTGCTGTGCTTGGAGTGCGGCAATATCTACCGTCAGCGTTTCTTTCTGTCCGATCATCGCTTCGATCTGTTCAGCCATTTCATTTTTACGGACGAACACCTCGCGGTAATACTGCTGTGTGGAGATGTGTTTTGCCTCCGATCCGTCGATGCCGCGTCGTAGTCCGTATTTGGCCATCGCCTCAGCATAGGTGGTCTGGTAAGCTTTGAGTTTGTCCCTCGCCATCACATCGTCGGCGCACAAGCGGGGACGGTCTTTCTTGGTGCGGTAGGTTCTCTTTCCGCTCGCCGCGTTCTTCGTCCGCTCCAACTTGGCCTTCCGCCGTTCTCCCCGGATAATGGGCACGACGGTCGCGTGGATATGCGGCGTCTTCTCGTCCAGATGCAGGACTGCCGACACGACGTTCTCTTTTCCGAAGGTCTTTTGCAGCCAGCCGCAGGAATCCTTGGCCCATGCGTCCAACTGTCCGGCCTGCCGGATGCGCTTCATATCTTCGGGGCTTCCGGACATTACGACACGCAACGCCCGCACTTGGTTCTTTCCGATCTTGCGCTCCAGCCCTGCATTGTCCAGACGGTGCTGGATCGCTTCGGTGCGGTTGGCAACTCCTTTGGGAAATTCGATTAACTCTTGGTTCAGGTAGGTAAGTGTCGTTATGACATTGGCGGGCGAAATCTTCCGCTCGACATGTCCCGACATGGCGGCGTCCGTTCCGGCCGCCTTTTCGATATGCAATACGACATAGCCCATAGCAGTATAGTTTTAGGTGGTTGAATAATCGGTGATGGTTGCCGCCGCAAGGGGTGTCCAGAGGGGTGAAGCCCCTTTGGCCTATTGGGGCATTTTCAGCGTTGCGGAGCAATGCGGAAAGAAAATGCCCTAATAGGCTATGCCTTTTGTAAAAAGGCGCGGGCGCGAAGCGGCCGATCTGTGGGCGACGGTGCCGCCGTGGTGTCCGTCAGCAGGGGAGCCGATGAAAGAGAACCGACGGCCCGCAAGCCCGTGCCCCTGTGCGCCCTTCGGGATCCTCCATAAATCCCGAAGGGCGCACAAGGGCGGAAGGGCTATTACTCTGCCAGTCGGTACTGGTCGCCGAGGCGTTCGGTAAGCGCCGACATGTCGCGGCTTATCTTTTCATTGGTGATCTTCGCGTAGATTTGGGTGGTCTTGATATTCGTATGCCCTAACAGACGACTGACGGTTTCGATAGGCATACCCTGCGAAAGCGTGATAGTCGTAGCGAAGGTGTGACGGGCGAGGTGGAAGGTCAGTTTGTTTTTGATGCCGCAATGCTTGCCGATCTCGCGCAGAATGTCGTTGCAATGACAGTTGCAGGGCATATAAAAGACATGGTCGTCGAGCCGCTGATCCGCGTATTTCTCGATGATGCGTTTAGGAATATCCAGCAGGCGGATGCGGCTCTCGGTATTGGTTTTCTTGCGCCGCGTGATGATCCACAGCTCACCGTCGAACATCGTTTGCAGGTTGTCCGTGGTCAGGTTCTTCACGTCGGCATAGGCCAGCCCGGTGAAGATGGAAAAGACGAACAGATCGCGGATACGCGCATGGGCCTTGTTGGCCGTTTTATAGTTCATTACGGCTTTGATCTCCTCTTGCGAGAGGTAACCCCTGTCCACGCTTTCGGGTGAGTTGATATAGCCCGAAAAGGGATTGAACGGCAAACGGCCGTCGTTGCGGGCGATGGCGACGATATGTTTCAAGACGATCATGTAGCCCCATACGGTATTGGTACGGCATTTCTTCTCCGTGCGTAGGAAATATTCGAAATCGTTGATAAACGTAAGGTTCAGTTCTTTCAGCGGTATATCCTCCCGGTGGTAGGTATGGGCGAGAAACTCCCGCACGCGCTTGCACACGCAGCAGTACTTTTTCCATGTGGCGACCTCTCGGCTGAAACCCACCTTTTTCCGGTATTCGACGTTGTGCTGTTCGAAGAGTTTCAAGAGCGTTTCCTGCTTCACACCGATACCGAGGTAGGCATCACGCAGTTTGGCCGCAGTAACGTAACCGTCCGACTGCATCAGCTCTTGGTAACGGCGGTTCACCTCGACGCGGATTTTGTCCACGGCAAAGTTGATCTGCATGGCCTCGACGCTCTTGCCTATGGCGCGGCTGTTCTTCACGTCCCACAAACGCGGTGGAACATCCATTTTGCAACTGAATTGTTTGATCTCGCCGTCTACTGTAAGACGACACATTAAGGGCAGATCGCCGTTGGGGCGGGCGCTGCCTTTCTTCACATAAAATAAGACCCGAAACGTGCTTCGCATAATAACCCGATTTTTGGTTACAAAATTAATACCTGTCGGGTCGTTTGTCAAGATGTAAAATTACGCAAAACACAGTAAAAGAACATGTTACATACCAACAACGAAGTGAATTCCGCGTAATGATCTGGTAACGATTCTTATCCCGCAATAGGCCGTAAAACCGCTGCCAGACAATTTCCACACGATGTAATTTAGCGCACTATTGACTGTAAATCAACATCATACACCTTTCGTTGCGCTATCCTGCTCTTCTTCTGAAAGTTTATTTTAAAGAAACAACCTTAAACCCTCAAGAACTATACAATCTATATTTTGGAAAGGATCAGAAAGATATTGATAGTGAGCCGGATATCTTTTATTTTGAATTTCCCAATTATTCAGGATTGTTGGTATGTGATCAATCTGGTAAAGCCCATACGATTCCGTATCAAAACATTGATATACGTTGGGTCAATAAAAGTTATTTTGAGATTAAAACCCCCGATGGAAAAAAATATACTTTTGGCCGCGACATAACATCACGAGAGGTATCAAGTTTCGGGAATCGTTATAAATCGCGATCTAATTGCACAACATCATGGTTGCTTAATACGATCGAAGACCAATTCGGCCACCGAATCTCATTTGGATATGAAGCAGGGGAGTCAACTGTTGAAGTTTGGAATTATCGTCGAGAGTATTCGTTTTCTGTTGCTCTCAGTAATGAAACGACAAAAGACCCTGATAAAGAAGACTATGTTCAAAATGACAACAATAATTGGCTACGAACCCAACCATTGTATTTGACATATATTGCCGGGAACAATACATACATTTATTTCGATCATAGTCCGAGACAAGATCTCGATAATGCTTTCAAATACGATCGATTCGAGATACAGACCGCAGGGCAAAATATAAATGATTCGTCATCTCGCCGATTTGTAAATTTCAATTATTCCCAATTCCCCAATAATGCTCTTAAATTAGATGCCGTATTTGAACAATGCGGAACATCGCAAGAAAAGATATTCGAATTTACATATATAACAAATTCGAATCTTCCCAATAGAGATTCTAAAGATTTTGATCATTGGGGATACTACAATGGAAAAGGCAATATTGAGTTATTTCCTCATTTTGTTACCACAGTAGATGATAGAGAGTTTTCTGGAGCAAATCATGAACCTAACTTGTATTATGCACAAGCAAATTCACTTCGGAGAATTTCTAATAAAACAGGAGGGCATATTGAATATAGATATGAATTAAATCAAATACAAGAGGATGGAATCACAAAAAATATTGGAGGACTACGTATTCGTGAGATCGCTCAAATTGTCAATGGAAAAGAATATGTGACATCATATCATTATACAAAGAATATTTCGGGAGGGGAAAGTACAGGACTACGTGAAGGCCTACAGCCTAAATATTATTATAGAGCATACGTTCCTTCCGGCGGAAATGGAATGTACGAATGGTATAAAGTATTATCTCATAGAGATGATGATATTTTTAATATACGTGGTAATGCCGTTGGATATTCTCGAGTATATGAAAAATTCCCCAATGGATCCTATACTATGTATGAATATACAACACAGAAAGATGAAAAATATAGGGATGAGCAAGGTGTTGAGTATAATTATTCGGGTAATGAAGGGACATTTCCCCTTAGAGAAAAATTAAAATCTGTATTATCTTCTCGTTTTTGGAGGCGAGGGTTATTATTAAAACGAACTCACTATGATGCTAATGGAAATTTAATTCAAAGCGATAGCAATACATATTCATTCGGAAACCCCAAAAGTATCGTGAAAGGTTTTGTTCCTTATGCAGAATTTTCTATTCCAACCTTACATGAATATTCTTGGTATTCAGAACCGATTTATTTAGACAAAACCGTAATCCAAGAAGGTTGCTATAATTTACCATCTACAGTATCTTACACGTATGATACTACTCATATGGTACCCAAGGAAATTAACCAAATAGATGGTGAAGGCAACATTATCATTAAGACATTTACCTATTCTTTCAATTATAAAAACAACAATAATCATTCCGATCCTAATAATTATGCTTTAAGAATACTTAATGACAGGAATATAGTTCTTCCAGTGGAAACCACCACAATGAAAAATGGCAAAATCATAGCTGGTGAACATACTCGGTATAGAACTCAAATGGTACAACCATATCCTAATATTACCGCTCAATTAGCCGTTGTCCCAAGTTCAAAATGGAAATTGGCAATTAATAACCCAATTTCATATAACGATTTTACTCCATCATATGTAGTTAGTGGAATGCCTATAATATTTGATTCTAAATATGAAATGGAAATACAATTTGAGCATTACGATGCAAATGGACAATTAATATGTTGGCGAGAAACAAATGGTAATTTACAATCAATCATCTATGACAATGATGGTAGTCGTCCTATTGCGCAGATAGTGAATGCACGGGTAACAACACCTATAAATGGATCATATCAGCGTGATAATCAAGTCTTCTATACAAGTTTCGAGGACAACGACGATACGAGTTTTGCTGCAACGCCTAAGACAGGGAATAAAACATTTTGTGGATCTTATAATATTGATCTTAAAAATTTTGCTCCCGGAGTATATTTATTAACTTACTGGTTAAGTAGAGACTTTGGAGATACATGGGAAAGAGTACAAAAGACGATTAATGTAACCTCTTCCACTGCAACATACACAATTGGTGTCGGGTTAGATTGCTTGGATGAAGTACGAATATGTCCGCTCAATGCTCGAATGACGACATATACATACCATCCAAATGGAAATAAACTTTCCGAAACAGATGAAAATGGAATTTCTACATATTACAAATATGATGATTTTAGCCGATTAATTCGTGTGTCGGATGAACATCATGCCCCTATAAAAAGCTATGAATATCATTTTGTCAAATAATAAATAAGCAATCGTTAATATTATGAAAAAATACATTGTTTTCATCCTGTCCTTATTTTTATCACTACAACTAAACGCACAGGTTTCAGTAAAAAAATATATCGTTATTAGTGAAGTAATGTACGATTCCCCGCTTAATGAACAAATAGCACAAGGTATCCCATATAGTAATGGAGAATATATAGAATTATATAATCTTGAGAATACAGCCGTTGATTTAACAGGTTGGAAACTGACAGGCGGAGGAAAAACTGAAATATATCAATTCCCTGCTAATACGATCATTAACCCGAGAAGTACACTTATAGTTGCTTATCAATATAAAGATAGCGGATTTTTATTGAATGATCTATATTCTTACGATGGATATGAGATGACGACAATCCTATATCAACGAAAGATTATTCTCAGCAACTCAGGTGAAACGGTAAGTGTTGTAGATAATGTTGGTAATGTGGTAGATTACATTACCTATGATGGGACATCGAATAAAACAAAACCGAATCGTTTAAGTGCCACCAATGAAGATGGGACTGCTGGAGACCACTGTAAATCATTACATAGATCATTGGTTTTATTCGATGAAACGAATAATATTATTTTTGACCCAACACATTGGAAGACAGAATTGGGGAATCTCTTCGAAGTGCAAATCGAAAGTCCGACAGATCTTCCTTCACAAAATAAAAATTATGTGCTTGAAACGACATATACATCGTCTCAATCAGGAAGAAGTTGCATTACATATTATGATGGGTTGGGACGTCCTTGTCAAACCATAGACATTGCTGCATCGCCTGTCAATTCTCAAAATATTGTTTCGTTTGTGGAATATGATTGCATGGGCCGAAGCGATTCAATTGTATATTTACCATATGTAACAAAATCTCAAAGTATTATTTTTAGACAAAATCCCCTAAGTGAACAAACGAACTTTTATCAAAATATTTATGCATATGATAACAAAGAATATGATCGTAATTATCCCTTCGCAGCAAAAGAATATGACAAGTCGAATATGGGCTTAGTAATGAAACAGGGCTCATCAGGATTGATGTATCAATTGAATTCACATCCAAAAGAATATGAATACGGATTTAATGGACCTTGGGGTGAAGTCAAAAAATATTCTGTAACAGAGAGCGGGACGTTGAATTATAAAGGATCATATCCTGAAAAGAGTTTGACAACTAAAATAACCAAACAACCTGTAACCGACTTTGAAAAAAGTATTCTGATTGAATATTACGATGCAAACGAAAATCTCATAGCCCGTGAACAACATATTTCGATGCAAGATCGTCGAATTACTTATTATATATATGATGATCTCGGACATCTCAGATATGTATTGCCTCCATCTGCTAATATTCAAGCAACAACTTCTCCGGACCAATTACCAGAAGACTGTTTTTATTATGAATACGATGAATATAATCATATCTGTAAACAATATATACCAGGAGCTTCATATACGTTATTCCTTTACGATAAAAGAGGACGTTTAGTAATGAAACAAAACGGAGAACAGAGGAAAAACAGACAATGGACTTTTACGAAATACGATATTTTTGACCGACCCATAATGGAAGGAATTTATTCGGGAGGAACTTATGAAACACATAAAGCCGCACTGGCAAATCAAACAAATTTCGGAGAGGAAATCGATCGAGCAGCATATAATTATACAAATCAATGTTATCCTAACATTGATAATGCTAATATATTGAATATAACATACTATGATGATTATGACTGGATTCCTGATGGAGAAGACGAGGATCGTTACAATTATCGATCGGAACAGGCATTAGGAAACTCCGTGAACTACAAAATAAAAGGAAAAGTATCGGCACGAACCGTCAAAATACTTGATCCTGCTATCACTCAACAAAAATGGCTTACTACACTCTCATATTATGATGAAAAATATCGTGTAATCCAAACTGTGGGCGATTTATATCCAGAAGGTATCGAGATTGTGTCAAATAAATATGATTATGCGGGTAATATAACAGAAGTCCTTGTCCGACAAGAATTTTCCACCAGTATACATGAATATCGTAAATGGATGAATTACGACAATCATGGGCGTTTGCTGTCAATTGATCAGGAAATAACAGGAGATACCGTAAATGGCAGAGTGACTATTGCTCACTATACTTATGATGAGCTTGGGCGCAGTATTGAAAAGAAATTACACAATGCATATGAAACATGTTCTTACAAATATGATATAGAAGGACAAAATACAAGCGGTAAATCTTCTTTATTTGATTATGAAATATGTATGATTTCTCCAAATGGCAATTTTACGTCCCGGTATGACCATAAACCCGCATTGTTCGTATGGAATCGGCATGATTCAGATAACTCTTCAGGATATAAATATGATTACGATCTAACCGGACAACTTAAGACTGCCGCATACATACAAAGAGCGCAAAACGACGAAAATTGGGGTGAGTCTTCCGCTTTTAACGAACATGATATTAAATATGACAAAAACGGAAACATTTTACAAATGAAACGCACAGATAGTACAGGAAATAGATTGCACGATCTTGCTTATATTTATAGAGGTAATCAACTTATATCTTTTTCATGTAACGATCAAGTGTACGAAGGATATACCTATGATGCCTCAGGAAATTTGACTTATGACCCTTATAGTAATATTCATATTGAGTACAATGAATTGAATTTACCGTCTCGAATATTTGACGATAACAAAGAAGTTCGCTATATTTACAGTGCCGATGGTCAAAAGTTGAAAACCATTGCCGATGGCTCTTTTACATATTACCGAAGCACAATGATCTATGGCGGCTCACCAGGTTCCGGAGAACAATTGTTATATATTTTGCATCCTGAAGGCATGGCTGTCAATGAAAATGGAACTTTTGCATATAAATATAACTTGACCGACTATATGGGTAATGTCCGCACTTATGCGGTCGCTGACAGATCATCAGAAACTCTGCTGGAAGAACAGGTTATGGATTATTATCCGTTCGGGTTGGCACATAGTTATAATAACTTGCATAAAAACCGTTATTTATTTTCCGGCAAAGAATTGCAAGATGCATCCCTCGGCCGCCATGGATTCTTGGAATTATACGATTTCGGTGCACGTTACTACAATCCTATGTCAGGACGTTGGTTTAACCCTGATCCGGCACTGCAAACGGTTAATCCTTATCTTTTTTGCGGGAATATCCCAATGGTATATATTGATCAAGACGGAGAATTCTTCTTTACCATTCTCAACGCAATCAAAGACTTTTTTCATGGTTTGTTTACATGGAATTGGTCCAGTGAAAATTGGCATTCCACTGTCATGGCATTCAAAATCGACATGGGCTGGTTCCAAGGTAATTTCGGACAAATTCTTTCTAGATTTACATGGGAATTACCGCAAACGTTATTCGGGCATCTGGGCAGTCAAACGGAAAATTTATTCGAAGGTGTAAAAAGTGTAAGCTATTACGGTGGAGCTACTGCAGTGGAAACTTACTCTGCTAAATGGGGTGGATTTACTCTGGGTAGTTTTATTATCGGTCACAGAGGTCTTCATGCTGATCCCAATAATTCGCTCTTTCAACATGAGTACGGACATTATCTGCAAAGTCGTGCCAGCGGACCGCTCTATTTGGGAAAATACGCAATCCCGAGTTTCTATGATACGATGTTCGGACGAGGAAAGCATAAATACCATCCGGTTGAACAAGATGCCAACGCACGTGCCATTAAATATTTTGAAAAAAGAATTCCTGGGTTTGCGGATCGAAGAAATAAAGGAATTAATGAAGGATGGGACCATTACAAGTATCCTATTGTTGGGTATGATGTTCAAGGCGGTTTTTATTCTGCTCGAAGTCAAGCGGCTCTTGATCGGGCACATATTCCGGCTTTTGAAAGTCCACTGGATGCATTTGTGGCCGTATTATCTTTGAATCCTGTTACATCATTTGGAACGGGAGCTATCTATCAAACTCCATATAACACTCGAAAAAATAATAATGTATATATAAATGAAAATAAATGCAGTATTATTACGAGATAATATTTAAATGAATTTACTATGAAAAAATGGGTCATATTTCTTATTTTATCTATTGGATTCTGTATTACAAGTGTCTCTTGTATAAAGGAAAGCAGTACGTTCCATTGGTCCGTGATGGTAACGAACAAAACGGAGTCTGCGGTGTATTGGGCATTTGCATGGCCCCCAAATTGGGATCTGGAAGTTCCTTATTATGGATATATTGAACCTGATTTTAAAATTCTCCCAAACGAAACTAAAAAAATATCAATTTTATACGGCGCTAATTCTATCGAAGGATCGGTAGGCAAAGGCAAGATGAAAGTATTTTTTCTCGATGCTGATATGTTCGATAAACTTTCGCAAGGTCCAATTCCGGCAGAGGTCGTACTGGGAAGTAGAATTTACACTTTGGAAGAAATACGGGCAATAAATTTCCACTTTTGCTTCCCTTTCGAGTAAAATACTTTATTGGAAATAAAAGATAACACTGATGGTAATTTGATTCATTCCATATTTTTGATTTGAATAGGGTGTCTAATAATTTAGACATCCTATTTTGTTTTTTGTTAATTAAAACAGTGGTCATTGTAAAGCTATATCCTTTTAATTCTGCTGGGAAGAGTCTAAACGGCTATTCCAATTTCGAAATATTGTCTTAATGATGTTTTTCTCTTGCTGTTTCCCGTCGGAACGATTTTCACTTTGTCAGTAGCATCCTCTTTCGGTTGCCG
>ERZ1673742.2539-NODE-2539-length-13597-cov-33.105154_pt1 | contig 13597 bp, 9 predicted proteins | sample MGYA00580208_ERZ1673742 | MGnify/ENA primary metagenome ERZ1673742 (study PRJEB41218, sample SAMN15661774) | gut metagenome | host: Homo sapiens | place: Canada: London | collected 2015-08-20/2019-03-30 | study: EMG produced TPA metagenomics assembly of...
TATAAAGACGCGCTTGAAGCCAATTCGCCGCTCGTCCGCGCCAACTGCTGGGAGTGGTACACCTCCGTCGTGCGGACCCGCATGCACAACGCCTCGCGCGAGCTGGTGGTCTTCACCCGCTGGCACGAGGAGGACCTGATCGGCGCCCTCGCGGTCCGCGAGCCGGTCGAGGAGCTGCGCGCGTGGTCGCAGCTCGACACGCTGCCTGCCGACCGGTGGCTGCACCTCAATTTCGAGGCTCTGAAAACCGCGCCGCCCACGGAGGTCGACCCCCGCCAGCCGGGCGAGGCGTTGTGGGAGCGGCAGCACGGCGCTGCGCTGCTGGAGGCCAAGCGGCGGCTGGACCCGCTGCAATTCGAGGCGATGTATCAGGGGCGTCCGTCGGCCCGCGAGGGATTGTTGTACGGGCTGAATTTCGCCGAGTACGACTGTCTGCCGCACGAGATCGTCCGCCGCGCCAATTACACCGACACCGCCGACACGGGAGACGACTACCTCTGTTCGCTCTCCTATGCGGTCGATGCCGACGGGGTGATTTACATTACCGACGCGGTCTACTCGCGCGAGCCGATGGAGGCGACCGAGCCGCTGGTGGGGGAGATGCTCGTGCGCTCGGACACGCGGCAGGCCGCCATCGAGAGCAACAACGGCGGCCGCGGTTTCGCCCGGGCCGTGCAGGCGCTTGCGCCGGGCGTGCGCGTCGAGTGGTTCCACCAGAGCGGCAACAAGGAGGCGCGCATCCTCTCCAATTCGGCCACGGCGCTCCACCTCGTGCGTTTTCCCCGCGGCTGGAACCTCCGCTGGCCCGAACTCTACGCCCATCTGACGACCTACCGCCGGAAGTTTCGCGCCAACCGATGGCACGACGCGGCGGATGTCGTGACGGGCATCGTCGAGCGCGAGGCCGCCGGCCGGGGGCAGAAACGGGTCCGCGGCATCCGGTTTTTGTGAGCGGACAATGTGAAGTCTGCGTTAAATATGTTCCCGCGCGGAACCAAACGCTCCGATTTTCCGTACCTTGTACCCCGTTACGTCACTTATTCTTTTAAGTAAACAGCATGAAATCATTGAAAATCGGAAATTTATGCGCCTCCATGCCCATCGTTCAGGGCGGTATGGGCGTAGGCGTCTCCCTTGCGGGCCTGGCATCGGCCGTGGCCAATCAGGGCGGTGTCGGCGTCATCTCGTCGGCCGGTCTCGGGGCGATCTATAACAACTATTCGAAGGACTATCGCGCCGCCTCGATCTGGGGGCTAAAGGAGGAGCTTCGCAAGGCCCGCGAAGCGACGAAGGGCATCATCGGCGTCAACGTCATGGTCGCCATGTCCAACTTCGCCGACATGGTGAAGACCGCCATCGCCGAGAAGGCCGACATCATCTTCTCGGGTGCGGGGCTTCCGTTGAACCTGCCGTCGTTCCTCACGGAAGACGCCAAGACCAAACTGGCTCCGATCGTTTCGTCGGCGCGCGCCGCGAAGGTACTGTGCCAGAAATGGTTCTCGGAATATAAGTACATCCCCGACGCCATCGTGGTCGAGGGTCCCAAGGCGGGCGGCCACCTGGGTTACAAGGCCGACCAGATCGCCGACGAGCACTATTCGCTCGAAGCCATCGTTCCGCAGATCGTGGCCGAGGTCCGTGCCTTCGAGGCCGAGCACAACTGCCGCATTCCGGTGATCGCCGGCGGCGGCATCTATACGGGCGAGGACATCTACCGCATCATGGCGCTGGGCGCCGACGGCGTGCAGATGGGGACGCGCTTCGTCACCACCGACGAGTGCGACGCCGATCCGGCTTTCAAGCAGAGCTACATCGAGGCGCACGAGGAGGACATCGAGATCATCCAAAGCCCCGTCGGCATGCCGGGTCGGGCCATTCGCAACTCGTTCCTCGACCGCGTGAAGGAGGGCCTGAAGGTCCCCAAGGCGTGCCCGTTCGACTGCATCAAGACGTGCGACGTGACGCACAGCCCCTACTGCATCATGCTGGCCCTCTATAACGCTTTCAAGGGCAAGCTCCGCAACGGCTACGCCTTCTGCGGCTCGAACGCCTGGCGTGCCGAGAAGATTCAGTCGGTCCGGGAGCTGATGACATCGCTCCGCACCGAGTACGACAGCTTCGCCGCGAAATGCGAAGGCTTCTCGCTCCGGGAAAAACTCTTCGGCGCGAAGTGATCCGCCGCCTCCCAATAAAGACAAACCCCTCCCGGTGTAAACCCGGGAGGGGTTTGTCTTTGCCGGATGTCGTGCGTCATTTCGCCGCGGCGTAGACGAGTTTGAGTTTGGCGAGCTGCGCGTTTTTCTTGTTGGTGATCTCGATGCGGTAACGCAGGTTCTCTCGGGCGTCGATCAGTGTGTAGGACCATGTGCCGTCGTCGCCGTAATCGAGCGTATACTGCGGTTCCGAATTGTCGGCGCCGAACAGGTCGAGGCTGACGTCGTTCTGCTGGCTCGTGGGCAGGTAGTGAACCTCCGAAAGAACTTTGCCGGCGATGGCCGGGAATTCGACGTATGCGCCTAATTTGCTGAAAAACAGTCCTTGGGCCGGATCCGGAATGGAGGGGCTGAACTGCTTGTTGTCGAGCCAGTAGAATTTGCCGCCCTCGTCCGGATCGACGAAAATGGCAAATGTGTAGCCGCCGATTGTGTACTCATGGCGCCCGGTCGTGAAGTTATCCGTCGAATAGGGCGGCAACTCGGGGGTGGCGACCGAAGCTCCCAGCGTAAAATCGGCCACCAGGGTTACCTCGGACGGCAGCACCGGGGTGATTTCGTCCTGGCTGACGCTGACGGTTTTCACTCCGTCGACGCTCGTGGCCGCGATCTCGATGCTGCCCAGCTGCTTCACATAGCCGTCCCAGTTGCCCGCGGCGGCGGTTACGCGGACGGTAGCGTCACCCGTGCCCTCGGTCTTGTCGAGCGTGAAGCCTTCGCCCGAGGGGACGGCCTTCCACGCGGCGGTCGTAGTGATGGTGAAGGTTTCGGACTCCCCGGCCTCGCCGCCCAGTACGAGGGCGTCTGTGCTGACGGTCAGCGTCGCGGTGTTCTTGTCGTTGTCGTCGTTGCAGGCGGTTGGGCCGGTGACGGCGAAAACTGACAGCAGCAGCCCCGAAAGGACCCGCATGAATCTGGATGTTTGCATAAATTATTTTTTTTGTGAGTGAGTAGCTTACAACTCCTCGAGCCGCGCCACGGGCGAGACGTCGAGCGACGAGAAGTCGCCCCGCAGGTAGCGGTAGTAGCCCGCCATGGCGATCATCGCCGCGTTGTCGGTCGTGAACTTGAACTCCGGAAGGAACGTTCGCCAGCCGCGCCGGCGGCCCGCTTCGGCGATGCCGTCGCGCAGGCCCGAGTTGGCCGAGACGCCGCCCGCGATGGCGATGTCGCGGATGCCCGTCTCCTTCGAGGCGCGGATGAGTTTGTCGAGCAGAATCTCGACGATGGTCCCTTGCAGCGAGGCGCAGAGGTCGGCCTTGTGCGTCTCGATGAAGTCGGGGTCTGCGGCCACGGCGTCGCGCAGCGTGTAGAGGAACGAGGTTTTCAGGCCCGAGAACGAATAGTCGTAGCCCTCGACGCGGGGATGCGCGAAGCGGAATGCCTTCGGATCGCCCTCCTTGGCCAGACGGTCGATCACCGGACCGCCCGGGTAGGGCAGCCCCATCACCTTGGCGCACTTGTCGAAGGCCTCGCCTGCGGCGTCGTCGATCGTCGTGCCGATGATCTCCATTTCGAGCGGGGAGTCCACGCGCACGATCTGCGTGTGGCCGCCGCTCACCAGAAGACACAGGAACGGAAAGTCCGGATGGGGCAGCGTGCGGTCCCGAAGGTCGATGAAGTGTGAGAGAATGTGCCCCTGAAGGTGGTTGACCTCGACCATCGGGATGTTGCGGGCGATCGAAAGCCCCTTGGTGAACGACACGCCCACGAGCAGCGATCCGACCAGCCCCGGGCCGCGGGTGAAGGCGATGGCGTCGATCCGGTCGGCGGCGACGCCCGCCTCCTTGAGCGCCGTGTCCACGACGGGGATGATGTTCTGCTGGTGGGCCCGCGAGGCCAGTTCGGGGATCACGCCGCCGTATTTGACGTGAACCGCCTGCGAGGCGATGACGTTCGACAGCAGGACGTTGTTGCGGAGCACGGCGGCAGAGGTGTCGTCACACGAGGATTCGATGCCGAGAATTGTAATATCCATCCGGAATTATAATTGTTTTTTAACTATTTTCGCTAAATTTGCAGGTTATATAGGAGTCCTGATGCGCAAAGGTATAAAAATATTGGGAAAGGTGTTCTCGGCGGCGGTTTTGTTGCTGATAATTGTTCCCGTGGCGCTCTCGCTGCTGCTCGACATTCCCGCCGTGCAGAACTACGCGGTGCACAGGGCCGCGTGCTTCGTCTCGCGCAAGCTGGAGACCACCGTGTCGATCGACCGCGTGGACATCGGCATCTTCTCGAAGGTCAGGGTCAAGGGCTTCTATGTCGAGGACTACCAGCGCGACACGCTGCTTTACGTCGGGAAGCTCGACGCCTTCATCACGAGTTTCGGCATCTTCGGCGGCGGGCTGGAGCTGAGCCGCGGCGAGATCGCCGATGCGAGGCTTTACCTGCGGCAGACGCCCGGCGGGGAGATGAACATCAAACAGATCGTCGACCGCATTTCCGACCCCGACAAACCCAAGAAGGGCAATTTCCGCCTCTCGCTGAAGAAGGCCTCGATCGAGAACATGGACCTCTGCCTCGAACGGCTCGACCATCGCGATCCGGAGCACGGCATCGACTTCTCGCACATGCACCTCTACGGCATCACGGCCCGCGTGGACGATTTCACGATCGACGGGCAGGCCATTTACACCTCCATTGCGGCCTTTTCGGCCCGCGAACGCAGCGGCTTCGTGCTGAACCACCTGGCCGGGCGGTTCTACATGACGCAGGGCTGTCTGGGCTTCGAGAACGCCTCGATCATCACGCCGCGTTCGAACGTCAACTTTCCGTTCGTCTCGCTGGCGGGCGACTCGTGGGCGCAGTACAAGGATTTCATCGGCGAGGTGCGCATCGACGCCTCGATGCGCAATACGACCGTTTCGACCGACGACATCGCCTTTTTCGCCCCGAAGCTGCGCGACTGGCATGTGGATTTCACCGACGTAAACGTCGAGGTCGCCGGCGTGGTGTCCGATTTCACGGGCCGGATCAGGAGCATGCAGATCGGCGAGGGGACGACGCTCGTGGCCGACGCCTCGGTGAAGGGGCTTCCCGACATCCGGAAGACCCGTTTCGACCTGTCGGTTCCCCGCCTGCGCTCCACGGCCCGGGCCGTGGACGAGCTGGCCCTCGGCATCGCGGGCCGCAAACTCTCGGACAAGCTGGTCGGCGTGCTGGGCAATTCCGGGCAGATCGACCTCAATGCCCGTTTCCGGGGACTGCTCTCGTCGTTCGACATGCAGCTGGGCGCCGCGACGGGCGTGGGCAACGTCTCCTGCAACCTGAAAATGGCCCCGGTCAAAGGGGGGTTGAGCAGCGTGCGGGGCGATGTCGAGACGCGCAACCTGCGTCTGGGCGAGCTGCTCGACCGCCGCGATCTGCTGGGCAACGCCACCCTCACGGCCTATGTCGACGGCGTGATCGGCAGGGGCGTGGCCGACGCCAACGTCGTGGGCAACGTCACGCAGCTGGGATTCAACGGCTATGTCTACGACTCGCTGCGGCTCGACGGCCGCCTGCGCAACCGCGAGTTCGACGGACGCATCACGGCCCGCGATCCCAACCTCGACTTCGACTTCTTCGGCACGGTCGACCTGAACGACTCCGTGCCGCGCTACGACTTCACGATGGACCTGCGGCACGCCGATCTGGCCCGGCTGCACGTCAACCGCCGCGACTCGGTGTCGCAGCTCTCGGGCCGCATCGTCGCTGCCGCCGGAGGGCGTTCGCTCGACGATCTGAACGGCCGCATTCAGGTGACCGACGCCCGCTACCGCTACAACGACAAGGAGATCGCGGCCGCCAGCATGACCGTCACGGGCGAGAACTCCGAGCGGAGCAAGTTCGTGGAACTGCGCTCGGACTTCGCCGACGTCACGTTCCGGTCGAAAACCAGCTACCGCACCGTCTTCGAATACCTGCGCCGGAGCGCGTGGAAATACCTGCCGATGCTGGGCGGCGAAAAGTGGGAGGAGACGCCTTCGGAACGCAAGGCCGCCGTGGCCAACGACTTCTCGCTGCTGTCGGTCAACATCCGCAATTTCAACCCCGTGGCCGACGCCGTGTCGACGGGACTTCAGATCGCCGACGGCTCGTCGCTGCAACTGTTGTTCAATCCGGCCAGCGACCAGTTGTCGCTCAAGGCAGCGTCGGAGTACATCGAGCGCCGGCGCATGCTCGCCACGCGCCTTTCGGTCAACGCCTCGAACCGCGGCGACTCGCTGGCGGTCTACGCCTCGGCCGAGGATCTCTATGCAGGGGTGCTGCACCTTCCGCGCCTCTCGCTGACGGGCGGCGCGCGGCAGAACCGCGTGCAGCTCTCGGCAGGCTTCGACGACACCCTGCGCCGCGTCTCGGGACTCGTCGGGTTCCGCGCCGCGGTGGCCGACGAGCACGGACCCAACGGCCGCGTCGTCGATTTGCGGATTCTTCCCTCGCACATCACCCGCGGCGACAAGACGTGGCAGATTTTCGCCCGCAAAATCCTGCTCGACACCGCGCAGGTCGTGATCGACAAGTTCTACGTGATGAACCGCGAGCAGGAGCTGCTGCTCGACGGCGTCGCCTCGCGCAGTCGCGAGGATTCGGTGACGCTCTCGCTGCACAATTTCGACCTGGCGCCCTTCGCGCAGGTCGCCGAGCGCATGGGCTATTACATCGAGGGGCGCACGAACGGTTCGGCGGCGATGAAGTCGGTGCTGCGCGGCGGCGAGATCACGGCCGACATCCTGCTCGACAGCGTGGAGGTCAACGACATTCCCGCGCCGCCGATGCGCCTCGCCTCGCGCTGGGACTTCGCCCGCAGCCGCGCCGGAGTGACGGTCTCCGACCGTATCAGGCGCGACACGCTGATCCGCGGTTTCTACGCCCCCGACCGCAACCGCTATTTCGCCCGGCTGGACGTCGACAGTCTCGACATGGCGCTGCTGGACCCGATCCTCGCGGGTGTCGTCTCCTCGACCGAGGGCATGGCCTCGGCCGGCCTCACGTTGCAGGGCCAGGGCCGCAAGGCCGATCTCGAAGGCGAAATCCGGGTCGCGGGGCTGAAAACCACGGTCGATTTCACGCAGGTGACCTACTCGATGCCCGAGGCCGTGCTGAACGTGAAGAACAACCGGTTCAGGGCTTCGAACGTCCCGATTTTCGACCCACGGGGCAACCGGGGGCGGTTCGATTTCGACATGAGCCTCCAGCACCTTTCGAATATCTCCTACGACGTGCGCGTGGCCCCGCAGCAGATGCTGGTGCTCGACACCGACTCCGACGACAACGACATGTTCTACGGCAGGGTCTTCGCCACGGGCACGGCCCGCATCTCGGGCGACAAGGGGGCGGTGAACATGGATATAACGGCCTCGACCGACGGCAACTCCTCGTTCGTGATGCCGCTGTCGAGCAAGTCGAACATTTCGAACGCCGATTTCGTGGTCTTCGAGCAGCCCGAGCAGGCCGATACGCTCGACGACGTGGCGCGCAAGAAACTCTCCTTCGAGCGCAAGCACCGCCAGAAATCCGACGCCGGGAGCCAGATGAAGATCACCCTCGCGCTCGACGTGCGGCCCGACGCCGAAGTCGAACTCGAAGTGGCGGGCAACACGGTCAAGGGGCGCGGCGCGGGCGCGCTGAACCTCCAGATCAACCCCAAGGCCAATATTTTCGAGATCTACGGCGACTATACGATCGCGGAGGGCAGTTTCATGCTGTCGCTCCAGCAGATCATCAACAAACGCTTCACCATCGAGAGCGGTTCGTCGATCCAGTGGACCGGGTCGCCGATGAACGCGATGCTCGACATCGACGCCGTGTACAAGGTCAAGGCGTCGCTGCAACCCCTCCTGCAGGGCACGGCCGACCTCGGGGGCGACCGTTCGGTTCCCGTGGAGTGCGTCATTCACCTCGGCGAGCGGCTTTCGAACCCCACGATCACCTTCGACGTGCGGGTTCCCGGCTCCGATCCCGAGACGCAGAGCCTGATCGCCAATGCTCTCTCGACCCCCGAGACGGTCGACACGCAGTTCCTCTACCTGCTGCTGTTCAACAGCTTCATGTCCGAGAACTCGTCGCAGGCCTCGTCGAACATCGGCAGCTCGGTGTCGGCGGCCACGGGACTGGAGTTCGTGTCGAACATGGTCAGCAACTGGCTTTCGTCGTCCGACTACAACGTGGTGATCCGCTACCGGCCCAAATCGGAACTGACGAGCGACGAGGTCGATTTCGGGCTGTCGAAGAGCCTGATCAACAACCGGCTGTTCGTCGAGGTCGAGGGCAACTACCTGATCGACAACAAGCAGGCCGTGAACAGTTCGATGTCCAACTTCATGGGCGAGGCCTACATCACCTACCTGATCGACCGGGCCGGGACGCTCAAGCTGAAAGCCTTCACGCAGACCATCGACCGCTTCGACGAGAACCAGGGTTTGCAGGAGACCGGCATCGGCGTCTACTTCAAGGAGGATTTCGACAACCTGCGCGACCTGCGGCAGCGGATCAAGGAGCGTTTTACGAACAAGAAGCGCAAGGCGCGGCGCATCGCCCGCCGTACGGCCCGCGCGGCCGAAAAGGCGGCCGAAGATGCGGACCGGAGCCGTCTGCGCGAACCGGCGGATACGCTTTCGCCGTTCGGATACGTTAAAGAGGAAGAGGATGAATAGAAGGTGAACTTTGCGGTTAAGCGAGAGCAGAGACTGCTTGAAAAGTGAAAGATGTCCCTGCGGTGATTGAATCCGACTTGATGCCGGAGCCGTGAAACAACGACCCGACTAAAAGCGCGGGCGGAGGGGCCGGGGCGCGTGCGCCCCCGCGGGCGCAGACTGCAAAACCGGCGCTCGAAAACGAAATTGGAAGGATAAAATTTGTAAACTTAAATATTTCTAAACCATTATGACAACATTTTTGCAGGCTGCCGAGGCGGTGGCCGTAAGTGAGGAGACCCGTATGGGCTTGTGGACCCTGTTTACCAAAGGCGGCTGGCTGATGTGGCCGCTGCTGGCGCTGGGGGGCGTGACGATCTTTATCTTCGTGGAGCGTTTCATGGCCATCCGCAAGGCTTCGGTGCTGGACATGAACTTTATGAACCGCATCCGCGACTACATCTCCGACGGCAAGATCTCGACGGCCGTGAACCTCTGCAAGAAGACCGACACGCCCATCGCACGCATGATCGAGAAGGGCATCGAGCGCATCGGACGCCCGATGAGCGACGTGCAGACCGCCATCGAGAACGTCGCCAACCTCGAAGTCTCGAAACTCGAAAACGGCCTTCCGTTCCTGGCCACGATCGCCGGCGGCGCGCCGATGATCGGTTTCCTCGGCACGGTGTTAGGTATGGTGCAGACCTTCATGGACATGTCCGCCGCGGGCGGCACGGTCGACCTGGGGCTGCTGTCGAGCGGCATGTACGTGGCGATGGTGACCACCGTGATGGGTCTGATCGTCGGCATCCCGGCCTACTTCGGCTACAACTACCTCGTGGCGCGCATCGAGAAGCTGGTGTTCCAGATGGAGGCCAACTCGATCGCGTTTATGGACATTCTGAATCAACCCGTTCAAAAATAGCGCGTTATGGCAATCAAACACGGATCGAAAGTCGATAAATCGTTCTCGGCCTCGTCGATGACCGACCTGATGTTCCTGCTGCTGCTGTTCCTGCTGATCGCCACGACGCTGATCAACCCCAACGCCCTGAAACTGATGCTTCCGAAGAGTTCGAACCAGTTGAAGGACAAGGCGATGACCACGGTGTCGGTTCAGGATGCGGGCCACGGCAAGTATCGTTACTATGTCGAATTGCAGGACGTGGGTTCGATCGGCGGCGTGGAGCGGGCGCTCAAGGCGCGGCTCGACGGGCAGAAGGACGCTACCGTCTCGCTCCACTGCGACAAGACCGTTGCGGTGGACGAGGTGGTGAAGGTTATGAATATCGCCAAGGACAATAATTATAAACTTATTTTGGCGACTTCGCCGAAATAAGTTCAATGAAAAATGAAAAATTAAGAATTAAAAATGAAATCCGTGCCACCCTGGCGCAGGGGCAATTTTTAATTTTTCATTCTTAATTTTTAATTGGGAAACCAATGTATTACTACGATCCCGATAATAAATCCCCGCGACGGTGGGCGATGATCGCGACGGCAGTCTACGGCGTGCTGCTGGCCGGCTCGTTCGCGCTGGTGTCGTTCGATTTCTCGCCGGTGACGGACAAGCCGGGCGACACGATTCTCGTCGACTTCACCGAGCCGCCCGTTCCCGAGCCGCCCAGACCGCCCGTGAAGGTGGCCAACGAGCCGCGCGTGCACGATGTCGCGGCACCCGTGGAGCAGACGGCGCAGGTTGCAGGCAAGGACCCTGTGACGCAGACGCCCAACCCCAAGGCGTTGTTCAAGATGAACAAGGGCGGGGCCGACGAACCCGACAATGCGGGCAATCCCCGCGCTCCCGAGGGCGAGGACAAGGCCAGCGGCACGGGCCCGGGACTGAACCCCGACGGACTGGACCAGCTGGACCAGGGGCTGAAAGGGCGCGGACTGGTGGGCGACCTGCCCAAGCCGTCGTATCCCGGCGAGAAGGGCGGCAAGGTCGTGATCCGCGTGACGGTCGACGCTTCGGGCAAGGTCACGGGGGCTTCGTTCGAACCCAAAGGCTCGACGACGGACGCCGCCGAGCTGATCGAGGCGGCGAAAGCGGCGGCCCGCAAGGCGCGATTCACAGAGAGCCGCGCCGCGGTGCAGGGCGGCACGATCACCTATATTTTCCGCATGGAGTAACGGGTGTGTTTGAGAAACCCGCGTCGGGTCGGCCGGGTCGGCGCCCGTTTTTTACCCGGTTTCCCGCCGCCCGCTGGTATGATATTGGATAAATACAAATTTTGGCTATGCGACATATCCTGTTAACCCTCTCGGCCTGCCTGGCGTTCGCTGCGGGCTACGCCGAAAAACCCGTAAAGGGGGCGTACCTCCGGCTGGAGAACGCGACCTATAATTTCGGCGACGTGCCCCGTAAGGGCGGCGACCTGGTCCGCGAATTCCGGTTCGTCAACGACGGTACGGCCCCGCTGGTGCTGGTGCGGGTCATCACTTCGTGTTCGTGCCTCAAGGCGTCGTTCTCGAAGCGTCCCGTGGAGCCGGCCGATTCGGGGGTGATCCGCATCATCTACGAACCCCACAAGAGCGAGCCGGGAGCCTTCAACAAGGTGATCCAGGTCTACTCCAATTCGGTCGACGGCCGCGACGTGATCACCGTGCAGGGCAACTCGATCGAGGGGCAGCCCCGCGGAAAGGTCAAGACCGAAAAGGTGAAAGTGAAGTATAAGTAAGAATATGAACGAGTCATCGGCATCCCGCAGTGCTGTCGACTGCCGCTTTCGCCGCCTTTGGCGTCGTTGGCAAGTCTGCCCCCCCCCAACCCCCCCCCGCCTCGGCGGGGGCTTATGGCAGGGCGCTGCCCGGGACCGAATGACATAATGAACCGAAATATGGCAATTCTTTTTTCAAACGCGACGGTGCTGCCGATGACGGCCGCCGGGAACGCCCCCCGCACCTTTGCGGGCTGGGTGGGCGTCGACGGCAACCGCATCGCGCTGGTCACGGAGTCGGAAACGGCCGCCGCGGAGTTCCGCGCGGCGCACCCCGGGCTTCGGGAGTTCGACTGCCGGGGCAAACTCGTGATGCCGGGGCTGGTGAACACCCACTGCCATGCGGCCATGACCCTGCAACGCAGCCTTGCCGACGACATCGCCCTGATGGAGTGGCTCCACGACTATATCTGGCCCTTCGAGGCGCGTCAGACAGCCGACGATGTGGCGCTGGGCATGACGCTCGGCGTGGTCGAGATGCTGCTGGGCGGCGTGACGTCGTTCGTCGACATGTACTATTTCGAAAACCGCTGCGTGGAGACGGTCGAACGGCTGGGCATCCGCGCCATGCTGGGCTGCAACTACTTCGATTCGAATGTCGACGAGGTGATGCCCCAGGTGGAGGAGGCCGTGCGGCTGGCCGCCGGATGCGACCGGGTGCAGATCGCCCTGGCGCCCCATTCGCCCTATACCGTGTCGCCCGAGAACCTCCTGCGCGGCAAGCGGCTGGCGGATAAATACGGCCTGCATCTGATGACCCATATCTCGGAGACGCAGGACGAGGTGCGCATCGTGCGCGAAAAGTACGGGAAAACCTCGGTCGAACACCTCGACGGGTTGGGACTGCTGGGGCCGAAGACCATCGGCGCGCACTGCATCCACGTGACCGACAGCGACATCGAGACACTCGCCGCGCGGGGCGTCGCCGTGTCGCACAACCCGCAGAGCAACATGAAAATATCGAGCGGCGTGGCGCCCGTCGAGCGGATGCGCGCCGCGGGTGCGCTGGTGACGGTCGGCACGGACGGAACCTGTTCGAACAACGATCTCGACATGTTCGAGGAGGTGCGCACGGCGGCCTTCCTGCAAAAATCCGCGACGGGCGATCCCGTGGCCCTTCCGGCCTGGGAGGCGCTGCGGCTGGCGACGGCGAACGGCGCGCGGGCGATGGGCTATGCCGAAGGCGAACTGGGCGTCGTCCGCGAGGGCGCGCTGGCCGACCTGATCGTCGTGGACCTTCAGAAACCCCATTTGCAGCCCGTCAACGACGTGGTGTCGAATCTGGTCTACTGCGGCAAGGCCTCGGATGTCGATACGGTGGTCGTCGACGGACGGATCGTCGTCGAGAACCGCTGCGTGGCGGGCGTCGACCTGCCGGCGCTCTATGCCGGGGTTGCGGCGGCCGTCGCGCGAATTAAAGCCGGCCGATGACCAGATGCGGAGGGGCGCGGTGCGGGGCGTCCCGTCCCGCAGATCCGGCTCGCAGCCGGGTGGCATCGGAATTGCGTTGAACCACCTGATTATAAAAACTATCGAATTATGGATCACAAGGTAACTTTCGGCGGCAAGCCCGTGACGCTTGTCGGCAATCGCTGCAAAGTGGGGGAGACGGCCCCCGTATTTACGGTCACCGATGCGGGTCTGCAACCCGTGTCGTCGGACGTTTTCCACGGCAAGGTGCGCATTTACAGCGTCTTTCCGTCGGTCGACACCCCGGTCTGCTCGTTGCAGAACATCCGCTTCAACCGCGAGGCGTCGAAACTGGGCGACGACGTGGTCGTCGTGTCGCTGTCGGTCGACCTGCCCTTTGCGCAGAAACGCTTCTGCGCCGCCGAGGGCATCGACCGCGTGCATGTCTTCTCGGATTACAGGGAGCTGGATTTCGGCATGAAGTACGGCTTCGTGATCGACTCCCTGCGCCTGCTGGCGCGCGGCGTGGTGGTCGTGGACCGCGACGACGTGGTGCGCTACGTGGAGTACGTGCCCGAGGTCACCCACGAGCCCGACTACGAAAAGGCGCTGGCCGTGGCGCGCGAACTGGCGAAGTAAG
>ERZ1673742.2546-NODE-2546-length-13568-cov-3.692444_pt1 | contig 13568 bp, 18 predicted proteins | sample MGYA00580208_ERZ1673742 | MGnify/ENA primary metagenome ERZ1673742 (study PRJEB41218, sample SAMN15661774) | gut metagenome | host: Homo sapiens | place: Canada: London | collected 2015-08-20/2019-03-30 | study: EMG produced TPA metagenomics assembly of...
TCTTTAAGCCACCGGCGAGCTTGCCCACGGGACCCACCACGCGGCTAGCGGCGTTAAACCCGAGGAACGCGGTAACCAGTGCTTGCACCATACCGGGGTGCTCAGCTGCAGCCGACGCGAGCTTGTCCAAAGCAGGAACCAGCACATTAGAAATCAGCGGCGCTATCGCGTTGAGGACGTCAACCAATGCCTGCCAGGTGGCCACACTCACCGTGGCCGAGAGTTTGCCGAAAGAGCCAAGTAGGTTCGACACTGAGGGCCACGCTTGAGCAGCAGCACCAGCAATCTTGCCGAAGCTATCCCCCAGCTTTGACCACAGTCCAGAATCAAGTCCATCAGTAACCAACCCGGCAATGAAGTCAGCGACTGCTCCAGCTGCTTTACCCGCAGCCGGGGCGAGCTTGCTTTCGATGACCCCGCCGAGCTTTTCCATCGCCGGGATCAATGCCTGCCCCAGCTTCTCTGAGGCTGGGGCAATAGCCTCACCGACGGCATCAAATGCTGTGCCCACCGACCCAAATAGAGCCGGTGCGGCCTTAAACGCAGGGTCAAGCAGCTTCTGGCCCAGGCGGCCAGTAGCGGCCATCATGTTGTCAAAAGCACCCTTAAACGTCTCACCGGTCTTCTGCGCTGCACCACCAAGATGCTCTTCCATCGCAACTTGGAAGTCTTCGAAAGACACCTCGCCAGCAGAAACCTTCTCACGCATTTCCTCGATGGACACACCAAGGTGCTCTGCCAAAGCTGCACCGGCACCAGTGGCGCGGTCATCCAGCTGAGCCAGCGTTTCACCTGTGACCTTGCCAGCACCGGCAACCTTGGCCATGATCGAGGAAATATCATCCATGCCTGTGCCCGCCTGGGCAGCAATATCTGCCGTCAAAGTCATGGCACGATCCATGTCGTGGCCCGTGGCCACGCCAACCGCACCCAGCTTCGCGGCTGAACCCGCTGCTTCATCAAGGCCAAATGCTGTTCCCTTGACCGACTGAGACACCGAGTCCATCAGCGACGACACCTCAGAGGCGTCGTAGCCCAAACCGCGCATCTTCGCCTGCGCCTGGTCAAGAGAATCAAGGCGCTTAAAGCCTTTTGCCATAGAGGTTGCCAACACACCACCAGCGGCGGCGCCCACACCAACAGCACCTGCCTTGAGCGTCTTGCCCATCAGCGATGACATCTTGGAACCGATCATCTCTCCGGTCTTCGCCGCAGGAGCTTCCGCCTGCCCAAGAGCAGACTTAATACCCGGCGCGATTTTCGAAGTCTCGGGGACAATCGATATCCAAGCATTTGCAATTTCTGGCATGGTGGGTGCCTCCTTCTAGGTGGTGCGGGCTGCGCGAACGATGCGCCCGATGGTGGATGCGGATACGCTGAACTCGGTCGCCAGTTGTGTGTAGGTGACACCGCCGGCTGTGTAGGCGGCAACAATGCGTTCATCACGAGAAGCGGTATCTGCCGGGGTAGTTGGCCAGCTGGTGTCGTCGGTGGTGTTGGCCCATCCGAGCCACTCGTTGAGCTCATCGAGTGGGGTGGCCACGCCCCGGAATGTTCCTCCGGTGCCGTCCTTGTCCCACGGATCGCGGGTATCGGCAGCTGCCGTCTCCTTTTTGGAAGGCGCAGGTGCCGGCGTGGTGTCGGCGCTGTCGACGCCTGGGCGGGGAATCGGCTCAGGGCGTTTGCCCTTGCCGCCGCCTAGTTGCCATGAGATACCAGCCAAAAGGTCGACGATGCTTGCTTGTAGCTGTTCACTAATGCCCCACTCGCGGGCCTCTGGGGCGAGGTGGCGCACGACGGCTGAATCGCGCGGTGCCTGAGCAACGATGATGTAGACATCCCGCCAGGACAGTGTGCTAGTTCCCGCCTGGCCAAGACGAAGTCCTAGGCCAATGAGGTCATAGGACAGTGCTTGGCGCAGTGCGGGATCATTATCTAGCGCATCGAGGAGCGCTAGGATTCCCCCACCGTGGACTCCTCCATCCACTGGTCGAGGAACTTGAGATAGTCGCGCATACTCATCTCATCAATCTTGGCCATGGTGTCCTTGCCGATATTGGCGTGCTCGAAGAGCACGTCATCGTCCAGGTTCTCAAAGCCGCCGGCTTCCTTCGCCAGCTTCTGAATCTTTTTCATTCCCTTGCGGTTGACTGCATCCAGGTAGTACGGGACGACGATGTCAACGTCGTCGCAGGTAGTGAAGTGGAACTTTTCCAAAGCCATGGGGAGACCTCGTTTCTATGAATGTGTGTTGAGCAAAACTAGGGGGAGACCATACGGTTATGGCCCCGGGGCGTCTCCCCTTGTTCCCCGGGGCCATTTGATTAGCTGGTTTCTGCGCTGGGGCTATCTTCACCAGTGGGGCCACCGGTGGAAGATTCCTCAGCGGTTACGCTTTTGGGCGGTCTATGAACTGGTAGAACTTGTTGGACGCGTCGTCGGTGAAGCACTCCAGCTCCAGCTCGTACTTGATGACGTCGGACTTCACGAACGCCACATCGCCGACACTGGTGACCTGGGCGTCTGGGGCGAAGAGGCGGATCTTGGAGTCTTCATCTCCCTTGATGTCGGCCTGCCAGGAGATGTGTGGCAGGTCGTCAGCGTTATCCACGGTCTTAATCTTGGCGCCCTCTTCGGAGATGGTGACGTTGTTCTTGCCGTAGATTGCCTTGAGCAGATCGGCGTTAGCCGCCTCCATCACGGTGAACTTGATGACCACGGAGTGCTCGGAGGTAATCACCTTCACGATGTCACCATTCCAGTCCTTAATCTTCTCCGCCGAGCGATCAACTGTCTTGGTCACACCGTCCTCGGAGATGTAGCCCACCGGCTTCTGCTGACCAATAGTCGGCGGGGTTGTCGCATCAGTAGGCACCTTCTCCGAGGTGACTACATCGCCGATGAGCATGCCACCAGAGGCCTTTACATCGGGAGCACCCACCAGAATGTTCTTGCGGTTGCGCATATCAGCCATAATCTTTTGCCCTCCTTTAAGGCATAGAAAAGGCCACCGGGCTATCCGATGGCCATGTACACAATCCCGGTGACTTGCCACCGGGCAACGTGCGGAATATCAGGGTCCGGTAACTCACTAGGCCCCGTAATTTCATCCACGCCGAAACACTTCGGGTGAATGCTTGACGCATCCATCAGGCGCTCACGCACCCGAAACGCCATATCAAGCGCAGCCTCGCTTGTCGGCCCATAGACCTGGACGAAGACCTGCGCGCGCTGGTGAATCGGCGACAGCACCTGCGGTGCTGACTGATCCACCCGCACAAACAACTCTGGGCGATCTACTGGCACCTTGGTGACCACATCGCACTGCACGGCGTCGACAAGTACCGCCTGCACCACTTCAATTGGAGTCACCATAGCTACCACATCGCCTTCAGCAACGAGTTATGTCGAGCATTGTCAATGCGGGCCTTATAGGTGTGGGGGAACACCAACCCGCGGTATCGGGTCTTGCCTTCCCGAGCTGACCAGCCATACCCATCAGGCAGCTTGTCGGTGATGGCCTGCGCATGCTCATGGACCAATGACTTGACCCCGGGACTGTAGCGAATCTCGCGAAACCCGTCCACGTTCCACTTCTTAATCCGAATCCGCTTAGCCACAGCTATCACGCACCCGTCATCTCAAAGTGTGCCCACGCTCCCGGCGCGTACGCCGAATGCACCGCGGTTGCATCACGGTTGGCAAAGATGAGCAGAGTTCCGTTATCGAGTACCTCGCAGGCTGGTGCGTCGATTCTCACGGGTTCCTCAGCCAAAGGAGTATCCACAACAATCATGGGTTATCCACCTACTTTCTTTGCGTGCACAACCACCAGACCAGGTGACCACCACGGACCATGGTTGTAATCCTCGGCGTTTCCTTCGACCTGCCACACATTCCCATCCGGAAGCTTTACCGACGCGCCCGGCGCGAACGGCTCCGCGGCGTAAATATCGAGCTGGTCAACAGTGCGCAGCACAGAGTTTCCCTGAGACTCATCGACCTTGGTGACAGCCCAGCCAGCAACCTGCACCGGCCGGAATTTCCCTTGGCGTGGCACCTGGTTTCCAAATCGGTCAGTGACCATCTCTACCTCGGAGACCTCCACGGTGTGCCTCAACGGGATAAATGACATCACCACCACAGCCCTTCGTGTAGCGTGCCGCCACAATCCGGGCAGGGTGAATTCACTGACCCGACGAGGTAGAAGCATCCGCGGCAGCGTCGATCCATCTGCGGCAGAGTATCAATCGCGCCTGGGCCACTACGCCGGCTACTGCTGCACAAAGACTCGAGCTCTTTAATCTCTGATGGAAAGAACAACGACCGGCGAGTCTGGCGGGTGTCAAAAGACACCGTTTGTCCAAACGGCCCGGCCGTATTCTGCTGGCTAGAGATAGCGCCCGATCCCGACTCCGCCCACCGAAGTACTGCTCCACGAATAATCGCGATAGCGGCATCAGCGAACTCGAAGTCATCATCATCAATGCAAGGGGCTACCCGGCGCGCCATGGCAAGGGCGTCCTTGATAAGGATGTTGACGACGTTGGCGTCGAGGTCCGTGTTGAATGCGAGGATGTCCTGGGCAGAGAGCGTAAGCGTCATGGCGTATCCTCCTCTACCTGTTAGCTAGTAGCACCGCTGGTGGTGGAGGCGACCTCGTACTTAACGAACGCGTCCAGGTCGAGGATGCCCCAACCGAAGATGACCTCAGTCATAAACGCCACTGAGTTGCGGCGCTGCAGGTCACCATTGCCGAACGGATCGCCGTATTCAATGCGCTTAAGTCCAATATCAAGAGCGCGGCCAAAGCGCAGTGCTGTCCAGTCGCCGCCGAAGCCACGGATGTTGGTGTCAGCAGAAGCATCAACCTGACCGGACACGCTTCGAGAAACTCGCACGGACTGGCCAGAGTATGTGGCAACAGATCCACCCATTGGAATATCCGGGTTGGTACGACGGCCTTCCTTATCGCGGGCGTTGGCCAGCTGGCCAACCAGGCGGGGGTCAAGGGCGAAGCCGTTAAAGCCCAGTGGCTTATCGCCGCCAACTACTTGGTTGTATCCATCCCACAGTTCCTTGTCGACTGCCTCGGGCTTGCCGCTCAGTGCGACCTTCTTCGTGGTCTGGGCCAGGAATTCTGGGTTACCAGACAAAGGCTTACCATCGGAGGCCTGGCGGCCGTGCAACACAGCCAGGTCAATCTGTCGGGACAAGGAATCAGACAGTTCGGACGAGATCATATCCAGCACGCCCGCCGGATTCTTGTGAACAGTCTCCATCGTGAACTCAAGGCCGACGACTGCCTTAATCGGCTTGATAGCCTTAGCCCCAACCTCAAGGGAGGAGTCCACCTTGTTCTGGCCTTCACCAATAATCGAGGCGGCTGGTCGCTTGGTGAGGACTGGCACCAGGTTCTCCCCCAGAATCACCGGGTGGGCCTTAGCCAGAGACGGAACAATTGCCTCCTCGGTCGCCAGCTTCCAAATTTCATCGGACACGCTCCGAGGCAGCAAGGACTGTCCGCCGTCGCCGCCCAGGAGGGTCTTTTCAGTCAAGGTAGCCATGTACGGCACCTTCCTTTCTGTCGAGTATGTGTGTTGTTAAATCCCCAGAATCTGGCGAGCAACCGCATCCTTGTCAGACACGCTCGCATCACGCCCAGCCGCATTAGACTCCGGCATCGCCTTCTTCTCAGGGACTTGCGAATGCGCCCATGACACCAAAGCGTCTGCCGCTGCAGTTAAAGCCTCCTCATCCCCGCTATCAGGTAGAAGATCGGCGGGCACTCCGGTGGCAGCTGCCACCTTCGAGCGCACTGCCTGGGCCTGTGCAGCACGAGCTTGCGCCTCCAACTCGGAGATTCGCTCCTGAGCCTTTTCAAGGTCGCTCTTCTTCGACTCCTCGAGCTCACGCATCTTCTGCGCGAGCGGTTCAAGCTCTTTGGCCTGATTGCGGTACTTGGCCGCCTCCTTGCGCAGTTTTTCCACGTAAGCACGGTCAAAAGTCTCTGACGCGTCCCCACCAGCATTAGCTGCATTAGGGGCCTGTTCTTCCTTAGCCTCCTGGGCTTCGGTAACTTCGGCTAGCTTTTTGGCATTCATACTGTTCCTCCTGGGAATTCAAGTAAAAGGGCATAGAAAAACCCCAACCTGCCCACCAGGGACAGAATTGGGGTTTCGTGCGCCGACCGGGACTCGAACCCGGCGCGAGAGCCTACCGACTAGGCGACGCTATTTTCGTTCTTATACATGTGGAGAGCCTCGAGCATCTCATAGACAGGGCCGTCGTCATATCTTTCTTCGATAAACTCCACAGCTTTATCCGTTAAGCAACCTGCTGTAAACGCTTCATCGAGCAACGTCGCAATGGCTTCTTCGGGCTCGCCAGCCTTAAGATTTTCTTCAGCAAAGACTCTGCCCACCGACGGCGAAATTAGCTTATCGAGCTGACGGTAGTTCTCTTCGTCACTGAGCAACTTCAGCCCCCTTCGGTACGTCTTCGACTGGAAAAGCAGTCCTAAAGGCAATTTTACCATCAGGCCTCACGTTATATTCCGCCCTGACAGTCAGTCCGTCAATCTCTCGCCACACGGTTCGTCGAACTGTAGCGGCTCGAAAATGAGTCGGATGCTCGAGCGTATCTCTGACAGCGTCGACTATTTGTTGATCAGTCCATTCCTTGGGGAATGTCGACGCCCCTGGGCGCTGTGAGTCCCAGCGATGCCCGTCTGCCAGGCTTTCATCATGCGGCCAGCCTTGCCCGTTTCGGCCTGGACGGTCACGCCACCCATACAGCACATGCCCCGGCATCTTGCCCAGGGGAGGCAGCTTCTCGCCTGGAAATACTGCCGACATCCCATCGCCCTTGTACTGCGGGATTCGACAGTACTGCAGCCGTGGCCACTCCACGTCTTGACCGGCCTGCTGGCGGCGAGCAGTAATACACTGCCGCCAATCATTCACCGTCGCTGAGCGCCCGAACTCTTTATTCAATGTCTGCGATAGCTGCGCAAGGTCACGATTAATCCGTGGTAAGTCTGAATCGTCTTTCACCTCAATGGCAAGACAGCGGCAGTTGTCGTGATAACGCCGAACCTCGCCCAAGACGCTGTCTTTGCTATAGACCGCGCCACGCGAGCCCAGCATCAGACAAAATGCACAGGCCCCCGGCTCAGGAACCCGCGCGTATCGGGTGCCCGCGGTGATTACCGCACGCGCTACGGTCTCCCGCGCCGGCGCCACCACAAGACGGTTCGTAATCCCCTGCAGCTTCTGCAATGCCAAGGCTCGTGCCTCGGCATCATCGACATCGTCGACCCACATTGCCGATTTATACGCGACCTGGGCCTGCGCAAACCCGACGGGGTCAGCGACCTCCGGATACTCCAGTTCACGCAGTGCGTCATCTAGGGATCGGTCTAGAAACAGGTAATCTGCCGCAGAATACGCCGCCTGCTCGCCATATGCTTGCACAACCGCCGCAAATGGCTCCACGAGTAGCTCCTTCTGGGCAATGAATCCCAGCCCTTCGGTGCGCTTCCACCAGGCCAAGAGGTCACGCTGAGCCAACATGCGCAGCCCATCCAAGGACGCTGCATAATCACGCCGATAGTTTGGCATTACTCACCCCCAGGCACACGGTTAGCACGAGCAGCTGCCACTACTTCATCAGACTGTGCAGGCTGGCCTTCGTCTACTTGGGCTGCACCTGCCAACAGTGACACTCGCTGAACTGCTTGTTGCTGCGCTAGTTCCTGCAACATGATGCGCTGCTCCTGCGGGGTGTAGCCGAGCCTGTCCCAACCCACACGTGAATTCGTCGGAAGGACACCAGCCTGAACCTGCTTGACCACAGCGTCTGTCGTGGCCGCAACCGTTGGTGTAGCCGGATTGCCCCAGCGAACACCCACAGCTGATAGCTCATCAACAGACTGGCCAGCACGACCAGCAGCGGCAAGGCGACCCACCTGAGACCATGAACGCCCGAACGACTTTTGCCGTCGCTCCGCGCGCTTGACCAAGCGTGCTTCCATCGCACGAATAGCATCTGCTGACGTAGCCTGATCACCTCGCAGCCCAAAGTAATGCCCGGGTAGGCCAGCCTCGGCGGCCGCGAGCTGCGCTAGACCTTCAATCTGTTCCAAGAACGGGCCAGCTGGTTGCGGGGCAAACTCCCCCAACTTTGGCTCACGCTCTGTCTCATCCACCGGGCCAGTAGTCCACACCCGACCGGTAAGCACCTGCCACGGAGACATCGGAGCGCCGTCCGGGCCGACGAAATCGTTTGAGTCCATACCAATGGCATAGCGCTGTGGAGCGGAGAAGAACTCACGGTTAACGTCCATCGAAATCAATGTTCGAACCGCGGCATCCGTATATCGACGCAACGCTGCCGTGATATCTGATTTGCCGCCGCGCGCACCCGTTCGAGGACGGTTAACAAAAGGCACCAGCGGCACCATTCCCAGCCCGTGAAACTGACGATCCAGCACACGCCAGGGTTGCGAGAAGTGCTTCTCAATCATCACGACCTGGTCGGGCAACCACAACTCGGCAACCGTGTGTTCTTCCCGGCTTTCGGTAATCGTTAGCGCGGAATCAAACCGTCGTGTGCGTGAATTCAAAATGCCCGTAGTGCTCTTAGCATCATGCCCACGGATCAATTGTGCAGGCTCGCTGTCACGGCCAGCAGTCACAGACACGAAGCTAATGCCGTAGATCATTGCATCAAGGTGAACCTGGCTAGCTTCTTCATCAAGCGCATTAGCGTCGAAGATATCCAGCAGCCCCTCATCACTAAACCCGAGAAAGTCCAGGCGCTCCTCAAGCACATCGACAGCTGTACCAGCCCACCCGCACACAGTCTTGAGCATGCGCTGCACATGCTCCGGGGTGGAGATATTAAGCAAGCGGGCAGCGAAAGACCCATCGTAGTAGGCCTCATGGAGGCGGTTGGCCTGCAGATGGCACACCAACTGCTCTTCCAACCGGTTCACCAGGCGCTGCTCATCATCGCTCAGTGCAATAGTCACTACCACACCACCACCTTTCGTTTCGGACGGGCCGGACGCACCGGCCGCTTCTTCTTGGAATAGGTCCGCCCCGTTAGCGCCAGCGTGGCAGCCACGAGCGGGGTAATGTCAGCGTCCTCGTTAGCGCGGTTCCACGCCCACGAATCACCAAGCTTGCGTTTACGGGCAGACGCAGCCGCCAGGTTGAGCGAAATCTGGTCCAAGTGTCGAAGGTCGTGCGACATCACGGCATCGTAGAGCTGGCCACACGCAGCGGCCATGATGTTTGAACCTGTCCTCGAGACCTTCACTCCCTGCGCCTCCAGCGGCTCGATAAGCGAACCAGCCGGGGAAAGGACATCAATCATCAGTGCGCTGACCTCCTGCTTGGACAAAATGGCCTTCAGACGCGGAATCACCCAATCAGGAGTTCCACGCCGGTTCTCGATAACGTCCACCCAGAGATGACCGTCAACAGAGGTACCAGCGGCCACAATCGAGGCAGCATCACGACCCGGCGCGATGTCCACGGCCAGGACGACGGGTTGGCCGTCGTCGACGAGGTTGGAGTCGGCGCATGCATCCCAGTCCTCGAGGGGAAGGACTCGGCTAGTGCGCTCCTGCTCCCACATCCCGAGACGCTCGCGGCGAAATCCAGCGTCTGAAAGAGCTGAGCGCTCAGCTTGTACGGCGCCGATGGTGATGCGCTTGCCCAATGCGGGGTTCGCAGCCAGCCATAGTGTTTCGTCGTCAGCGTCAACCTCGACGGTATCCGGGGCGGGGGCGGCTGACCATTCAGCCCATAGGAGGGTGGGATCGGTGCCTGCGTGCGCGGCGTCGTGGAGGCGGCGGAATACATCACCGTAGAGGTCATCGGGTGCTGGCGGTGTGCCGGTGAAGATTTGCTGCGGCTCACTCGACGGTGAGATGACCGGCAGCAATGATTCCAACGTCTCATCGGTTAAATGCTGCGCCTCGTCGAGAATCAGCGTGTCACCGGTGAAACCACGGCCTGATGTCTTTGAGCGAGAAATGAACTCGATGGAACCGCCGTTGTCGAGAAAAATAGCTTCCTGCCCGTTGGTCTGCCGAAGCGTGGTGATGTGAGCTTTCAGCTCGTTGTGGTTCAGGAAGAAGCCCGCGATTCTCTGAAACGCCTTCCTATTGGTTTTCACCTCGTGAGCGGTGTGGATAATGCGGCGTCCGAGTAGTACGGCCTGGCCTAGCTCAAGGATTTCGATAATGGCGTTCTTGCCGTTTTGGCGCGGCACGGAGACACCTACCTTGGAGGCTGCAAGCCCGCCGGAGGCATCGCGCCCCATTGCAGCGGTCACCATGCCCTCCTGCCAGGGATCCGCCTCCAAGCCAAACGCTGCGGCCAGGTCAATAAAGTCAGCGCCATCGAAGTGGTCTACCGCCTGCTTTGAGGGCTTGGTCAAGAAGCTAGGTGTCTGGGCGCCCAGCAACTCACCCGGCGCGGTCTTGTCGTGCTTGTCGTCGCTGTCGAAGGTCATCAAGTGCACTGCCCTCCTTTTCTACGTCGGTGAGAAGCTCAATCTTTTCCACGATGTCGGCCAAGCGTGCAGCTAATACGGCAAGGTCGCGCGGTTGGTCGCACTCATCAATTTCAATGGCCAGGCGGTCGCGCAGTGCTTGGTAGGTCTCGAGCGCCTTATTGGTGGAGGCGGCAGCAAAAACACCAGCTAAACCCTGTGGTTTGGCATGTACCCCACCAGTCCCGGTCTGTAGTTCTGGGTAACGCTCTGGATGGCGCTGAACACGTTTTTTGCACCTATCCGAGCACCATTTCGTCTGCCGCCCTCTCAGAGGTGTGCGGCAGGCAACGCAAAATCTCACGATTCACCCCCTCGTTTACGCTAAAGTCCCAGTTAAACCTTATTTTTCGGAGGGGGATCGCAGCATGGCAGCCCTCCTCGCGAGCCTGGCGCGCCGAGGGTTTCCTCCCCAGGTCTTACCACGCGCGCACATGCTGGTTCTTCTTCGGCGCACGCCGCGAACCTTTAGCGCCAGCTGATTTGTTGCACCCTAGATGCATCGGCTGCAGACTTCCTAGATTGGAGCCACCCGCAGCCACTGGAACAATGTGATCAGCCGATGGGCTCATTGGGTGCGGCGCCTTCATCGTCTTATCAATCGGCAGGCCACACCACGCACACACCAATTCATCTTGAGCTAGCAGGCGTGCACGCTTCCTGCGGTAGGCCCTATCACCGGTACGCGACACTACGCACCCCCTTTGTGCCCGAACACAACAAAAGGCACCCGAACTATTCCAGTCCGAGCGCCCAACTCTTACAAGCGTAAGCTTAGCACCCTGGGTGGGCCACGTAAACACTTTTCCCTGACCTGCACAAACCAAGCACATCTGACAGGCGTACAAGCATGCGACCATCCGGTGTTATCTCAGCGGTAATCCTGCCATCCGCTACTGCCCGCCGAATCGACGCGCGGGAAACAGGCCTACCCAACAACGCTGACCATGCTGCGATCTGACGAGCTGTCCCAAACTCCAACGGCTCCGGATCACCCACACCCGCAGGCGGCGACACCACATCCGAGACCACACGAGCAACCGCGATGACCTCCTCAGCACAACGCTGACCCCACGCCACCTGCTCAAGCAACGGCAAGCGATGACGCAACCACTCCGCGCGCTGAGCTAACGACGCCTCGGCCGGAAACGAACCGCACTCAGGCACAGCACGAACCAGACACCCGCACCAATAGCCCAGCACCTCCAAAGCATTCAGCTTCAAATCAAGCAGCGGCAAAGACACCGGCGGCCTAGACTCCCGCCTCGACGGAGGCTTACCCGCGTTCTCCCCGCTCGACGGTTGACGAGGCTCCATAAGCTCATCAAGCCCAGGACCATCCAACGCCAGACGCACCAAGGCACGACCACAAGCATCCATCAAGTAATCATCCATCCACTGACCTCCTTCTTCTTCCACCTCGAGAACCTCTACGGCGACGTTTGACAGACTCGTGCCCTGCCCTAACCGGCCCTACCCGACCCGTCCCGTCCCTACCCGACCCGACGATCCCAGGCGCGTCACCCGAGCGTCCTGGATCGCGACCCAGGTTTTTAGGTGGATCGTCATCTGCAGCGGGCGAGCCGGCCATTGAGGCGCTCAAGCCTGTTGCGGATTGGGGATCAGTAGTCGCGCTCTCCGGTGTCATGGTCTGCGCTCCTGCAACCGATGAGCCGGCCGTTGAGGCGCTCGAACCGGTTGAGTGTGCTGCAGTGCGCATGATGCGCTCCATTTCTTCCGGGCTCGCGGTGACCCACTCGGGAATCTCATCATCGAGAGGGGCCCGCGCTCCTGCAACCGATGAGCCGGCCATTGAGGCGCTCAAACCGGTTGAGTGTGCTGCAGTAGCCGCCTCGTCGTTGCGCTCCTGGACGTCGGCCGGCGCTCCGGAATCAAGGTGTGCTGCCGATAAGGCGCTGCCTTGACCGTCTGCGTCCTGGCTGATGTCGAGGGGCAATTGTGGGGCGGATAGCTCGATGCGGATTCCGTGGTCGATACACCACTGATCCTTGTTGACGAAGTCGACGGTCTTCTGGCTATAGATTGGGTTTTCGGGCTCTGGTTTAAGGTGTAGTTCCTCGCCGTTTCCGCGGCGGGAATTACACGTCTTGCAGGAGACCACGAGAGTGTCGACGGTCGAGTTCTTGTGCTTTGTTAGTGAATCGTAGGTAGCGGCTCTCTTTCCACGCCTGTTGGACCAGGATACTGATTTGGCGCACCAGCGACAGACATCTCCATCGCGGACACGCACCTGGGCAAGTAGGCCCGGGGTGCGTTTGTCTTTGGCGCGGTTGCGGTCTTGTTCGACTTCCTCCCGGCGGCGCATATGAACGAATTCCTCATCGTTGAGGACGAGGCGGATGACGTAGCGGTCATCGAGTTTGGCTTCTTCTGCGATGCCGGCGGTTTTCAGAGCATCGAGGACTGCACGCTCGCGACCTGGTGCGACTTGGGCAAGTGAACCCATTTCAACAATGCCGTCAGTCAGGTGAGCAGCAGAGCCCGCAGCAATCTGGGCAAGTACTCCGAAAGCTTCGTTTTTCTGTTGATGGTCTAGCCCGGTAGCCACAAGAAGCCTCGACATCATGGGGTGCGTGACGATGTTGTCACCAATGCGCAACCATGCCATGGTGTGGTTCTCCTTTCTGTGGCTCTTGGGGTCGTGGTGGGCTAAGGCGGTGGTCTCGGCGGGCTAATAGGTGGCCTGTCCTTTCACGTAATGGCTGCTTATGCGGCAACGAGGGCATCAGTAAGGCGACGATGAACAGTTTTGACAGTGAGCCCGAGCTTATTGGCCAGCAAGGCGTGTACTTTGTCCTCGGCGTAACCAAATCCCCGGAAAAAGCGGTACTCCTCAAGAAGATATTGGCTTTCCGCGCGGTAATGCTCATCGCGGACTATCATCGAGCACTCTTTACAGTGCTTGGCGCTGCGCTTGGCCAAGGGCTCTTTGCACCGGGCGCAAAATGAAGCCGGCAGCTCATGAGCTGCGCAGTGCTTGA
>ERZ1673742.2548-NODE-2548-length-13560-cov-4.277527_pt1 | contig 13560 bp, 16 predicted proteins | sample MGYA00580208_ERZ1673742 | MGnify/ENA primary metagenome ERZ1673742 (study PRJEB41218, sample SAMN15661774) | gut metagenome | host: Homo sapiens | place: Canada: London | collected 2015-08-20/2019-03-30 | study: EMG produced TPA metagenomics assembly of...
TGTACATTGAAAATTTAATATGTTCACAGTTTGTTCACATTCAGGACATATTGTTCACAAATTGTACACAATTTGTTCACATGAAACGTAAACCGTTCGGCTGTCCGAACAAAAAGAAAGGACAAAAGAACATGAACACAAACATTATAAAAAGAGTATCCACCGAACTTTCTACAAGCTGCGTCGTAAATACGGCACAGGAAGCGGAAAACATTCTAAAGGTTGCGGAAGGTCTTAATAACCTTACTTCGGGTCTTATATCTTACGTACTGAAACAAGTCAGCGAAAAAAACCTCTTCAAGGAATACGGAGTAAAGAGCACTTCCGCTTTTGCTGAAAAAGTCTTGAATATTTCACGCTCGACAGCGTCGGAATATGTTAGAATAAGCAAGTACCTTGCTTCACCGAATGAAACGATTTTCAAGAACGAAAACGGCGATTTCAGTATTTCCGTTCTTGTGGAATGCCTTAGACAGAAACTTACAGATGATGAGATTTCAGCTCTACCTCGTGATATAACGGTAAAGGCACTTCGTAACCGCAAAAAAGTTATTGAACCGGACGGTTCAGAGCTTGAAAAGGAAAACACGGACGAAAAAGAACCGGAAGAGCAAAAAACAGAACCTGCAAAGGAAACAGACAAGTATAAGATGGTTGCCAATGCTGTAAACGGAATTTACGAAGAAAACGCCGAAAGTACATACGATATGGCTGATATTGTAGGAGTAAAAACCGTTTTAGAGAAAAACGGTTATATCGCTCTTGCTAAATACGGCGATACAATAACACTGTTAGCAGCAAAACCGAACGAAAACAATGTAGAAACGATTTTCTACGAATACAAAAAAATCTAAAAAAACGTTCGGATATCCGAACATGAGCGTTTCACGTGAAACAAAAAATGAAATGGAGAAGAAAAAAAATGAAGTACAGAATAGTTAAGGAATGGAAGACAGACTCGATATCCGGTAAGGAAGTTGAAACAGACTTCGATAGGAACATGAAATACAACGCTAACGAAGTTATGAAGTTATTGAAAACAGGGTTCAGTATAGATTACAATTGTAATTTATATTGCTTGAAAAAAGTCGAAAGAATCGGTCTGTCAGAGATAATAACATTTATGATACTTGAAGAAGTATAATAAATGTATATGGGGAGCGAAAGCTCCCCATAGAAGGAGTAGATATGTACGAATATTTAGGAACATTTACATTTTTCAAGGATAAAGTAGTATCTATGAATGTTGAAACCGATATTTATTCAAAAGATGAAATTTTAGAGCACGCACGTAAGTACGACTATAAAATATCTACTATTGAAGATACTATTTTATTAAGTAGCACAACTAAATCAGGATATAATTCAATTAAATTATTCAAAAGAATGGGAGAACAAAAATGAATAAATTTGCACGAGTTAATCAACAGTTAAATTCCACGTACGACTTACTGTCGGAATATGAAATGATTCCGGCTCGCGACATCGAAAACCCGATTAAAGTCGATAGGTTAAAGGAAGTCAGCACTAAAGACGGACCCCGTTTAGCAGCATTTTGCGATAAAGATAAGAAATTCTTTTTCCTTCCGGTATCATTCATTAGAATTGTAAATGAATTACTGGCAGAAGACCCAGAAGCCACAGTCGAATCACTAATTGACGAACCTCTGTTCGTTAAATTTGAAAAGATTCAGCAGCAGAAGGACTCTAAGAAAACGTATATTAAAACTATTATTTGTTAAATTAGATAAGGGATGGATTAAATATTCATCCCTTATTTTTATAGTTCGGATATCCGAACGGAAAGGGTTTATTATGAAAGGCTTTAAAGTAAACATGGAACGCTTAGGCGAATACTGCAAAATTATGAGATTAAGAAGCGGATATAAATTAAGAGAATTAGAAAAAAGATTCAATGTATCAAAAAGTAATTTAAGCAAATTTGAGCACGGCGGCAATAATTCAGCAACTATTTTGATGATGTATTTAAATTTTTTTGCCAATGATGAGGATGTGCATAAAATTATATATAAAGGAGCTTCGTTTTATGACGCATTTGAAAAAGGGGATGAATAATAATGAATCAATATACAAAAAGAAAACTTAATGAAGCATTAGAGTTTACCCAAAATGATATAAATAAAATGCCAACAGATAAATTATATGATTATGTAAAAATAATGACGAAAGAAGCAAATAGAAGAAGAAATATTTTAATAAATAATCAGAAAATGGAAAATAATCCTATACGTGATGAAGTTATAGAACGAGGAAAATATACAATGCCTAAGGAAGATGAGCGTTTTTTAAGGCAGAAGTTAGTAAGCGCTTATTCAAAGGCTTATAATTTACTTACAAAAAAATCGTCAACATTAACTGGATGGGGAGAAATACGTAAAGAAACGAGAAAAAGATTTATAGATAGATTTAAGCCGCAACCTGATAGTGATACAGGTACGTTATCAGAAGAAGCTACTAAAAAATATAATAAACTAAAAAATTTGTCATATTCTAAAATAAATGAATTTTGGAGATTATATAATGTAATATCAGAGAACCCAGAAGTAAATAAATATGTAGCAGGATTAGATACTAATACATTATTACAAGATATTTTCGAAATATCAGAGGAGTTTGATTTTAAGAAAATAGATGAAAGAGTAGAAGAAACGTTAAATAGATTATTAAATAAGGGAATACTTAAAAGGCAATATATGGAAAAACAGGATGAAGAATAATGTTCGGTTATCCGAACACAATAGAAGAATTCATCGATAGATTATCAGAATCTACATACGATGTAAAAAAGAATAATAAAAAAGTAGCCTATTATCAAATACCATGTTCCCTTGACATAGAAACATCATCATTCATAAAAGATGGAGAAAAAAGAGCTACGATGTATATAGGAGCATTAGATATAAATCATATTATATATTTTTTTAGAACATGGGAAGAAATGGGAGACTTATTCGACGCCATACACGAATTTTTCATGTTAGGAGCGAACACAAGATTATTGATATATGTGCATAATTTAAGCTATGAATTTCAATTTTTAAGAAAATGGATAAACTGGGATAAGGTATTCGCATTAAGTGAACGAGAAGTAGTATACGCCGTATCTGGTGGAATAGAATTCAGATGTTCATATAAATTATCAGGCTATTCGTTGGAGAATTTGGCAAAAATAAGAAAATTACCAATAAAGAAATTGAATGAAAATTATGATTATAAACTATTAAGAACATCTCAATCAGAATTAGAAGAAGATGTTTATAAATATCTTATAAATGATGTTGAAATAATAATATACTATATAGAACAGTTATTATCTGAAGAAAAGGAAATAAGTAGAATACCTCTAACAAAAACTCAATATGTTAGAAGATACACAAGAAATCAATGTAGTTCATATAAATATCGTAAAATGATAAGAAATTTAGAGATAGATATAGAAGAATATGACTATCTAAAAAAGGCATTCGCCGGTGGATTCACTCATGCTAATATATTAAACTCAAATAAAATTTTTGAAAAAGTATCATCATATGATTTTACATCATCATATCCTGCTGTAATGTTATCAGAAAAATTTCCTATGTCAAGTTCTGAAAGATTAGACAACCCATCTGAAAAAGATATAGAGGATAGCATAAAATATTATTGTTGTATAATAGAGTTGGAACTATATAATGTAGAATCTAAGTTTATAGCAGATAACCCATTATCTGCATCAAAATGCGAAATAACAGGTAAAAAAGAAATAGATAATGGTAGAATAATGAGTGCGGATAAGATAAAGACAGTAATAACAGAACAAGATTTTATGACAATAAAAGAATTTTATAATATAGGTGATATGAAAATATTAACTATATATCGTTATGTAAAAAATTATTTACCTACTGAATTTATAAAAGCTATATTAGATTTATATAAAATAAAAACAGAATTAAAAGGAGTAGATAATAGAGAAACTGAATATCTTAATAGTAAAGAAATGCTTAATAGTGAATATGGTATGACAGTTACAGATATATTAAGGGATACTATAGAATATAAAAACGATGAGTGGGGAATTGGTGAAATGGATATAGAAAATGAAATAGATAAATATAATAATAAATTTGATAGGTTCATGTTTTATCCGTGGGGAGTTTGGGTAACTGCTTACGCAAGACGTAATTTATTTACAGCTATATTAGAATTAAAAGGTGATTATATATACTCAGATACAGATAGTGTAAAATTTATAAATAGGGAGTCTCATTTAGATTATTTTAATAGATATAATTTCATGTTAGAGAAAAAACTTGAAAGAGCTATGAAGTACCATAATTTAGATATGGAACTTGTTAAACCTAAAACAATAGAAGGAAAAGAAAAACTTATTGGTGAATGGGACTATGACGGAGATTATAGTTATTTTAAGACATTGGGAGCAAAAAGATATATTACAGTAAGTAAAGATACTATAGTATTAACAGTATCAGGTCTTAATAAGAATTACGCATTACCATATATATTAGACCAATGCGGAATAAAATATGAAAAACAAAACGGCAAATGTAAAATGTTCGGACAACCGAACGTTAAAAAAGTATTTGATTTCTTCTCTGAAGGAATGTATATACCAAAGGGTAAAACTGGTAAAAACACTCATACATATATAGATGATGAATTTGGATGCGTAGTACAGGATTACAAAGGAAAATATTGTAAAGTGCATGAAAAAAGCTGTATCCATTTAGATGAAGCTGATTATAAATTATCACTGGCTGAAGATTATCTTAACTTTATTTTAGGAATAAGGACGGTAAAAGCATGAAATATTATACACCAACAAAAATATTATCATATAATGCAAAATATAATATGATAATAGGAGAACGTTCAAACGGTAAAACATTCTCTATATGGGAATACGGTCTTAAACGATATTGTGAAACAAAAACTCAAATGGCTGTTATACGAAGATGGCAAGATGATTTTAAAGGAAAACGTGGAGCTGAGATGGCTTCAGGTATAGTAAATGAAGGATTAGTTAAAAAATATTCAAAAGGTCAATGGGACAGAATTATATATCGTTCAGGAATGTGGTATTTAGCTAAATTAGATGAAAATGAAGCAGTAATAAAAGACGTAACACCATTTGCATATGGTTTTGCTCTATCAGCTATGGAACACGACAAATCGACATCGTATCCTAATATAACGACAGTTCTATTTGATGAATTCTTAACTCGTGACTACTATCTACCAAATGAATTTGTTATTTTTATGAATGTACTTTCAACAATAATTAGAGATAGAAATAATGTGACTATATTTATGTTAGGTAACACTGTTCATAAATATTCTCCTTATTTTGATGAAATGGGTATAAAACATATAAAAGATATGAAAAAAGGAAGCATAGATTTATATGAATATGGAGATAGTGGTCTAAAAGTAGCAGTAGAATATTGTCAGCCTAATAAACAAGGAAAAAAATCAGACGTATATTTTGCATTTGATAATCCTAAACTTAATATGATTACTGGCGGTGAGTGGGAATTAGATATATATCCACATTGTCCTACAAAATATACAAATAAAGATGTGCATTTCAAATATTTTATCTTATTTGGAGAAGAAACATTGCAATGTGATATAATATATACAGAACATGGATATTATACATATATACATAAAAAGACAGGCGAAATAAAATATCCAGATGAAGATATAGTATTCACAGCAGAGCCTATATATAAAAGAAATTATAGAAGAAAAATAACTAATCCATACGACGAGATAGGAAAAAAGATATATAAGTTCTTTCAAACAGATAAGGTATTCTACCAATCTAATGATATAGGAGAACTTGTTAGAAACTATTTGATATGGTGTAGACATTCAAGTATATAAAAATTAGGGAGCGTATGCTCCCTAATTTTTTAGATAAAATTCTATTGCAATTGCAGCACATAAAGATAAGATTATTGCTATAACTACAAGTTTATCCATCTTATTACCTCATGTTCGGTTGTCCGAACTATTTAGTGTGTTCATCTATTTTTTTCATCAAATCATCAGCATATTCATAACTTTCTAAATATTCGATTGTTTGATTTTCTAAACCTAATTTACTTTGAACAGAAGCTCCGTTTGCAGTCTTATAAATTGGAGAACCTATATGAACATTCTGTCCAGTTACTGATGTATTAGGTATACCAGTGAACTTACAAATATCATATTTACTGAAATCAGGGTCATACTTGTCATACTTATTTCTCCATTCAAGATGAGTATGCCATCCATCAGAATCTCCAGTATTACCCATAAGTCCTATCAATTGTCCTTTTTCTACGTACTGTCCGTTCTTAACTTCAAATTTAGACAGATGACCGTACAGAATCCATTCACCATAGTAATTTTTATTATCCATTTGAACATGAACGCATTTACCTAAATATCTATCTCCTTGGTCGGTCAATTTTACCCATCCGCTTGAAATAGCATAAACTGGTGTATTAGTAGCAGGAGTATCCATACCAACCAAATCGAGTCCGTAGTGATTACGCGGTCTACCTGTTTGAGCTGGAGTACCTCTCATACCAGTAACTCTGAATTTTCCATTAAAGCAACATAACATTGTAGCAGTCTCTCCTTCCGGTAACGTTGGTGCGTTAGGGCTTATAGGGTCATCTTCTTTAGGTGTATCTGGAGCGGGTGTAGGAGTAGGAGTAGGTTCTGGTTCCGGTCCGGGTGTAGGGTCAGGAATAGGAGCATTAGTATTTAATATTACACCATCATGCAATAATTCTTCAATCTCATCTAATTCATTAGATAAACAGGGTATATTTAGATGCGCATATCCTACTTTTGTGTAACCTCTTAAATCTTTTAATTTTTTATATTTATTTAGAGGTCTACCAAATACAGAATCAAATCCTGTGGAATAAGTTATTATAGGTTTTTTAGCTAATATATATGGTATATGAAGAGTTACTTCGCAATCATTATTAGATGAACTATCTCTAACAGTAGTAGGAATACGACAATTAGTTAGATTAGCTATACCTGAAAAAACAGAAGCATATGCAGAATTTTTAGAAAGATATCGTTCAGTTGAAGTATTTTTATTTGTAGTAGTATTTGATTGAGTATTTGTAGTTCCTGCTGTTATCTGTCTATTAGTATCTGTATTTCTGGTAGTAACTCTTGTAGTGTTACTACCAATAACAGCAGCTGAAGTAACAGCAGTAGTAGCTAAATATGGCTGACCAGCAATAATACCTGCTGTTCCTATTCCTACACCAACTAAAGATAATATCGAATTTCTTATAGATGAAGTATCAGCGCCACTAAATGGTATTTCATAACCCATATAACCATAATGAGCAGATATTCTTTTATAAGATATATCAGAAGAATTTTCAGGTGTAGTAGAATATAATATAATAGCGCAGCATCTTGAAGTAGATATGTCTAAGCTATATTCTATCCTTATTCTTGTTGAGAATAGTATAAGTTCTGGGTCTATATCTACATATCCAATATACGGTAAATATAATTTATACTCACTAAAATTTCCGTAATCTCCGAAATTATGATTTAATGCATAAGATAAATCTGAAGATGTAAATTCAAAAACTGATAATGGTTTAGATGCTATATCTATTTTAGCTGGACTCCAACCTGTATAAGGAACATCCGAGAACGTGGCTAAATCCTCACTTCCAGTTTTAACAGAATCGACGATAGCTGCTGAATTAACATTATCAGGTAATATAAAAGTTTTTCCCTGAGTAGATTCATATTTTAATATATCAAATGGATATTTAAGTATTGAATATATTAGAGTTGCCTTTTCTGTATAGTTACTAAATAGATTAGATAAAAAACTGGTATCCCATAGTTTATTTAAGCATCTACTTAAAGAGTATCCACTTAATACATATAGGTTTCCATTTACTTCCTTAGATAAACTATAATACATTCAAATCATCCACCTTTAGCAGTTAGTATTATATATTGGTATCTGTAAGTGTCTATAGTATTAGTAGGTTCAATACTCCATCCATTCTGTATAGTAGGATAAACCATTTTATATTCATCAGAAGGGTACATAGGAACAATATCGTCGCATAAATAATTATCAAACACGTATTGATTACGAATAACTACTCCCTCTTGTTCTAATATTTGACTACTCCAACTTTGTAAAACATCTACATGAAGAACAAATTCTATTAAACCTGTTCGGACAACCGAACTTTCTGTAATAAAGTAATACCTCTTAAAATCTGGAATATAGCAGTAGTTAAACGTAGTATCAGGATTTAATCCTTCAATTGTTAAAACTGGATTAAGAATATCGCATTCATCACGAAGTTCGCCTTGGTATCTTATAGCCGAACCCAAAACCTTGGGAAAGGAGTTGGGTTCAGCGGAAGATGTGTAAAAGAATATATTCATTAACCAAGCACCCCATAAAATGTATATATACCATCTTTAATAGGCTGAGAGGATGAACTTGTGCTAAGTGAAGCGATAGCATCATTTAAGTTTATATCAATTCTAATAGTTACTGTAATATTTTCAAGTGCGTTATTTACATTAAAAATATTACAGTTATAGCTACCTATGATAATTTTAACATCGTTTCCAATAGATTTAGCTATTAGTTTAATTTGTTCTAATTCGTTTCCAGTTAACGTAACTATATTACCAATATTTGTTAAAGCACTTTTAGCTTCTAATTGTCCTATAACCATCCTATTAGTAATAACAGCGTTAAATGAAGATGAAGATGAACTGTTATCAATATTAGATAGTAATACATGAGCATGATTATAATTATTAGTATTCGTAACTAAAGTTTTGACATTATCAACATCTGTTTTTCTTGCGGCAGATTTAGCTCCAGTAGGAGCAGCTAAGTTAATAATCTCCTTGTTATAGCAATTTAGATTAGTCCCTAAGTAGCCGTCATCTATAATAGGATTTCTAATATGATTACTATTCATATTCAAATCACCAGTCATAGTTCGAGAGCCGTCTAATTTTAAGAAAGTCAAATCTTCTGCATCAAGAGCTTTTACCTTTTTAGTTACTGTACTATTAGCTATTGCTATATCAGATTTATCATTAAAAGTTTTATCTACTCTATCGTAATCCAATTCTTCGTATGTAATATATACATCATCATCTTCAGCAATATGAAGAAAATAAGTATATACTAAATGTTTATCAGTATTCCAGACTTTTTTAAGAATAGCCTTAAATTCGTTATCCTCTTCATATGGAATAATTTCATAATCTCTATGCGGTTTGTTATCCATATTCAAACCGCTTAAGAGAATCATTTTAGCATTACTATGATATAAATTATAGTAAATACCTTTTACATGAATGTGGTTTTCTACATTATCTTTTAAGAAACCACTGTATAGCGGAACATTTTTCAAATCAATAATTTGATAACCGCCGCGCATTGACATAATAATCATCCTTTCTGGGTGTTCGGTTGTCCGAACACCCATTATTATCACTGAACAAAGAATACAACAAAGTTCTCATTAAGGTCATTGAAATACTGTGCGTCCTGCTTATAGAAGTAGTTAGTAAATTCAGCCTTAGGATTATAGTTAGTAGTGATTCTTCTCTCGAAGTTAGCTACACCAAGAGCGTCACGGTCAAACATAACACCAAGAATACCATCGAGTGAAACAGTATCTCCGCTGGTAGTCTTGACATTGATAGCAGAAACATTAGAGAACGAATAGTCAGTACCGCTACCCTGCCAGAACGGAACAGTTTCTGATTTAGGAAGTCTTACATAATCATTATGATAAACGTCCGACTGTAAGAAAATATTAGCAGCTGTATTGAAATCACTAAGAGTTACAAAGTGCAGCATATCATTAGGAGTAAATCTTTGCGCTCCGCCTATGTTGAACAATGTAGAAATTCTTGCAAGACGGTCTTTATAAAGTCCCATGCGATAAGCAGCGAATCTAATAAATGCAGGCTCTACCATACATTTATCCTTAGTAAGTGAAGTACCATACTGGGTGTTATATTCAGACAAAAGGTTTACTGCTCTGATATGAGAACCAGTATATGTTCCATCGGGAAAAGCATTATGTAAAGTTTCACCGGTAAAATTATTGATAGTTCTCATAATTAGATTATCGGTCATAACTGTCATAGCCTTATCTACTTCATTATAAAGCATAGAGATAAAACCATTTAACTGTTCCGCAGAACTAAACGACTGCTTAACCTGCTTTTCAGTAATACTTCTATCAATTTCAAAAGTAGTTTTCTTGTTAAAGAATTTCTGCTCGGCTACAGGCTTACGGAAAATATTAGGGTCATATGATGCTCCATCAATAAGTTCCCAGCTTTCATTCTCTTCCGCTTCAGGCATTTCAGATGAAATCTTTTGAAGAATAGAACCATATTCCCATCCATCCATGAGAACAGAAGGAGCTGAACCGTTATATTTTCTGTTTACGAAAATAACACGTCCAATATGATTGACAAGAGAACGAACGTATTTGTCAAAAGCATTGCCATCAAATACAGCATTACCAATATCGACAACATTAGACAAATCCTCTTGAACGATAGCTTCATCGCCTAATACCTCTTTGACTGTTTCATTTACGAATTCGTAAATCTGTTTTACTTCCATGATAATTACTCCTCTACAACGTTAATTTGCTTGTTTGTTACACTTGTTTCGGTTACAGTGTATGCGCTAATGAATACTTTACTGCCGACAACATACGGAATTGCAATTTCCCATGTACTTCCAGTTCTCGTATATGTACCGAAAGCAGTATCTATTGTTTCGCCGAGCTTAGCATTTTTAATCATAACAGCTTTATTATGATTATTCATACTAAGTTTAGCAACTAATTCTTTGGCTGGTTTAGCCATGTCAATAATAATATATCCGCCTACCATTGTAAGCTCCTTTCTGTTCGGTTATCCGAACTGTTAATAACAAGGTATAGTTATGAATGAATCAATATCATTAAAAACAATATCTAAGAATAGATTCTTTCTAAGTTCTAATTCTTCAGTTAATAGTTGCTGATTAGAAATCTTATCAATTCCATTTCTTTTTCTTGTGTTACTCGTTTCTCTGTCTAATTCTCTATTTACATTTTTGCTTTCGCGTGACTGTTCCTGAGAATTAGTTAAATTACTTTCTTTAGAATTTTCATTATTAGAACTAACTGATTTATTTTCTTCATTAGAGGTACTATCAGTAGTCTTAGTGCTGACATTCCTGTCGTCTGTTCTATTAGAATCTACACCGCTTGAAGAATTAAAACCATAAATAGCTTCAGCAGAAGAGGACGCTTCGTCATTACTATCTATATCTTTAGAACTTGATTGATTATAATCTTTAGATATGTTAGAAATATCTTTATTAGTAGTCTTATTTTCTGTTGTATCAAAATATTTATTGTTATTATTATCTTCTCTCCTTGTATCTGTACCATGCGTATCATAACTTCCAGTTTCAGTCCATCTAATATTTTCATTAGGTACATAGTTAAGTTCTAACGTATTCCAATATCTATCCCATTTTCTGCCGAACATATACGAAATATATGTAATAACAGTAGACGATTTATCATTTTCAAATAACTTAGATATTCTATACGATAACCACTTTTCACCAGAATGAATTTTATAATGTTCATTAGCCATACTTATAGCATTTCCATATAATGATTTCATCCATCCGAATAGAATTTTGTCACTCTCATATAGTGATGAAAAAATATCAACTTCAATATCATCAACTTTCAGAATTAGATTCTTCTCCATCGTCCTTTTCCTCACTTTCTTCATTATTTTCAGAAACTTCCTCATCAGTTTCTGTTCGGCTGTCCGAACTATTTTCTTTAGATTCTATATCGGCTTTCATAGAATCAATCTGTAATTCTTTTTCGTCAAACAAATATCTCCATACAGAATTATATTCAATAGAAATATTAGTTCCGAACATTTCATTAACTTTATCTAAAGATTCTTTTCTACATTCTAACATATCCTCAGGTAATGAACGAATCATATCATCACCTGAAGCAATTTCTGAAGCACTTAGAGCTTCACGTTTCATATTATGAGACATTCTAATACCTAATTCATTGAACCACTGTGCTTTAATATATTGAGTAAATTCAATATATTCTGTAATATGAGTAGTAGTAGAGTCAACAAACGGCAAAGTAGTAAACATATCTTCCCAGTTATCCTGTATGGACACATTCAAATCGCCATCTTCTACTCTCTTCATAAGTAAGTCAAAACCTTGTTTTTGATTGTCACTATGAGTTTTAGCGATAGCAGGAATACGTCTATTTATATCAACTATTCTCATAGTTAAATCATTTTCAACAAGTAAAGAAGCGTATTTACTACACATAGGTATTAAGCCTTGCATTTCTGTATCGTTTCTAATAAGAACACAATCTTCTCCTATAGTGTATTCTTTACTAAAATTAAGGTATGGATTGGCGACGATATATTTAGTAGGAAAATAATACTCATTATATACACCGCCTAATCCACCACAGAACGCGTATAATTTTCCTTCATGTTCTGCTATAACACATTGTCCGTTCCTTTGCAAATAACGCTCCAAAAATACATCAGGAATTGTATCTGGTAAACCTGTATACTTAAACATTCTACGTGTCCTACTTAGCATATATTCAACATATGAAGTAACACAACGCTCTTTATTTTTGAAATCATAATATATAGGTTTACGATATGGAATCGGTGGTTCTAAAGGAAGTTTAGCCATGTTTATCAACCTTTTCAATAAATTTTGTAATTGCTAAAGTGTTGTCTTGAATTGTCCTCTCCATATTCTGCATTACACTTCTGTAATTTTCATCTTGCTTATCCATTTTCCAGAACATCAAGACGCATAGAACAGCAGGAAATCCAATGTTAGCGATAGAAGAAATAATTTGATTGAAATCCATTTCAGTTCCTTTCTGTTCGGATATCCGAACTATCAATAATGATTCATAGGAAAATAATCGTATTTGAATATAGTACCTACTGGGGTGTCCCTATACGGCTCGCTATCATTATAATAGTCAACAGCCATTCTGGCTACTTCATAAGGAACAGAGTTATAATATATATTAGCAGCATATATAGGCTTAGGGTCTGAACCAATATTAGAATCATTTAATAACGCTACTACTTTATATAATGGTTTGCGCGTGTCATACACTACATAGCCTAAGCATACCTGAGAATATTGCGTAACAGTAGGACTGTTTGGTTTAGTCGCATTAACATATACGTATTCGGGTATAATCTTACCATAAGACAGAGGATAATTATAAACGCTATTATAAAATTCACAAGTTTTAAGTGCTGGCGTGATGTCCTCATACTCATTGATGTCTGTGTAAAGTATGAGTTTACCTAAATTAGTATCATTGTCTTTTACTTTGTTGACCTTATATACCAAAGCTACTCTATACATAGTGTCCTTTCCGTTCGGATGCCCGAACAATTAAC
>ERZ1673742.2552-NODE-2552-length-13532-cov-4.728055_pt1 | contig 13532 bp, 7 predicted proteins | sample MGYA00580208_ERZ1673742 | MGnify/ENA primary metagenome ERZ1673742 (study PRJEB41218, sample SAMN15661774) | gut metagenome | host: Homo sapiens | place: Canada: London | collected 2015-08-20/2019-03-30 | study: EMG produced TPA metagenomics assembly of...
TTTTGTGGTATAAAAACGATACAGGCACAGGGAAAAATTGTATATACGATGAAAAAGCGCAGCAGTAAAACGATTACAAAACTGCTGAAAAATCATCCCTTTACAAAGAATAATCTGGCAAAGTACCGTAATCTTACGTGGAAGTCTACAAAACCCAAGGTAATTGAGGTTAAGGCAAACCGCAAATTGATTGCCAAAAAGAAAGGAAAGGCGTATCTGCGTGGTTACGATAAAAATAAGAAAAAGGTAGTGGCTATCCGTTTGATTGTCGGAAAGAAAGTAAAGAAAATTACCGTTCCTTCGACACAGATCTCGATTCCGTTTGGTGGTTCGGTGCGGCTGGAGGCAGCTGCCAAACCGGAAAATGCATCCTATACAAAATTACATTATGAAGTAAAAAATCCGGAGATTATAAAGGTATCTGCAAAGGGAAAGGTCACTTCTCTGGCATCCGGAAGTACCAGTGTTACGATATATTCGAAGGATGGAAACAGCAAAAAAACCGTTCGTGTTAAAGTGGCAGAGGGAACGATCCGTACTACGACGAAAGGAAATGTAAAGGGCACAAAGAGCAGTGATGCAGCTTCGTTGATCTGGTATGGAATCCCTTACGGCGCTTCGACAGGCGGAACCAACCGCTGGAAAGCTCCTCAGCCGGTCAGCGCCTGGAGCGGAACATGGAATGCGCGTATTCCGAAATCGGGAGCGGCATGTTATGGAGATGGCACAAATTACCAGGGAACAGAAGATTGTCTGTATGTAAATATCTACCGTCCGAATACGACAGAAAAGAATCTGCCGGTCATGGTTTATCTGCATGGCGGCGGAAATGCGTCAGGGACAGCTAATACCGACTTCTCTAAATTTGCTGTGGCGGCGAAGGCGGTTGTTGTTTCGGTCGAGTACCGCCTGGGAGCATTTGGTTACCTGAGTCATCCGGCATTGCAGACCGGAACGGCAGAGGAAAATAGTGGAAACTTTACCTTGCTTGACATCAAGGCCGCACTTCAATGGGTACAGAGAGAAATCGGAAATTTCGGAGGAAATGCAGGAAATGTTACGCTGTCCGGCTTTTCTGCGGGAGCAAGAAATGTGATGCTCTGTATGATCTCCCCACAGATGAAGGGGTTATTTCATAAAGTAATTGCTTTTAGCGGCGGTTGTCAGACATGTACGGCGGAGCAGGGAGAAGAATCTTCGGAGAGTAAGCTTGCGACAGTATTAGTGAACCGGGGAACTTATGCGACGAAAGAAGCAGCACTGAAATATATTCAGTCGGCTGATAATGCAACTATCCGGGATCTGTTTTACAGTCTTACGACTGCGGAAGTTGCCAATATGTACCGTTCTTCGGCACTGCGTCTGAATCTTTTCCCACAGGGATTTAACGATGGAACGGTGATCCCGAAAGAAGGATTTTCCGTTATCGCGAGTGGAAATTATAATCGAGTACCGGTGATCCTTGGAAGTGATGTTACAGAATTTTCCAGCTTTGCTATAAAAACGGATATTACCGAGGCGTTAAGTACGACTACAACGACTACGTATGACCGCCTGATGCAGCTGGCAATTCAGTATGGAAGTTTATTCCAATCGGAACATTATATCGAAGAGACGGCAAATCTGCTTTCACAGGATGCGCTGCATCAACCGGTATATGCGTACCGCTTTTTGTGGGGAACGGATCCGGCAGTGACCGATACTGCTTACAGTATCTATGTGGGAGCGGCGCATGGCGTATCGAAGGATTTCCTGCGTGAATCATATAAGAATGAAAATCCGGAACTTTCGCCGAATGCGATCCGTACAGAGAATAAAGCGGGCAGGAAAGAATTGACAAGTATTATGCAGAAATATGTAGGGGCATTTTTGAGTAATGGTTCCCCGAATGTAACAGGATTGAATACCTGGAGTACATGGAATGCCGCAGCGGGTGTAAATAAGATCATGCTGTTTAATGCGACGGCAAAGAAGGCTTCCGCAGTAATGAGTCCGCAGATGTATTCGGATGAGGAAACCTTTGCTCAGTTAAAGGCAGAAGCAAATGAAGATGAATACCGCATATTGATGGAGGTTATGTTTAAAAACCGATTCTTTATGCCGGAAAATAAGGAATAATTTTCCCACTTTTCGCATATCCTTTTAGTAAGACAATGTTTGCGTAAAGGGATACGCAGGAAAAGGGGGATTCTATGAAAAGAAATACACAGACCATGGACGGCAATATGGCAGCGGCATATGTATCGTATGCATTTACCGAGGCGGCAGCAGTATATCCGATCACACCATCTTCACCGATGGCAGAATATACGGAAAAATGGGCGGCAAAGGAAAAGAAAAATGCGTTTGGACATGCTCCGCTCATCCGGCAGATGCAGTCGGAAGCAGGGGCGGCCGGTGCCCTTCATGGGATATTGCAGGCAGGAGCTCTTGGGACGACGTATACGGCATCCCAGGGGCTTCTTTTGATGGTACCAAATCTATATAAAATGGCAGGTGAACTACTTCCGGCAGTCATTCACGTGGCGGCGAGAGCTTTGGCGACACATGCGCTGTCCATTTTCTGCGATCATTCCGATATTTACGCCTGTCGTCAGACAGGCTGTGCAATTCTCTGCGCGTCGAGTGTGCAGGAAGTGATGGATCTGGGGGCGGTCGCGCATATCGCGGCGATTCAGGGGCGCATTCCATTTCTTCACTTCTTTGATGGGTTTCGTACGTCACATGAGATTCAGAAAATCGAAGTGTGGGATGAGGCTTCTCTGCAGGAAATGATGCCTGTTGAAGCAGTGGATGCCTTTCGGAAACGTGCATTGAATCCGGAACATCCGGTACAGCGCGGCACAGCACAAAACCCTGACATATTTTTCCAAGTACGGGAGGCGGCAAACGGATATTATGACAGACTGCCGGAAATCGTTGAAAATACGATGAATGAGGTCAATGAACGCGCAGGGACAGAGTATCATTTATTTGATTATTATGGAGATAAAGAGGCGACACATGTTATTGTGGCGATGGGGTCGGTCTGTGAGACGATCAAAGAGACAATCGATGCTATGCAGCAGGCGGGAAGAGAAAAGATCGGGCTTGTGCAGGTAAGGTTGTTCCGCCCGTTTTCCAAGAAACATCTGCTTGCGGCACTTCCCAAAAGTGTAAAACAGATTACGGTGTTAGACCGTTCTAAAGAGCCGGGAGCAGTGGGCGAGGCATTGTACCTTGATATTGTGGCGGCATTAAAGGACAGTCCATATGCGTCGGTTCCGGTGTTTGGAGGAAGATACGGTTTGGGATCAAAGGATGTCACACCGGGAGATATTGCGGCAGTTTACAAAAATTACCATACAAAGAATTTTACGATAGGGATCTGTGATGACGTGACGCATCTTTCGCTGAAACCGTATCCGGTGGAAATGACCGGAGAACGCGCTTACGAGTGCAAATTCTGGGGAATGGGTGCCGATGGGACGGTAGGAGCAAATAAAAACTCGATCAAGATCATCGGGGAAAATACGCCGCTTCAGGTGCAGGCCTATTTTGAATATGATTCGCGGAAATCCGGCGGCGTTACGATTTCGCATCTGCGGTTTGGAAAGCAGCCGATTCGTTCGGCATATCGTGTCCATCAGGCGGATTTTGTCGCGTGCCACATGCCCGCGTATCTGGAACGTTATGACATGGCTCAGGATCTGCGGCAAGGCGGCACATTTTTATTAAATTGCCCATGGACTTCGGAAGAGATGGAAGAAAAACTGCCGGTAAAAGTAAAACAGATATTGGCAGAAAAAGAAATCCGGTTTTACTGCATTGATGGATTTGCGATTGGGAAAGAAATCGGATTAGGTGGACGGATCAATACGATCCTGCAGGCGGCATTTTTTGCCATCAGCGGGATACTGCCGGTAGAAAAGGCCCAAAATCTTTTGAAAGAAGCAGCGGAAAAAACATACGGGAAAAAAGGACAGGCAGTCGTAGAACAGAACCGGAAAGCGATTGAAGAAGGAATGACAAAATTCCGGAAAATCGAAGTAAAAGAAGAGTGGAAAAAACCGGAAGAGGAAAAAAGAGAAAAACAAGAAGAACCGACTTCGTTTCTGCATTATGTAAAAACGATTCAGAGAAAAATGAATTCACAGCGGGGAGATGAACTGCCGGTTTCCGAATTTGTGGAATATGCAGATGGAACGATGCCGGTAGGAACGGCTGCTTTTGAAAAACGCGGAGTAGGGATCCGGAGCCCGCGATGGAATCCGGAAGGGTGTGTCCAATGCAATGCGTGTTCGCTGGTGTGCCCGCATGCCTGCATCCGTCCGCTGGTGATCCGTGAGGAGGAGCGGGAACACGCCCCGGAGGGGACATTTACACAACTCCGAGGGATGTCCAACCGGCTTTTTGCGATTACCGTATCTCCGCTTGATTGTACCGGGTGTGGAAATTGTGCGGACATCTGCCCGGGAAATAAGAAAAACAATGTACTGGAAATGATCCCATCCGGTGAGGCGATGGGGCAGCAGCCATTGTATGATTATGGAGAATCTCACGAAAATGATTCCGAAGTTTTGAATAAATTTCCGGAAACGACAGGAAAGGGAAGCCAGTTTAAAAAGCCGCTGCTGGAGTATTCCGGAGCGTGTGCCGGATGCGGGGAGACACCATACGCCAAATTGGTGACGCAGTTATTTGGAGAACGGCTGTATATCGCCAACGCAACCGGGTGTTCCTCTATCTGGGGAGGTTCCGCGCCGTCGTGTGCTTACACGGTAAATGCGCAGGGAAAAGGGCCGGCCTGGGCGAACTCGCTGTTTGAAGACAATGCCGAATTTGGATTTGGTATGATGATGGCGCAGAAGACACTTCGCAAACGGGTATTGGAGGCGGCAAATGACCGACTGAAAGAAGCGGAAGGCGAAGAAAAGGAAGTTTTGCAATCCTATCTGGAAAGCTGGTCAGAGGGAACGAAAAATGCTATTGCGGTGCAGAAAATGACAGCATATTACGAGCAATTGGAAAATCCGAACCGTTTACAGCAGGAGATTGTGCAGTTAAAAGAGTTTGCTTCGAAGAAGAGCCAGTGGGTCTTCGGAGGAGACGGCTGGGCGTACGATATCGGCTATGGCGGACTGGATCACGTGCTTGCGAGTGGCGAGGACATTAACATTCTTGTCTTTGATACGGAAGTGTATTCGAACACCGGAGGACAGGCCTCTAAAGCGACTCCACAGGGAGCGGTTGCGCAGTTTGCGTCACAGGGAAACGAAAAAGAAAAGAAAAATCTGGCAGCTATTGCAATGTGCTATGACAATGTGTATGTGGCACAGGTCGCACTTGGCGCAGATTACAATCAGACCCTCAAAGCCTTGGTGGAAGCGGAAGTGCATGACGGGCCGTCGTTGATCCTTGCGTACGCACCATGTATTAATCATGGCATACGAAAAGGCATGGGAAAAGCAGTCGAAGAGGAAAAAAATGCGGTGCTTTCCGGATATTGGCATTTGTTCCGTTTTATTCCGGAACGGGGCAGAGAGGGAGAAAATCCATTTGTCTTGGATTCCGGAGAACCAAAACTTTCGTATGAGGAATTTTTGAAGGGAGAGCTGCGTTACGAGAGGCTTTTGCGGGAAAATCCGGAGCGGGCTGAGACGCTTTTTGCTAAAGCGGCACAAAAAGCCAAAGAAAAATATGAAAAGCTGAGGGAGATATCCTTGCAATAATCCGTAAAATGGTGTATAAATATTCATAGAGGTTTTTTTAAAAACGGAAAACCATGGGGAAATTGAAATAGAGAACAATGGAGGAAAGAAAACATGGAATTAACAAGTGTACGAAGCTTTTTTCGTGACCGCGAACAATATATCGGAAAGGAAGTAGTGACCGGCGGCTGGGTGCGAAGCATCCGTGCGTCAAAAACATTTGGATTTATCGTTGTCAATGACGGAACATTTTTTGAGCCGATTCAGGTAGTGTATAATGATACCCTGGATAACTTTGAAACGATTTCTAAATTAAATGTAGGTGCTGCCGTGATCGTAAAAGGAACTCTGGTTGCGACACCGGAAGCAAAGCAGCCATTTGAGATTCAGGCATCCGGTGTAGAGATTGAAGGGGCTTCCAGCGGAGATTATCCGCTTCAGAAGAAGAGACATTCTTTTGAGTACCTGCGTACGATCAGTCATCTGCGTCCGAGAACAAATACATTTCAGGCGGTATTCCGTGTGCGTTCTTTGATTGCCTATGCAATTCACAAATTTTTCCAGGAACGTGAATTTGTATATGTTCATACACCATTGATCACCGGAAGTGACTGTGAAGGTGCCGGAGAAATGTTCCAAGTTACCACGCTGGATCTGAATAATGTGCCGAAAAACGAAGATGGCAGCATTGATTACAGCCGGGATTTCTTTGGCAAAGAGACCAATCTGACCGTAAGCGGACAGCTCAATGGCGAGACTTATGCACAGGCATTTAAAAATATTTATACCTTTGGTCCGACATTCCGTGCGGAAAATTCCAATACGACCCGTCATGCGGCAGAGTTTTGGATGATCGAGCCGGAGATTGCATTTGCGGATTTGCAGGATGATATGATTTTGGCCGAGAGTATGTTAAAATATGTCATCCGCTATGTGCTGGAACATGCACCGGAAGAGATGGATTTCTTTAACCGTTTTGTGGACAAAGGACTGATTGAAAGACTGGAGCATGTGGCAAATTCAGAATTTGCACATGTTACATATACAGAAGCAATTGAAATTCTTGAGAAAAACAATGACAAATTCGAGTACAAAGTATCCTGGGGAGCAGATCTTCAGACAGAGCATGAACGTTATCTGACAGAAGAAGTATTTAAACGCCCGGTATTTGTAACGGATTATCCGAAAGAGATCAAGGCATTTTACATGAAAATGAACGAAGATGGAAAGACCGTTGCAGCGATGGACTGCCTGGTTCCTGGAATCGGCGAGATCATCGGCGGAAGCCAGCGTGAGGACGATTACGATAAATTGGTCGCACGTATGGAGGAATGCGGACTGCGCAAAGAGGACTATGATTTCTATCTTGACTTGAGAAAATACGGTTCTACCCGACATGCCGGATTTGGTCTTGGATTTGAGAGATGTGTGATGTACCTGACAGGAATGTCTAACATCCGTGACGTCATTCCATTCCCAAGAACTGTAAATAACTGTGATTTATAGGAGGCAGAAATGAAGGTACCTGAAGGTTATCAATCCGCCCTTGATGTCCGTGAGACAGAAGTGGCGATTAAAAAAGTAAAAGATTTTTTTGAGAGAGCATTGGCGACAAATTTGAATCTGACACGTGTGTCAGCACCGTTATTCGTAGCACCGGAAACGGGATTGAACGATGATCTGAATGGCGTGGAGCGCCCGGTTTCTTTCGGAATCCGCGAACAGAATGACCGTGTTGTACAGATTGTACATTCTCTGGCAAAATGGAAACGCCATGCATTGAAACGATACGGATTTTCCGTTGGGGAAGGATTGTATACCGATATGAACGCAATCCGCCGCGATGAGGATACGGACAATATCCATTCAATCTTTGTCGATCAATGGGATTGGGAACGTATCATTGAGAAGGCTCAGAGAAATGAAGAGACATTGAAAGAAATCGTCTGCAAAGTATACCAGTCTCTGCAGGAGACAGAGGATTATATGTCCGTACAATATTCTTACATAAAGAAAACACTTCCACGGGATATCACTTTTGTTTCGACGTATGAATTGGAAGAAAAATATCCGGATAAGACGCCGAAAGAGAGAGAATATCTGGCAGCCAAAGAACACGGCGCAATTTTCCTTATGAAGATCGGAGACAAGCTGGCAAGCGGTAAACCACATGACGGACGTGCGCCGGATTATGATGACTGGTCATTGAACGGCGATATTATTGTGTATTACCAGGTTTTGGATATTGCACTGGAGCTTTCTTCCATGGGAATCCGCGTGGATGAAAAAGCATTGGAAGAGCAGTTGAAAAAAGCGGGCTGTGAAGAAAGGAAAAATCTTCCATTCCAGAAAGAAGTACTGGAAGGCAAACTGCCGTATACCCTCGGGGGAGGAATCGGACAGTCCCGTATCTGTATGTTCTTCCTGAGAAAAGCACACATCGGCGAGGTACAGGCATCCCTGTGGCCGGATGAGATGGTGGCGGAAGCGGAAAGAGGAAACATACACTTACTGTAACTATTCAGGACCACTGTCTGAGAGTCCGCGAATCGTCGTGCTTGCACGTAAGAGGCGCCTGAATAGTAAAACATAGAAAAGAGGTCTAATATGGATAATTTTACATTTTATGCACCAACTTATTTTGATTTTGGAAAAGGCGCAGAGGCGCATGTCGGTCAGCTGATCCGCCGTTTTGGCGGAACGAAAGTGCTTCTTCACTACGGTGGAGGCTCCATCAAACGTTCCGGTTTGTACGACCGTGTGACAAAATGTCTGAAAGACGAAAAAATTGATTTTGTGGAACTTGGCGGGGTAAAGCCAAATCCACGAAGTGGTTTGGTTTATGAAGGCATAGAATTGTGCAAAAAAGAGGGTGTCGATTTTATTCTTGCCGTAGGTGGCGGAAGCACGATCGACTCTTCCAAAGCAATTGCTGCAGGAACTTGCTATGATGGTGATTTCTGGGATTTCTATGAAAAGAAAGCGACGATTGAGAAAGCACTTCCGATCGGAACAATCCTGACGATCGCGGCAGCCGGATCCGAAGGCTCTATGAATACCGTGATCAATAATGAAGAGACCGGATTTAAGAAAGGGGCAGCTTCCGAGCATCTCCGCCCGAAATTTTCTATCATGAATCCGGAATTGACCTGCACGCTGCCACCATATCAGTCGGCAGCAGGAGCGACGGATATTATGATTCATATCTGTGAGCGTTATTTTTCCAATACGGAAGAAGTGGAAATCACAGATCGCCTTTGTGAAGCAGTATTAAAGACAATAATCTTTGAGGCACCTCGTATTATTGAGGATCCAAATAACTATGAGGCTCGTGCCAATATTATGTGGGCAGGAATGCTTGCGCACAATAATGTATGTGGTGTCGGACGTGTTCAGGACTGGGCAAGCCACCACATCGAACATGAACTTTCTGCGATGTACGATGTGACACATGGTGCCGGACTTGCGGTAATTACACCGGCATGGATGCGCTATGTGCTTAAGATCAATCCACATAAATTAGTGCAGTTTGCTACCCGAGTATGGGACATTGAACCACAGGAGACAGAGGAGGCGACGGCATTAAAAGGAATCGAAGCGTTTGAGGCATTTTTAAAGAAGATCGGTATGCCGCTTACGTTTGAAGAAATCGGAGCCAAAGCAGAAGACATCGACCGGATGACGGAAAAACTTCTTGGAAAGCGTAAGACAGAAGGTAATTATGTAAAACTTGCGAGTGATGACGTAAAGAAAATCTATCATTTTGCAGCAGAACGCAAACCGGAATGAGATTGAAATCTGGAGGAAAGCCATGAGAGATCAGAATGAATTTATGCGGCAGATGCTTGACCTCGTTGAGTTTGCCAAGACAAATGAAAACCGCATTACCAAAGAACAGGTGGATGATTTCTGCCAGGATATGAAATTGCAGAAATCCCAGCTTAAACTGGTATATGAATTTCTGGAAGAACATCATATCGAGGTGGAAGGGGTCACGGCGAAAGAAGCATTTCGCACAAAAGAGGGCAAAGATCCCTCGATGAATACCGAGGATTCCCGGTATATTACAGTATACCGCCGTGAACTGCGTGAATTGGAACCTTGTTCAGAAGAAGAGAGACAGATGCTGTATGAGCGGCTTTTGGCAGGTGAGGCAGAGGTTTCTCACCGTGTGGTAGAATCCCATCTGCAGCGCGTGGTAACCCTGGCGACAAAATATAAAAACCGCGGTGTACCATTGGAAGATCTGATCCAGGAAGGCAATCTGAGTCTTTTGCTGGCAGTCGAAGAACTTTGCGGAAACAGCGAAGTTCTCGATGTGAAAAAAGAACTTGACCGGTATGTGAAGAGCCGGATGATCGAACTTGCCGATGAGCAGATGGCAAGTAAAGGTATGGAAAATACTATCGTTGCGAAGACGAACCTGATTCATGAGGCGACCAAAGTGCTCGCGGAAGAATGGGGACGTTTGGCAACATTGGAAGAACTGGCAGATTATACCAAAATGCCGGAAGAAGAAATCAGTATGTATGTTGATCTTGCGTTAGATGAGATCCACATCGGCAGAGAATAAGTGACGGAGCAGTTATGAGATATGAGGACAGCATTCGCCAGATAAAAGGCGTCGGAGAAAAAGCAGAACAGCGTTTCCATAAATTGGATATTTGGAATGTCGGAGATCTTTTGGAACATTATCCAAGAGAATACGATGAATTTCATGATCTGGTTAAGATCGCAGACGTAAAAGAAGGCGAGATGGCAGCTGTAGAAGGCGTTATGGCGTGCCGTCCTTCGATTCATACGACCGCAAGGATGAAAATCTTATCCATGGTACTCGAAGATGAAACCGGCCGGATTACGGTTACGTGGTTTAATATGCCGTTTTTAGCAAATCGGCTGAAAATGGGAACCCGTTATATTCTGCGAGGGAAAGTTGGCCGCAAAAACGGAAAACTTGTACTCGAACAGCCGAAAATGTATAGTAAAAATGAATTTTTTAAGCAGGTTGGAAGGCTGCATCCGATCTATCCATTGACCGCAGGGCTTACAAATCATGCGGTCGAAAAGGCAGTGAGTGATGCCATCGGTTCGCTGGAAGGGGCTGCGGAATTTCTGCCTGCTGATCTTCGGAAACGTCAAAATCTTCTTGCGTATCGTAAGGCAATTCATGACATCCATTTCCCAAAAAATCAACTGGAATATCGAAAGGCCAGAAAACGGCTTGTATTTGATGAGTTCTTTCTATATCAGGCAGCCTTACAGGCAATCCGCATCAAAAATTATAAGCCGAGTTCTCATGTCATGACGCAAGATAAAAGGCTGGAAGGATTTGTAAATGATTTGCCCTATGAGCTGACAGCGGCACAAAAAAGAGTTTACGAAGAAATTGAAAAAGATATGACCGGCGGGATGACGATGAACCGTCTGGTGCAGGGGGATGTTGGTTCCGGAAAGACCGTAGTTGCCGTGATGGCATTATTTCTTGCCGTGTGCAATGGAGAGCAGGGAGCCTTTATGGTGCCGACAGAAGTGCTTGCGATGCAGCATAAGGAGTCCTTGGAGGAAATGCTTGCCCCATATGGAGTAAAGATCGGGCTCTTGATCGGCTCGATGACAGCCAAAGAAAAGCGGGAAGGAAAGCAGAAATTGGCAGAAGGCGAATGGGATGTTGTCGTGGGAACTCATGCGATATTGCAGGATAATGTGGAATTTGCGGATCTTGCCCTTGTCATCACAGATGAACAGCACCGTTTTGGGGTGCGGCAGCGGGAAAAATTGATGGAAAAAGGAGATACACCGCATGTCCTTGCGATGAGTGCGACGCCGATTCCACGGACGCTTGCCCTTGTATTGTATGGAGATATGGATTTGTCCATCATGGACGAACTTCCTGCCAACCGTCTGCCCATCAAAAACTGTGTCGTGGGGACCGATTACCGCCCACAGGCGTACCGTTTTATGAAAGATCAGATTGAAAAAGGACGGCAGGTGTATATCATCTGTCCGATGGTTGAAGAAAAAGAAGAGGTTTCACTTGAGAGTGTAGTGATGTATTCGGAACAGTTGAAGGAGATTTTTCCTGCCGGAATTACGATAGAATGTCTGCATGGAAAGATGAAGCCCAAAGAAAAAAATGAAGTGATGCAGCGGTTTATCGAGGGAACGACGGATATTCTCGTGTCGACGACGGTTATCGAAGTCGGGATTGATGTTCCGAATGCGACAGTAATGATGATTGAAAATGCAGAGCGTTTTGGCCTTGCCCAGCTTCATCAGCTGCGCGGCCGTGTCGGACGTGGAAAAGAGCAGTCTTACTGTATTTTAATGTATGGAAAAGAGAGCAAAGAAGGAAAAGAACGTTTGTCAATCCTTGCCGGCTCTAACGATGGTTTTGAGATCGCCAGAGAGGATTTGAAACTGCGTGGACAGGGCGATTTCTTCGGAGTGATGCAAAGTGGGGACAAGTTGTTTTCACTTGCCGATATCTATGAAGATGCGCCGGTGTTAAAAGCGGCAAACGAGGAAGCAAAGAATTATGCCTTTGATGAGATCACGATGTTTTATAAGAAAAATCGACGTCTGGTGGAAAAATTAAATTCCTATATGGGTAATGTTTCGTTATAAAACAGTTGAAAAATAGTTCAATATCGTTTACAATGATGTTGGGATGAAAAATATTTGCAAGGGAGAAAAACTATGCGAGTAATTGCAGGGACGGCCCGCAGGCTGCCATTGATTGCACCGGAAGGGAAAGATACACGGCCTACGACAGACCGGATCAAAGAGACTTTATTTAACATCATTCAGGACGATGTTCCCGGAGCGATGTTTTTGGATTTATTTAGTGGAAGTGGTGCCATCGGGATCGAAGCATTGAGCCGTGGCGCAAAACAGGCGTATTTGGTAGAATTTGGAAAAGAACCGCTGCGATGCATTAAGGCAAATCTGGCAAAGACACATCTGGAAGATCAGGCGGTAGTGCTTCCGGTAGAAGTGACCTATGCGGTTTCTAAACTGGAAAAGCAGGGGACAACCTTTGATATTATTTATGCGGATCCACCTTACCGAAGCGGATTTGAAGAGAAATTGGCACAATTGATCGGACAGTCAGATATTGTAAAAGAAGATACCTTGGTGATTTTTGAATCTGCTCTTGAAACTCCGATTGATTTTATTGATGAAGATATATATGAGATTGAAAAAGTAAAAGAATATAAGACGAATAAGCACATTTTTCTGCGCGTAAAGAAGGAAAGATAGAAAGGATCAGGTAAAATATATGAACCCATCAAGAATTGAAAAAGCGATAGATGAAATCTATGATTATGTGGAAAATTGTAAACCGGCAAAACTGGCACCAAATAAGGTGACGGTTGCGAAAGATGAATTGTATGATCTTCTCGATGCCCTTCGTATGTGTGCACCGGAGGAAATTCGTACATATCAGAAGATCATTCATAACAGAGATCAGATTTTAGCCAAAGCCAATGCGGAAGCAGAGCAGATTCGCAGTCAGGCACAGCAGGAGACGGCACAGCTTTTGAATGAAAGTGATCTGGTACAGAGTGCGTATGCGCAGGCAGAGCAGATTATGGCGCAGGCACAGAGTCAGGCAGAACAGATTTTGAATCAGGCAGTGAAGGAGAGCGATCAGGTGCGTACCTCTGCGTTGTATTATACCAGTGATCTGCTTTCTCAGGCGGGAAGAAATATCGAAACTTCTTTGAAAGAGATGGAAAGCAAGTCCACCATGCTTATCAGCGCATTGAAACAGGATATCGAAGTAATCAAGGCAAACCGCAGCGAATTGATGTCTCAGATTCAGGGCGGCTCAGCACAGCA
>ERZ1673742.2554-NODE-2554-length-13529-cov-30.913389_pt1 | contig 13529 bp, 10 predicted proteins | sample MGYA00580208_ERZ1673742 | MGnify/ENA primary metagenome ERZ1673742 (study PRJEB41218, sample SAMN15661774) | gut metagenome | host: Homo sapiens | place: Canada: London | collected 2015-08-20/2019-03-30 | study: EMG produced TPA metagenomics assembly of...
CTTTCAGCCGGCCCGGCGGGAATCTCCCGGGCCGGAGCGGCCCTCCCGGATTCGGACGTCCGGACGGCGGACCGACTGTCGGAGGGCCGGCTGTCGGAGGGCCGGCTGTCGGAGGGTTTCGGAACCGGGCGCACGGACGTGGAATCCGTGGCCGCGGAGTCGGCGCTCTGCTTCATCTCGACCTCCATACGGCCCTTCATGCGGCGAAAACGCCAGTCCTTGAACTCCTCGTCCGATTCGAAACCTTCGCCGATGAAGACATCGCGGCCGTTGTTCTGCACGATCTTCGAATCGACGTTCGAATAGATTTTCTTGGTCCGCGCATTCCAGAACAACTGCTGGGTGTAGAGGGTCTTGCCGTCGGATTTCTCGACGACGACGTTGCCCTTGGCCTCCCACAGTTCGCGATTCTCGTAATAGATGGCGTAGTTGGCCGTCAGCACGGCGTCCACCGTGGTCAGCGAATCGTTCTGGTAGGTAGTGATCTTCACCCCCTTGCGGAATTCGCGGTAAGGTTCGCGGGCCAGCGAATAACCTTCGAGCAGCGGCGTGACGAAATGGTACGACCGGCGGCCGTTCTGCGACATCACGACCGAAAGGTCCTCGCTGTATTCGGTCATCATCGTCTCCTCGGAAGCCGAAGCGCGGCCCGCATCCTTGTCCGCACACGAGAATAGCAAGATAGCACTCCCCGTCACGGAGAGTGCTACCCTGATCGTTCTTGTCATGCGTTTTCCCATCGAAGCCTGTCGGGAGCGTGTTTTTTAGCGGGCACGGACGGTGGTGGTGATACCGGCGGCCGTTCCGCAGGTTACCGTATAGCGCGCACCCTCCTGCAACTCGTTGAAGAAGCACTCCTCCGAGCTGGGGAAAACCGAACGGAACTTGCCGAGGGAACTCTTGGCGTGCTCCATGTACTCCGAATCGGCCGGGAGCAGTTCGACCGCCTTGGCCATCGTATCGTAAGCGGCCCAATAGGTCGCCAGACCGGCGAAACCGCCGCACGAACCTGCCGACGAAGCATAGCACTGCGCCAGGATGAAGTACGGAACGCCGTCCTCGGGGTCCAGGTCGCGGGCCTGGCGCGCAGCGGCGGCAGCGCCCGGAATGTCGTTGGACACGAGGCCCACCAGCGCGATGCGCACGAGCAGTTTCTGACGCTCGGCGGGGTCTTTCTCGACATCCAGCGCCTCGTTCAGGTAGGTCTTCGCCTTTGCATAGTCCTTCTTGTTCTGGAAAGCCTGGGCCAGGAACATGGCCGTCTCCGACGAAGGCTTCACCTGATAGTATTTCTCGGCGATCGAGAAGTAGAAATCACCGTCGCACTTGGCGCGCGACATCAGAGCCACGGCCTGCGAAAGCAGCGCCTCGTCGTCGGGAGCGGCGGCCAGCTTGCCCTTGAAGAGTCTTTCGAGATTCTCGCAGCTTGCGGCGCCGCTCAATCCGAACGCAGCGTCGAACTGGCTCTTGTACTCGGCGGCAGCGGGGTTCTTCTCGAAGAATGGCGTCAGACGGTCGTACTCGGCGATGATCTCGTCGGGCATCACCTCGTCGGTATTCCTGTAATCGTCGCAGAGGTTCGAGAAATAGGCCACGACGGTCTCGGGATCGGTGTTGTCGCCGCCGGCCTCGATGGCTGCGCGGAACGCTTCGCGGATACCCTTGCGGTCGGCGGGTTTGTACATCAGATACTCACGGGCCTTGCGGTCGAGGATATAGGGCGTGCCGTACTTGGGATGGTCGCCGAAATACTCGTTGCGCAGGTCGTAAACGATCATCAGCGAGTCGGTGTAGGTGTTTTTCTCGGCGATGCTCTTGGCGCGCGCGATCTTGTTCTTATAAAGCGTGATGCCGCGCACGAAGGTATTCTGCGAAGCCTTCGGACATTTGTCGAGCAGCTCCTTGAGGTAATGCGCGGCAGCGTTGTAATCCTTGTTGTCGAGCGACTCCTTGAGGAAGTTGCTGTTCAGAATGTTCTGCTCCCGCTCCTGAGGAGTGTCACCCCAGACCGCGTACTTCGGATCACTGAAATCTTGCTGTGCCATCGCTGCGACTGCAAAAAGCGCACACGCAGCAGAAAGCAGGAATTTAACGTTTTTCATCGGTCAGATTAATTTTTGTGTTTCTATCTTTTATTTTTGCTTGCCTGTCACATCAATCGAACTTGGAGCGCATGAACCAATATTCGCCGTTCTCCATCTGTCCCGCGAAGAGCGTGAAGCCGATCGCAAACTTGAAATACTGCTGCCGGACCAGCCCCAGGCGGTCGGCGATATTGTAACCGCGGCGACCGTACTCGACGCCGATGTCGATGGCCGAGAAGGCGCCGCGCCTCACCGGAATGCCGATGCCCGCCGTCACGGCGTACTGCGCGAGCTTGTCCCCGTTGAACGTCTGGTTGTAGGCTCCGTAGCGGAAACCCGCACGGTAGGACCAGCGTTTGAGGAAGTGACGCGCATCGTAACGGTTCGGGGTGTATTCCACACCCATCTTGATCGTGCTCGTATTGGTGTAGGCCACCTTGTATTCCGTCTTGTTCTCCCCGCTGCCGCTGGTTCCCGTCATCTCGTAGCCCGAGTTGCGGCCGCCCCAGTTCTGGAACACATAATCCACGCCGACGGCCCACCTGCCGGTCTGGTAATAGGCCCCCACGGCCAGCTGCCGGGGCAGCACCAGCTTCAGGTGCGTCGTATCGCCCTTGACGACCGTGTTGTACAGGTCGCCGATATAGAGTTTTTTCGTCACCTCCGGGTTCAGGTCGCCGCCGAAGTCGTACGTCGCGCCGAAGGTCAGGATGCGCTTCGCGTTCAGAATCGCGTTCCACTGCACGCCGACCTGCCCCTTGATGCTCGAAATGCTGTAATTGTCCTGCCCCACCGTCGAGGTGAAGGTTCCCTCGCCCGTAATGGCGGTCGGGGTCATCACGAACGTACGGTCGATGTCGCCCCAGTAATACTGTGCGGCGATACCCACCGAAAAATTCTTGAACGGCTCCCAGCCCAGGCCGACCTTGACCTCCGTCACGTCGCCCTCGCCCTGGTAGTTGTACTGAATATTGCCGACGTTGGCGTAAATGGGGTCTTCGGGATCGTATTCGTGATAATACTTGGTCCTGTAACCCACCGAACTGTAAGGCGTGAGGCTGAAACCGAGTCCCAGCCGCTTCGCCACCGGCATCTGGAAAGCGATGTCGTGAAAGTTGAACGTGTTGTAGGCCGTCCGTTTCCCGACGCCTCCGACCGTCTGGGCGTTGTAGTAGTTCTGCCCCTCCAACCCGAAGTTGAAAAGGAAAGTCTTCTGCGGAGCCGCGCTGTAAGCCGCGGGGTTGAGCAGGTTGACCGTACTCACCGAACGCATGGCCACACCCGCACCGCCCATCGAGCGCATCTGCAGCGTACCGGGGGTATTCTGTTCGCCGATGCCGTACATCGTATAGGGCGAGAATGCGTTAATACTGCTTGTCTGGGCCGAAACGGCAAAAGGAAACATCGCTGCAGCCGCGACAACCAGCTTAATCAAGGTGTTCTTCACTTGCATTGTACTCTAAAATTCGATCCAATCCGCAAAAGACCAGATTACAATTTGCAAATATCGTGTTTTTAATTCTTTTCGCAAAGTATTTCGCGTCCCCGCCGGTAAAAATTACGCATAAATCGTCGATTTTTTTCTCCATCCGGGCCATATAGCCCTCAATTTCGAAGGTCAGCGAGTTCATCACCCCCAGGCGGATGGCCTCTTCGGTGGTGAGCCCCTGCAACTCCCCGCTTTCGGTCGGACCGCACAGCGGCAGGCAGGCCGTGTAGTCGTGGAGCGCCCGAAAACGGGTTTTCATCCCCGGCGAAATGCACCCGCCGCGGAACGTGTTGTCGGCCGTCACCAGGTCGATCGTGACGGCCGTGCCGAAATCGACGATCAGCACGTTGCGCCCCGGATAAAGCACCGTGGCGCCCACGGCGGCGGCCAGCCGGTCGCGGCCCAGCGTCTCGGGCGTATGGTAGGCGTTGGCAACCGGCACGGGGGTCTGCGAGGTGAATTCCAGCAGGTAATCCGCATAGGGTCTGACCGTTTCGATCACGTCGTCCGCTTCGCCGCGCGTCGAGGCGACGACGGCCTTCGCGGCCCTGCGGCCCTCCAGCAACTCGCCGAGCATCGACGGATGCAGCCGCTCCACGCAGCGCTGGGCGACGATCCGTCCGCCGTCAAAAACGGCCAACTTGACAAGGGTGTTGCCTATGTCTACGATCAGATTCAAAGCTGCTGCAGCGTTTTGTATGCGTCTTCCACGTCTTTGACATTCCTAACGGTCATCGCCAACCGATTATTGTGCTGTTTGAGCACAAATCGGTCGGGCCGCTGCGTAACCCGCTGCAACAGGGTCATAAAGGCCTCGCTCTTGTAGAAAGGCGAGTTCTCCTCGCCCACGAAATGCACGATCATCAGCCCGTTCTTGACCTTCACGCGCTCCATGCCCAGACGAATGGCCTCCCAGCGCAGGCGCACGACGTTCAACAGCTCCTTCGCGGCGCGCGGCAGGGGACCGAAGCGGTCCGCAAGACGGCTCTCGAAGGCCTGCAAAGCCTCCTCGTCCTTCGTCGAGTCGAGTTCGCGGTAGAGTTTCAGGCGTTCGGCCTGCTGCGAAACGTAGGCGTCGGGCAGCGCGGCCTCGACCTCGATGTCGATGTGCGCGTCGTCGATGAAACGCATCTGCTCCACGACCTCCTGCTCCCCGTCGCTCAGGCCCGGGACATGAAGCCCCTCGGCACGCAGTTCGGCCACCGCCTCGTTCATAATCTTCTGGTAGGTCTCGAAACCGATGTCGGCGATGAACCCGCTCTGCTCGGCGCCCAGCAGGTTGCCCGCGCCGCGAATGTCGAGGTCCTGCATGGCGATGTTGAACCCCGAACCCAGGTCGGAAAACTCCTCGATGGCCCGCAGACGCCGCCGCGCGTCGGACGACAGCAGTTCGTCGGGCGGCGAAAGCAGGTAGCAGTAGCCCTTCTGGTTCGAACGCCCCACGCGACCGCGCAGCTGGTGCAGGTCGCTCAAACCGAAGTTCTGGGCATTGTCGACGATGATCGTATTGGCGTTGGGAATGTCGATGCCGTTCTCGACGATGGTCGTCGACACCAGCACGTCGAATTCCCCGTAGATGAAGTCCATGATGAGTTTCTCCAGCTGCTCGGCCGGCATCTTGCCGTGCCCGACGGCCACGCGGGCCTTCGGGCAGAGGCGCGTGATCAGCCCTTGGAGGGCCGGCAGGTCCTCGACGCGGTTGTGGACGAAATAGACCTGGCCGCCGCGGGCGAGTTCCGCCTCGACGGCATCGCGGATGATCTCCTCCGAGAATACGTGCGACTCGGTGAGGATCGGCTGGCGGTTGGGCGGCGGGGTCGAAATGACGGACAAGTCCCGCGAACCCATCAGCGAGAATTGCAGCGTGCGCGGAATCGGTGTGGCGGTGAGCGTCAGCGTATCGACCGAAACGCTCATCTCGGTGAGCTTTTCCTTGGCGGCGACGCCGAATTTCTGCTCCTCGTCGATGATCAGCAACCCCAGGTCGCGGAACACGATCTGCTTGCCCAGCATCTTGTGCGTGCCGATCAGGATGTCGATCTTCCCCGAGGCGAGATCCTCACGGATCTGGCTGACCTCCTTCGTGGATTTGGTGCGGTTGATGTACTCCACCCTCACCGGGAAATCGCGCAGACGCTCGGTGAACGAGCGGTAGTGCTGCAAGGCGAGGATCGTCGTCGGAACCAGCACGGCGACCTGCTTGCCGTCGACAGCGGCCTTGAACGCCGCGCGGATCGCCACCTCGGTCTTTCCGAAGCCCACGTCGCCGCACACCAGCCGGTCCATCGGCTGATCCGACTCCATGTCCTTCTTGATGGCCGCCGTGGCCGACTGCTGGTCGGGAGTGTCCTCCCAGCGGAACGACGCCTCCAGCTCGTGCTGCAAATAGCTGTCGTGCGAGAAGGCGTAGCCCTTCGAGGCCTTGCGTTTGGCGTAGAGGGCGATCAGTTCGCGCGAAATGTCCTTGACGGCCTTCTTGGTGGCGTTCTTCAGCTTCTGCCAGGCGCCGTTGCCCAGTTTGTAGACCTTCGGCGGCTCGCCGTCGCCCGACTTGTAGCGCGAAATGCGGTGGAGCGAGTGCACGTTGACGAACAGCACGTCGCCGTCCTTGTAGACCAGCTTGATCGCCTCCTGCATGCGTCCGTCGCCCGCGGCGATCTTCACCAGCCCGTCGAAACGGCCCACGCCGTGGTCGATATGCACCACGTAGTCGCCCGGGCGCAGCTGGTTCAGCTCGGCGACGGTCATCTGCTCGTCGCGCCGGATCTCGCCGTTGATGCGGTAACGCTGGTAGCGGTCGAAAATCTGATGGTCGGTGTAGAGGCACAGTTTCAGGTCGTTGTCCACGAACCCCTCGTGCAGGGTCGTCGACAGCGACCGCACGACGGCCTGTCCGCGGCCGATCTGGTGGAAAATATTTTCGAGACGCTCGACCTGCGCCTTGTTCTCCGAAAGTATATAGGTATCGTAACCCCGCAGCGCACCCCGGATCATGTCGTCGGCCAGCATCTCGAAATTTTTATTGAATTTCGGCTGGGGCGACGTCGCGAACTTCACCGTTGCGGCCGCGGGCCGCTCGGGAAGATTGTCGCGCAGCAGGAAAATCCGGCTTCCGGAAAGGTCGGCCACGAGCGAGTTGCGGCTCGTCAGCAGCGAGTCGATCTCATCGGGATGCTCCATGTCCGAGAGCGTCCTGCGGCGGATGTCGTTGACCCTCCGCAACACGAAATCGGCGTCGTAGAACCACCAGGAAGCCTCCGCGCCCGCAAACCGCGCGAAGGAGACCTTCGCCGCGGCGGGCGTCCCGGCGTTCAGGTCGGGGATGATCTCCACGCGCTCCAGCCTGTCCGACGACAGCTGGCTCGAAATGTTGAACCGCCGGATCGAGTCGACCTCGTCGCCGAAGAAATCCAGTCGGTAGGGTTTGCTCTCCGAATAGGAGAAGACGTCGACGATACCGCCGCGCACCGAGTACTGGCCGGGTTCGTAGACGAAATCCACGCGCGTAAACGAAGCATCGACGAGCGCCTGCTCCAGCACCTCGATCGAAATCCGGTCGCCGACCCTCACGGTGATCGTCTCCCGTTGCAGGGCTTCGGCGTCGGCGACCCGCTCGGCCAGCGCCTCGGGGCAGGTGCAGACCACCAGGTAGCCCTTCCCCGAGAAATTCCGCACGGCGTGCATCGTCGCCGTGCGCTGCACCACGCCCTGCGCATCCTCGGCGCCATAGGCCGCCGAACGCTTCCACGACGAGGGAAAGAAGTAAACCTGCCGTTCGTCCAGCAGGTTGTAGAAGTCGTTCAGAAGGTAGGCTGCGGCGTCACGATCCTCGGCGACAAAGACATGCACGCCCCCGGATTCGGCCACGGCCGCCGCGGCATAAAACGAAAGAGCGCCGCCGACCAGCTCTTCGAGGTGGACGGTAGCACTCCTGTTTTTATATTCGCGGCACAGTCTGCCGAGGGCTTTCGACCCGGCGGCGAACTGCGCCAGCTGCTCGCGGGCGGTTGCCATGCCTTATTTGGTTATAAGGTCGTTATCCTTTTTGTCATGGTAGTGGATCTCGACGATCCCGATGCTCTGGTCCTCGGCGATCTCAAGGCGCACCTTGTACTTCCACTCCCAGCGGCGGCGCAGCGACCAAAGGCCCTTTCGGAGGAACGCCGCCACGTAAGGACTGACGACCAGCTTGATGAATTTGTGTCCGCGGTCCTGCGTGAGGAACGAAATCTGGTTCTCGATCTTCTTGTCCAGCAGCACCGTAGGTTCGATCTTGCCCGAACCGTTGCACGTCGGGCAGACGTCCGAAACGCTCTCGACGGCCACGGGACGCACCCGCTGGCGGGTGATCTGCATCAGGCCGAATTTCGTGAGCGGCAGCACCGTGTGCTTGGCCTTGTCGGTGGCCATCAGCTTCACCATCTCGTCGAACAACGCCTGCTTGTTCTGCGCCTTGTGCAGGTCGATGAAGTCGATGATGACGATACCGCCCAAATCACGCAGCCGCAGCTGGCGGGCGATCTCCTTCGCCGCGGCGAGGTTCACGTCCATGGCGGTCTGCTCCTGGTTGTCCTCGGCCTTGGTGCGGTTGCCCGAATTGACGTCGATGACGTTCATGGCCTCCGTGCGCTCGATGATGAGGTAGGCGCCGCGTTTGAGCGACACGTACTTGGCGAAGAGCGACTTGATCTGCTTCGAGATGTCGAAGTTGTCGAAAATGGGCACGTTGCCCTTGTAGAGTTTGACGATCTTCTCCTTCTCGGGTTCGATCTGGCGGATGTAGCCGCGGATTTCGTTGTACATCGCCTCGTCGTCGACGGCGATCTGCGAGAAGGAGCCGTTCAGCGAGTCGCGGATGATCGTGTTGGCGCGGTTCATCTCGCTCATCAGCTGCGCCGGGGCCGACGCCGCGTTCTTCTTGATCGCCGCGCAGGTCTTGCGCCAGCGGTCGATCTGGGTCTGGATGTCGTGCTCGATGTCCTCGTCCTTGGCCTCCATGGCCGCCGTGCGGATGATGACGCCGAAATTCTTCGGCAGCACCGCCGCGGCAATGCGCTTGAGACGCTTCTTCTCGTCCGCCGAGCGGATTTTCTGCGAAAGGAAAACCTTCGAGGTGAAGGGAACCAGCACCACGTTGCGGCCGGCCAGCGAAATGTCGGCCGTCAGGCGCGGACCTTTGGTCGAAATGGCCTCCTTGGCCACCTGGACCATGATCTGCTGCCCCACCTGGAGGTATTCGCCGATCTTCCCGGTCTTCTCGACGGGCGGTTCGAGTTTCATGCTCTCGACGCGGAACCCGCGTTTTCCGGGCTGCTGCGAGGCGACGAGCTTCTGCAGCGAGGGGAACTGCGGCCCCAGGTCGAGGTAGTGGATAAAGGCGTCCTTTTCGTGTCCGATGTTGACGAATGCCGCGTTCAGTCCCGGCATGATCTTGCGCACCTTCCCGAGGTAGATGTCCCCCACGGCGAAGCCCGTCTGGCACTGCTCCTTGTTCAGTTCGACGAGCACCTTGTCCTCGCACATGGCGATTGATATCTCGGTCGGGGTTACGTTTACGATTAATTCTCTGTTCATCTATCGTGTGTCGCGCTCCGGGAAACCGGGCGCGGTATGGCTGAAATTAGTACTGAAGCCGCGTTTTGCTGTGAAGTGGCGGCGAACTCCAAAGGGAAAAATGGATGCCGGAAACGTCCGGCGGAACGCGGGGCCCGACGTCCGGAAAACCCGCGAAAAAGGCGGAAAAACCGCCCGAAAAATCGGAAACCCGAAAATAGGTAAAGCTAAAAGAACCCTTTGGCCCCTTTAGCTTTATCTATCGTTAGCACAAAGGTGCTACCCTACTTTTTCTTGTGACGGTTCTTACGAAGACGTTTTTTCCGCTTGTGGGTAGCCATCTTGTGACGCTTATGCTTCTTTCCGTTTGGCATAGTCCTTAAATTTTAAGAGGTTCTTATTATCCGTTATTTCACCTTCGCTGCGAAGCTCTTTGCGGGCTTGAAAGCGGGGATGTTGTGTTCGGGAATGGTGATCGTCGTGTTCTTCGAGATGTTGCGGGCAACCTTCTTGGCGCGCTTCTTCACGATGAAGCTGCCGAAACCACGGAGATACACGTTATTTTTTTGGGTGAGCGACGTCTTGATGCTCTCCATGAAAGCCTCGACGATAGCCTGCACCTGCACCTTCTCAACGCCGGTGCTTTTAGCGATTTCGCTTACGATATCTGCCTTTGTCATGTTTATATAGTATTTAAAATTAAGTTCATCCAAAATGATTCGGAGTGCAAATATACGCTTTATTTACATATCCGCCAATAATCGGCAATTTTTTTTCACTTTTTTCCCGCGGCAGTGTAGTCTGCACGTTCACAACACGATAACAAATATCGGGCAAAACCCGGGCCAAAATTAAAATATTCTATATCAGTTATTTATTCCGCACTGCGCCTCTTCCGCCCCGACAATCGGCAAAAAGCTGCGAAACAATACGTTACGCATCACTTCGCGCCCAGCCACGTCAGACGGTGCCAGAGACTTTCCAGCGGTCCCTGCCGGTGGCCGCGCAGCCACCAACGGCAAAAAGCCGCCTGCAAAACGAAGACCGCAACGCCGATCACCAGGCTCAGCGCATATCCGCACCGGGAGGCGAGACCGAGTCCGAACGGGAAAAAGATCAGGGCGCCGACGACGGACTGCGCGATATAACGCGATATAATTGGTAAGGCTCATCCGCCCGTAGAAGCGCAGGCCGTCGGTCACCCGGCGGAAACGGGCCGTGCGGTAGAGCAGCACGAACGAAGCCGCAAGCACCGCCGTGAAGGCAAGTTTCTGCCACATGTCGAGCACGGTCGCAGCCATGCGGGCCGCCGTCGCTTCGCCGAAAAGCCCGTGCAGGGCCTGGAGCGGCACGAAGGCAACGGCCCCGACGATCAGCGTCCGCACCCAGAAGCGCGCATTGTCCGCCGAATCCGAGAAAAGCCCTCGACGGCCGAGCAGCAGACCCAGCAGGAAAAGGCCCGCCGTCTGGCTGTACCGTCCGGCATTGACGGCCCACAGCAGACTCGCCTTCTGCCCGAGCGTGACGTTCCCGGCGACGAACTGCCAGAAATCCCCGGCTTTCGTATAGGCCGCAACCTCGCCGTACATGGCTCCGACGCCCAGATCGGGCGGAGCGAAACCCGGGTCGGCCAGCGCACGGAAGCAATGGTACCATTCGACGGGCTGCACGAGAAACAGCAGGGCCAGCGCCAGCACGGTCCGGTCGTTCAGACGCCGGACGGCGAACAGCACCACGCCCACGAGGCTGAACAGCAGCAGCACATCCCCCGCGGGAAAAAAGGCGGCGTTGAGCGTGGCGAACCCCACCAGCAACAGCAGCCGCCAGAGAAAGCGGCCTCCGAAGTCTTCGCCGCGGCTCTGCCGGGAGGCGTATTGCAGATGGAAGGTGAAGCCGAAAAGCAGCGCGAAGGTCGCATAGGCCTTGCCTGCGAAAAGCGCGAACACGACCGCAAAGACACCTTCGTCGAGGGCCGCGAGCCACGCAGGCGACGAAGCCGGATAAACCGGAAAGATAAAATGTTCGAGGCTGTGTACGAGCAGGATCGCCATCACGGCAAAGCCGCGCAAAGCATCCACCGCGTCGATACGGGATTTTTCTGTTTTAAGCACAATGACCGTTATTTTGTTTTTTTTCGGAGTAAAGGTAGCATTTAATCGGCAGCCGGGCCAATAAACCGCAGGGTTTTTGCGTTTGATGATAAAAACATTAATTTTGCAAATTCTAAATCCGATAACGGTATGGTCAAAATACTCTGGGTCGACGACGAAGTCGAACTGCTGAAGCCCCACGTGCTGTTCCTCCAGCAGAAGGGCTATGAAGTGGACACCTGCAACAACGGATACGACGCGATCGACATGGCTTCCGAAGGAGCCTACGACCTGATCATCCTCGACGAAATGATGCCCGGCATGACGGGACTCGAAACCCTTCCCAAGATCAAGGAGGTGCGCCCCACGACGCCCGTGATCATGGTCACCAAGAGCGAGGAGGAGAACATCATGGACAAGGCCGTGGGGTCGAAGATCGCCGACTACCTCATCAAGCCCGTCAACCCCAACCAGGTGCTGCTCTCGATCAAGAAGAACGTGCACCAGCAACAGCTGGTGACCGAGCAGACCACCGCCGACTACCGTTCGGAGTTCGGCCGCATCTCGTCCTCGCTCCAGATGGCCGACACGTTCCAGGACTGGTGCGCGCTCTACCGCAAGCTCACCGCATGGGAGGTCGAACTGGCGGAATCCACCGATCAGAGCATCAAGGAGGTGCTGACCTACCAGAAAAGCGAGGCCAATCAGGAGTTCTGCAAGTTCGTGCGCCGCAACTACTACAACTGGATCAACAAGCGCTCGGACGACACCCCCGTGATGTCGCACACGCTCATGCGCACCAACATCTTCCCCGTCGTCGACGAGAACCCCAAGACCACGCTGCTGCTGATCGACAACTTCCGCTACGACCAGTGGCGGTCGATTTCGTCGCTGCTGCGGGGCTGGTACGACGTGGCGCAGGACGACTTTTACTGCGCCATCCTCCCCACCGCCACGCAGTACGCCCGCAACGCCGTCTTCGCGGGGCTGATGCCGCTGGCCATCGACCGTCTGATGCCCAACAAGTGGCTCAACGACAACGAGGAGGGCGGCAAGAACCAGTACGAGGAGGAGTTTCTGAAGCGGCTGATGAGCCAGAACGGCAAGAACTGGAAGTTCTCGTTCGACAAGCTGGTGCGCCCGGAGCAGGGGCGCAAGCTGGTGGACAACATCCAGAAGGTCTACGACGCCGATTTCTCGGTCATCGTCTACAACTTCCTCGACATCCTTTCGCACGCACGTACCGAGACCGACATCATCCGCGAACTCACGGAGGACGACGCGGCGTTCCGCTCGCTGACGCGCTCGTGGTTCGAGCACTCGGACCTTTACACCATCCTCAAGCTCCTCTCCGAGCGGGGACACACCGTCGTCATCACCTCGGACCACGGCACGATCCGCGTGGACAACCCGGTGAAGGTGACCGGCGACCGCGAGACCTCGGCCAACCTGCGCTACAAGACGGGCCGCAACCTCGCGTACAACTCCCGCGAAGTCTACGAAATCCTGAAACCCGAGGACGTGCAGCTGCCGTCGAGCAACCTCACGTCGAGCTACATCTTCGCCTACAACACCGATTTCCTCGTCTACAACAACGACGCGAACCGCCACATCCGCTACTACCGCAACACGTTCCAGCATGGCGGAATTTCGATGGAGGAGATGATCGTACCGTATATCGTTCTAAAGCCAAAACAATAGATGAAAACCATTCACATCACCTCGCAGGACGAGCTTCCGCAGGTCGCCGGGGCGATCATCGGCTCGCTGGGCCGCCGTACGGTGGTCGCCTTCCGCGGCGAGATGGGCGCGGGCAAAACCACGCTCATCCGTGAAATCGCCGCAGAACTCGGGGCCGCCGACACCGTGACCAGCCCCACGTTCGCCATCGTCAACCAATACAAGGGCGAGGGCAACCGACGCATCCACCACTTCGATTTCTACCGCATCAACGACCTGCGGGAAGCCTTCGACTTCGGTTACGAGGAGTATTTCTACTCGGGAGACCTGTGTCTGGTGGAGTGGCCCGAGAAGATCGAACAGCTGCTGCCCGACAACACGATGACGGTGCGCATCACCGTAGACAGCGACACGGCACGCACCTTCGAGATCGACTGACCGCCGGCTTGAAAAGCCGGATTCAGAACCGGCCGGATTCAAAGACCGCCAACCCCGGATCACGCCGTCGGGAGCTGTCCGTGCGCAGCCCCCATATCGCCGGCCCGTTTTTCCAAGGCCCCGCCCCCGTTTCCGCAAGGCCCTGCCGCTTCGCAACCGCATCCCGGGACGAACCCCGCAAAGGTTCGTCCCGTT
>ERZ1673742.2556-NODE-2556-length-13521-cov-3.548492_pt1 | contig 13521 bp, 9 predicted proteins | sample MGYA00580208_ERZ1673742 | MGnify/ENA primary metagenome ERZ1673742 (study PRJEB41218, sample SAMN15661774) | gut metagenome | host: Homo sapiens | place: Canada: London | collected 2015-08-20/2019-03-30 | study: EMG produced TPA metagenomics assembly of...
CCGGACGTGGAAACCACCATCGATGCCACCGCCATCTTGGACTGCGTGTCCGTCACCGGATTGGAAGGCCCGGACCGCATCTCGCTGGCCTGTGCGGACAATAACTACTTGGTCAACGAGCTGGACTGGCAGCGCTGGGGAGACGATTCTGCGGAGGCAGAGGGCGTGGCCGTCGAAAATGACTGTGACCCCAACTGTGCGGAGGGCAAATTCAGTGAGGATCGCGTCAAGGTGGTCGTCGACAAGCGCGTGGCGTGCGGCTACCACGCCGAGGTCTATTCTCGCGTGCGCGTGCAGTACCCGGATGGGCGTGAGGAAGAGCAGCAGATTGGTTGTGCGCCCTAGGTAAGTTGGCGCAGGGCGAACTGGCCGTACATCTCACCTAAAGCCTCGGCGGTGTAATCACCGTCGGGGCTGAACCATTGGGCCACACCGATGCCCATATCGATGAGAGCCCAGCAGGCGATTTTGAGGTTCTCCGCGTGGAAATCGCCCTCGTTGACCACGGCCATCCAACGGGCGACATAGTCGCGGCGCAGTTGCAGGACGACGGACTTGTGGGGCTCTTCGAGGTTAGTGAGCTCGTTGTTGACCACGCGGACGCGCCGGGCGTGGGTGGCGTGGTAGATGACGTGAGCTTTCATGGTGGCGACGAGCTTGTCGCGGGGATCTTTCAACCCGGCGAGGCAAGCGGCGTTGGCGCGCAGGAGATCCTCCATGGCGGTGATGGTGACTTCGGCGAGAAGCTCCTGCTTGGAGGAGAAGTGGTTATACAGGCTGGAGGCGCGCATGCCGACGGCTTTGGCGATGTCCTCCATGCCGGTGGCGTGGTAGCCGCGCTGGTCAAAGAGGTCGAGTGCGGCGGCGGCGATCTGATCGCGGCGTCTCTGGTTGGCCATGGTGGGCGTCCTCCTCATCGAGCTAATGGCGGTTAGTATACCCGGTGCTGTGGGGTGGGGGAGAACTTGTGCTTTCGGACAGTGTGGTTGCTCTTGGCAGACTTGACAGAGGTAGAGAGTCAGGTCACAATTGACGCTAATTGTCATTCGTATTGCCTGTTAGTTGGAGAATTGACCATGTCCTACAACCTCTTCGAGCCCACCACTGACTTCCTGGGCGTTTTTGACAACCTCTCTGAGGCCGATGCTGCGGGGTGGAAGCGAGCTGCTCGTTTCCGCGAGTACTCCGCTCCGGTGATTAACCGGCATTGGCAGGCTGCGGAATACCCGCTGGACTTGGTTCAGCGTTTGGGGGAGCTGGACGTGATGACGGATGGCCTTGCAGTTGAAGGCTTTGAAGAGATGTCCACGCTCGGTGCCGGCTTGGCGCTCATGGAGGTCACACGTGCGGATGCCTCGATGGGCACGGTGATTGCGGTGCAGGCGGGGTTGGCTATGCGCTCTATTTCTATGCTGGGCTCTCCGGAGCAGCGGGCTTCGTATTTGCCGCGGATGGCTTCGTGCTCGCTGCTTGGGGCTTTTGGGTTGACGGAGCCGGACCACGGTTCGGATTCGATTGCCTTGGAGACCACCGCGGTGCGCGATGGCGACGAGTGGGTCCTGAACGGTGAAAAGAAGTGGATTGGCAATGGCGCTTCCGGCGGCATCACGATCATCTATGCGCGCATGGAGGATGGCAACGTCGGCGGCTTCATCGTGCCGCAGGACGCACCCGGCTACTCGGCTTCTGTTATCGAAGGCAAGCTTTCCCTTCGCGCTATCCACCAGGCGCACATTACGTTGACCGACTGCCGCATCCCCGCCGCCAACCAGCTACCGGGCTGTCGCAGCTTCAAGGATGTTTCCCGCGTGCTGACTGCTACGCGCATTGGCGTGTCGTGGATGGCGCTGGGTTCGGCGGTGGCGTGCTATGAGATTGCGCGGTCTTATGTGCTGGAGCGCGTGCAGTTTGGCCGCGAGCTGGCGAAGGCGCAGATCATTCAGCAGCGCTTGGCCAACATGGTCCTCGATTTGAGCCAGATGATGCTGACCTGCCGTGAGGTCTCTTTGCGCGAAACCGCAGGGACCCTGGCGCCGGAGCAGGCTTCGGCGGCGAAGCTTCATAACACGCGTGCTGCTCGCCGCATCGCCTCCGATGCCCGCGACATGCTTGGCGGGGTTGGCATTTTGCTGGAGAACGACATCGCGCGCCACTTCGCGGACATCGAGGCTATGCACACCTACGAAGGAACAGATACCGTGCAGTCCCTGATTATGGGCAAGAAGATTACGGGCTTCTCGGCCTACAAATAGTGCTGGTGCCTACTGCGCGCAAATAGCGCTGTCGCATACTGCGTACAGGGAGCGATGTTGCCCTTTGCGGATGTGCTCCTTGAAAGTCGGGCTCATTCTAGGTTCGAGTCCTGGTGGGGAGGCTGCTCAATGCTTCCGGGTGGAAGGTTCGCGTGCTTCCGGCTGCCGAAATTTCATTTGGCATCTTCTAGAAGGTATCTGGCAAAAGGTGTTTTAAAGTCCAAAAACGCCTTTTGGGCTTTCTATATGGCGTTTTCAGAGGTAAAGACGCCTTTTGTGGGACGCCTTTTAGTAGGTGCCTTTTAGTAGCCGTAGACCCTGTTTGTGGGACTCCTTTTGGCAGGCGTCTTTTGTGAGCTGCGGCTGCCGTCCAGAGGATGCCGAGCATGGTTAGTCGTGCGACTAACCGTGTTGGTTGCGTGACCCCGGACTGGAATCCCACAGATTTCGGTTCGATGGATGATTAGCTATGGAATTCCAAGGCGGGACTTGCCCAAAGTAGATGCATGAATGATTCTGAAAAGCTCATCTATCTTCGTTCCTTTCCTAATGAGCACCAAGTATGGCGCGGTTTAGCTAATGGTTCCATCATCCGGTTAACCTCTCGGTACGCAATCTCGCGTGATTTCTACGTCAAGCTTCCTCGACACCGCCAGCAGCTCATTGACGTTATGGCGGTAGGTCTTAGTACAAATAATGCCGTTGTAGTCGGGGTATCGGCGGCACGCATTTTAGGGCTTTGGACGCTTCCTCCAATTGGCGAGTCAGTGTCGGTAGCACGTCCTTCTAAATCGGTTCCGAGGAAACAGGCTTGGGGAGACAAAGTTAGCTATCGCAAAATGGCAATTCCCTCTGAACATATTTTGATGCGGGAAGGGGTTAGGTGCACGTCTGTCGCGCGTACGTGTCTCGATATTGCGCGCTTGTGGTCTTTTGGTGAAGGCCTGATGGCGATGGACTCCGCTCTGCGCCAAAGACTCGTGAGCGTTGATGAATTAAGGAGAACGGTTGTCGAGCTAGGAAGGGTAAAAGGCATTGCAGTCGCTAGGGAGGCGGTTAATCATGCAAGTGCGCTTTCAGAAGCTCCATATGAATCGTGGGCTCGTGCTCTCATTATTGAAGCCGGATTAAGTACTCGTGTTCGGCTGCAGTGTGAATTGCCGGGTGGCTTTCGCCCAGATCTTCTTTTAGGGGACAATCTTGTCGTCGAAATAGATGGTGCCTTGAAATATGATGGCAAAACGTTTGGCAGGCCCACTGATGCTGTTATCCGGGCAGAGCGACAGCGCGAAAAGCATATCCAGAACCTGGGCTATATAGTCCTGCGGTTTACTCCATCTGAATTGCTTCAAGAGAAGGGGCGGGTCCTTAGTGAGATTCGGAGTGCCCTTGAGGGATTGCAGCGGCGCCAGTCGGCTTAACGGAAAACTGGTCTGGGCTGCTCACAAATGGCATCTGTCAAAAGGCATCAGTAAGAAGGCGTCTTCAGGCCTGAAAACGCCTTCTGCGGTTGACAAATGGCGTTTTTAAGGCCAGAGACGCCTTTTATGAGGCGCCTTTTAGAAGATGCCATCTGGAGTCAGACTGGGTTCAACTTCTCGCTGCAAGGAGAACCAGGAGCACTGCGATGCAAGTGCCTGAGAAAGTCGAAGTCCCGCTCCGAATAAAGGAGCGGGGCAGCGTGTTGGGGTGCTTCAGGTAGCCGGGGGGAGAAAGAGCGGCGAGCTGGGACCGAAGGCAGGGCTAGTTGTTGAGGGGCTTGCGGGTCGCGGCCATGTGCTTGGCGCGCTCCACGTTGGCCGGTAGCAGGACCAGCGGCACGTCGAACTCCACTTCGCGCTCGCAGAACTCGGTGAAGCTCAGTGAGCCGGAGCCGGTGTACATCTCGGCGAGCTTGGACACGATGACGTGGTCGTTCTCGGTGGTGCCGTCGATCGGCCAGTCGCGGTCCAAGGCGGGGGAGCCGGAGTACATCTCGATAGATGTGTCGGCGGGCGGGGTGTAGGAGGCAGTCAGGTCCGCGGCCTCGAGCAAAGCGTGGGCGAGGACGTGGTCGAAGGACATGAGCACGACGTCATCGGAGGAGAGGAAGCCAGCCTTTTGCGCCTCGAAAGCCGAGGAGAAGTTGCGGGCCGAGGCGATGAAGTCGAACGCCTTCTGGTGGTAGTCCGGTACACCGGCCGCCTTGAGGCGCTCCAGCGAGGAGATGGTTCCCGTCCAACCGGGGTACAAGCCCACGGTGCGCTCCGGGAAACCGAGGCGAGTATCGGCGTGAGCGACAATGCGGTCGCAGGCCAGCGCGGTCTCGAAACCGCCGCCCAGAGCCACGCCACGCACAGCTGCCACCACGGGAACCGGGGCGAACTTGAGTGCGCGCAGGGTCTTGGAGCCATCCGCAATCAAAGATTCGACGCGCGAAGCGGACCCCGATTCACCCGCAGCCGCAATGGAAGAAAGGTCCGCACCCGCGCTGAAGACAGGTTTGTCGTTACCAATCACCAGCGCGACGAGGTTCTCTGAGGTCACGGCGCCCAGAGCAGCCCGAATGACCTCGAGAGCTGGGGTCGGCAGAGAGTTCATCGGCGTGTGCAGGTCGATGATGCCGATGCGCCCAGCCGACGTCGATACGGCGTGGACCGCGCCCGCATCCAGAGAAACAATGGTCTCAGTATCAAGAGAAGACAGCGTCACGACACCCTCGCGCGGCGCGAGCTCCTGACGCGAACCAGTCGAGGAGAGTACGGAGCCCTTGCCATAGAAACCGCCCGCCGAAGCGGCGGCGGAGACCAGGGAAGGAACATCGGAGCCGTAGGCGGAGGCGACCCAGTCGATACCGATGGCGTCGGCAAGCGCGAAGATGCCCTTCTTCCAACCGAAGCCCAAGGTCAGTCCCTCGTCGATGAGGCCCACGTGGTCCGCGATGGATGGAGCTACCTCGCAGCAATAGGCCAGCGTGTCGAGGAAGACCGCGCGGGCGAAGCGGCCGCCGGGGGAGTCGGTGTCCATGACCTCGCGGGGATCCTTGAGGCCCACGACGGGATCGGACAACGGTGAGCGCGGCACATACTCGTAAGCAGCATTGATGACCTCGTTTCGGCCCCGGTAGAAGCCACCCTCACCAGTGCGGCCGGTCAGCCCCCGAGAGACGAGACCTGCGATGAAGGGATCATCACCGAGGGGGACGTCAAGAAGCGGATCGTCGGCGGGAAGGGCCGTCTCCAAAGACTTCCAAATGGGCTTGACCAGCTGGAGGCCAATGTAGTCGAGCAGTCCGAAAATGCCGGTGCGGGGGATACCGAAGGCGCGGCCGAAGGAAGCGTCCGCAAGCTCGTAGCTCACGCCGAACTCGCGGGCGCGGGCCACGCCAGCGGCCATCCAGTAGCAGCCCACGCGGTTGGCAATAAAGCCCGGGGTGTCGCGGCACTCGAGCGCAATCTTGCCCAGGGTTTGCTCGATGGTCGTGCGCAGAGCAGCCTCTGTCGGGCCAGACGCGATGAGCTCCACCAAGCGCATGACCTTCGGTGGGTTGAAGAAGTGCGTGATGGCGAACTTGTCGCGGCGTGCCTCCGGCACACCCTCAAGGAGCGAAGCCAGCGGCAGGGTAGAGGTATTCGAGCTCAACAGAGCATCCGCGGGCAAATGAGGCTCGATGGCCTGGTAGAGCGAATGCTTGGCGTCCAGGTCCTCGAAGATGGCCTCGATGACCCACTCGCGGTCCTCCAACAGGACGTAATCATCGCTGGCGCGCACGCGCTCGGCGAACTCCGGCAGGTGGAAACCCTTGCGTTTGAGCTGGATCTCGACGCCCCTCTGGGCGCCCTCCGCATTCTGGTCCAGCAGCACGACGTCCATGCCCGCGGACGCGCAGAGCGCCGCAATGCCGGAACCCATTGAACCTGCGCCGATGACGGCTACCTTGGTGATGCTCATTTACTTCGCTCCATTCTCAACAATCATGGCGATTCCCTGACCGCCGCCGATGCACATGGTGACCAGGCCATAGCGCTTGCCCTGGCGGCGCAGCGCATACGCCAGCTTGGTCAGCAGGATGACGCCCGTGGCGCCGACCGGGTGGCCGTGCGCGACGGCACCGCCGTAGATATTCGTCTTGGCCGGGTCGAAGCCCAGCTGGTCCTGCACGGCGATGGCCTGGGCGGCGAAGGCCTCGTTGGACTCGATGAGGTTGATATCCTCCAGGCTCAGGCCGGCCTTCTCCACAGCCTTCGGCACGGCGGCGATGGGGCCGATGCCCATGCGCGTCGGATCCACGCCCGCGATGGACCAGGACACAATCTTCGCCAGCGGGTCCAGGCCACGCTTGGTCACTTCCTCCGCGGTGGCTAGCACAGCGGCCGCCGCGCCATCGTTGATGCCGGAGGCGTTGCCGGCGGTGACGGTTCCGTCCTTAACAAAGACCGGCTTGAGCTTTGCCAGCTTCTCGACGCTCGTCTCCCGCACCCCCTCATCAAAGTCCAGCTCACCGACGGGGACGATTTCTTCGGCGTGCACGCCCTCCGCGCGGGCCTTGGCGGCGCGCTCCTGGGATTCGGCGGCGAATTCGTCCTGGCGCTCGCGGGAGATGTTGTTATCCGCAGCGACGTTTTCTGCGGTGACACCCATGTGGCCAGTGCCGAAGGGGCAGGAGAGTGCGCCGGTGAGCCAGTCGTAGAGCTTGCCGTCTCCCATGCGCTTGCCAAAGCGCGCGCCTTCGACGGAGTAGGGCGCATTACTCATAGATTCCGCGCCGACGGCAAGGGCTAAGGACCCGTCGCCGGACTGCAGAAGCTGGGCCGCGCTGATGACGGCCTGGACGCCGGAGCCGCACAGGCGGTTGACACCCATCGCGGTTGAGGAGTCCGGCATGCCGACGTTCCGCGCAATGGTCCGGGAGAGGTAGAGATCCTTCGGCACGACGGGCATGACGTTGGAGGCCACGGCGGTATCGAGGTCTGCACCAGAAAGCCCCGAACGCTCAATAGCTGCTTCGGCGGCCAGTGAGCCGAGTTCGGTGAGGGAGAGGCGAGCGAGGCTACCACCGAATTTTCCGATGGGCAGGCGCGCGGCGCCCGCGATGTAGATGTCTTGGGGCATGAGTTCCTCCGTAGATTTAACGAATCACCATTAGTTAACTCGGTATCCTAGGTCACTTTTCCGCTGCGTGCAACGGAGCTTCACTGGACGGTGTGTGAGGGGCTGTAGTTGTGGGATGGGTGTAACGTGCGCCACCCCCGCATTGTTTACAGATTGTTCAACAACCCTTATGCTTTCACCATCATTCAATGCGACCTTCGTCACGAAAGGTGCCCAACAATGAGTTCGGACCCCACCAAATCCTCGGCTTCCCAGAATGCGTCCCCGGAAGCAGCCCAGGGAACTACACAGGACGCGCCGAAAGAGGCACAAGCCCCCAAGGGTATCGGTGCCATGGCCGGCGCCATGTTCCTCATGGCCACCTCCGCCATCGGCCCGGGCTTCTTGACCCAAACCTCCGTCTTCACCGTGCAGATGGGCGCGGCCTTCGCCTTCGCCATTGCGCTGTCGATCATCGTGGACATCGCCATCCAGCTCAACGTGTGGCGCGTGCTTGCCATCTCCGGCATGCGCGCCAACGAGCTGGGTAACACTGTGCTGCCGGGCCTGGGCTGGTTCCTCGCGGTCCTAGTCTTCATCGGCGGCGTGGTCTTTAACATCGGCAACATCGCTGGCTCGGGCCTCGGCCTTAACGCCCTGCTGGGCATCGATGCCCGCATCGGTGGCCTCATCGCTGCGGCCATCGCCATCTTCATCTTCTTGTCCAAGCGAGCGGGCGTCGCGCTCGACCGCATCGTCGCCGCGCTGGGCGCCATCATGATTCTGCTCATGCTCTATGTGGCGATTGTTTCCCAGCCGCCGGTGGGCGAGGCCCTGAAGAATACCGTCATGCCAGAAAGCGTTGACTTCTTCGTCATCACCACCCTGATCGGTGGCACCGTGGGCGGCTACATCACCTTCGCCGGCGCGCACCGCCTCATCGACTCGGGCCTGTCCGGCCCGGAGAACGTCGGCGCGATTACCAAGACCTCCGTGCTCGGCATCATCGTCACCGGCATCATGCGCGTGCTACTCTTCCTCGCGGTCCTGGGCGTCGTCTCCACGGGTGTTGCCCTCTCTGAGGACAACACGGCCGCCGATGCCTTCCGCCAAGCCGCCGGCGAGTTTGGCCTGCGCGCCTTCGGCGTCGTCCTTTTCGCGGCCGGCCTGTCCTCCGTCATCGGCGCGTCCTACACCTCTATTACCTTCGTGACCACCCAGAAGGTCAGCCCGCGGACCCGCAACTTCCTCACCGTCGGCTTCATCGTTGTCTGCGCCATCCTCTTCGCCATCCTCAACTCCGCACCGCAGAAGTTGCTCATCTTCGCGGGTGCTTTCAACGGCATCATCCTGCCCATCGCTTTCGCCATGGTGATGTGGGTCGCGTTCAAGCGCCACGATCTCACCCACGGTGTGAAACAACCGATGTGGCTGCTCATCGCCGGCGTCCTGGCGCTCGCGCTGGAAATCTTCATTGGCGTTAAATCCATCTCCGGAATCGTTGAACTATGGGCATAATGCAGACTCCCGCAGAGGTGCGCGCCTTTGCCCGCGCGCACGACATGACCACCACTGCCGGCCACGCCCGCGGCTTCATGCAGGCCAACCTCATTGCGCTGCCGCGCGAGTACGCCTTCGACTTCCTCCTCTTTGCACAGCGCAACCCCAAGCCGTGCCCCATCGTTGGCGTGCTGGAGGCCGGGCAGTTCACCTCCGAGCTCATCCCGGGCGGAGACATCCGCACCGACATCCCGGCCTACAACATCTATGAGGATGGCCAGCTCACGCAGACGCTTGACGACGCTTCCCCCTTCTACTCCGCCGACATCGTCTCCTTCCTCATCGGTTGTTCCTTCACCTTTGAGAATGCACTCGTAGAAAACGGCATTTCCATCGCTCATATTGATCAGGGCCGCAACGTGCCGATGTACCGCACGACGATTCCTTGCACCCCGGCGGGTGCCTTCTCTGGGCCGATGGTGGTCTCCATGCGTCCCATTCCTGCGAGCCAGGTGTCCGATGCCGTCCGCATTACCTCCCGCTACCCAGGCGTCCACGGTGCCCCGGTTCACGTGGGCGACCCGGCTGCCATCGGCATCGAAGACCTAGCGCAGCCCGATTTCGGCGAAGCCGTCGACATTCCTGAGGGCACAATCCCGGTCTTCTGGGCGTGCGGCGTGACCCCGCAGTCCATCGTGATGAACTCGCGTCCCAGCCTGGCCATTACGCATGCCCCGGGCAAGATGCTGGTCACAGACATCCCGGACCGCGACTTCCTCATTCCTTAGTTATTGCCGCAGCGGCTGGAGTGCTTTTGAGCCTCGTCACTCCGCGCTCCACGCCGCGGCAATACCGTCCGTTCGCAAATGGCATCTCACAAAAGGCATCTCGCAGATGGCATTCGCCACAAGGCGTCTTTGGTGCCAAAAACGCCATGTGTGCAACCCACAAGGCGTTTTTGGGTGTGAAAACGCCTTTTGATTGATGCCTTTTAGAAGATGCCATCGGGCAGACCCGCGGGCGAAGACTAACCCGCGAGCAAAGAGCGAGGAATGGAGGGGACCTGCAAGCGGAGACCTTGCTAGGGGCCTCGGAAACTAAAGGACCCGGAGGATCGACTCCATCGCGCGCATCAGGTCCTCGCGGCACGCATCGGCGGCGGCATCACGCTCGCCTTGCATGATGAGGTGGGCCAAGTCGATATTGGCCTGCACGTGGTTATCGTGAATCTGCGGGTAGCGCTCCAGCGTCAACAAAAAGGTCAAGCGCATTCGCGCCAGCAGGTGCGACATGGAGCGGTCCAGCGTCGGCGAGCCCAAACCGGCGACTAGCTGCTTGTGGAAGCGCTGGTTGATGAGGGGGCGGGGAGCGTCGACAAGCACGGCGGATTCGGTCAGCCGCACCAGCTCGCCCGGGTCCTCGAAGGTGGCATAGCGCGCCGCAGCCGGCTCGATGGCGGCGCGCGCCAAGTAGAGATCGCGCACGAAATCGGCATCGGGCGTGGCAATGAAGACACCCCTGTGCGGGATGCGCTCCACGATGCGCTCGGATGCGAGCATGGCGAAGGACTCCCGCAGCGTGTTGCGGGAGCATTCGAAGCGCTCGGCCGCGCGGACCTCGCTGAGCTGCTGTCCGGGCATGTATTCGCCCTCGGAGATGGCGGCGCGGAGCGCGGAGGCGACGGAATCTGCAAGCATGCGATTTAGAGTAGCCCGCCGCTTAAGAAATCGTGGCGATCACCGCGCCCGGTTCCAGCCTCGAGCCTTCCTTTGCCACCCGGCTTAGTGTGCCCGCGGCCGGGGCCTTGACCGCGGATTCCATCTTCATGGCCTCAATCGTGGCGATGGCCTGGCCTTCCTCGACCGTCTCGCCGTCTTCTACGTTCCATGCCACGAGGTTGGCCTCGTAGGGGCAGGTCACCTCGTTGCCGCTGGCGCTGGCACCGGACGCCGCGCTTGCCGACGCCCCCTTCACCTGCCCCTGCGCCAACATCTCCGTGGGGAAGCCCACGCTGACCAGCTTGCCGTCGATTTCCAGCGCGACGCGGGTGCGCTGCGCGTAGATGGCCTCGACGGGGACGGTAGCGCTCGTGGCTTCCGCGGAGGGGCGGTAGTTGTGGTCGAGCCAGTCGGTGTAGATGCCGGCTGCGGCATCGGCGTCGCCGTGGTCCACGAGGACCTGGGAGGAGACCATATCGCGGTGGAAGGGCAGGACGGTGCGAACACCCTCGATGTCGAACTCCTTGAGGGCCTGCTGCGCGCGCTTTAGGGCGATCTCGCGGGTCGGGCCCCAGACCAGCAGCTTGGCCACGAGCGAGTCATAGTAGGGCGGCACGATGGAACCGGAGCGCACGCCGGAATCCACGCGGATGCCAGGACCCGTCGGCGGCTCGAAGCGCACGATGGTGCCGGGGCACGGCGCGAAGCCGTTGAGGATGTCTTCGGCGTTGATGCGGAACTCGAAGGCGTGGCCGTCGGACCTAGGGTCCGACGCGTCTGAAGCGGATGCTTCAGACGGGGAATCGGAATCGGACGCGCCGGACGCGAAGGAGAGGGGCTCCCCGGAGGCGATGCGGAACTGCTCGGCAATGATGTCCACGCCCGTGACCATCTCGGTCACTGGGTGCTCCACCTGCACGCGGGTGTTGACTTCGAGGAAGGAGATCGTGCCATCCTCGGAGACAATGTACTCGACGGTACCGGCACCGGTGTAGCCCACCTTCGCGCAGATGGCGCGGGCACCCTCGTGGATGCCGGTGCGCTGCTCGTCGGAAAGCGCGGGCGCCGGGGCCTCCTCGATGAGCTTCTGGAAGCGGCGTTGCGTGGAGCAATCGCGGGTGCCCAGCACGGCGACGTTGCCGTGCGTATCGGCCAGAATCTGCGCCTCCACGTGGCGCGGGTGCGTCAGGAACTTCTCCACGTAGCACTCCGCGCGCCCGAAAGCCTCCTTGGCCTCGCGGCCAGCGGAGTTGAAGGCCGCCTCGATGTCCTCGAGGTTTTCCACGACCTTGAGACCACGCCCGCCGCCGCCATACGCTGCCTTGATGGCGATGGGCAGGCCGTGCTCCTCAGCGAAGGCGCGGGCCTCCTGCCAGTCATCGATGGGATCGGAGGTGCCCGGTGCCAGCGGGGCGCCAACCTCTTCGGCCACGCGGCGCGCGGCAATTTTGTCACCGAGCAGCTCGATGGATTCCGGCGACGGGCCAATCCATGTCAGGCCGGCCTCGGCCACGGCGCGGGCAAAGTCGGCGTTCTCCGAGAGGAAGCCATAGCCGGGGTGGATGGCATCCGCGCCGGCGCGCACGGCGATATCGAGGAGCGCGGGGACGTTCATGTAGGTATCCGCCGCGGAGTTGCCGGGAAGCGCGTAGGCTTCGTCAGCCACCTGGGTGTGCAGGGCGCCGGCATCGGCTTCGGAGTAAATGGCGATGGAGCGGATGCCCATGTCGCGCGCGGTGCGGGCGATGCGGACGGCGATCTCGCCGCGGTTAGCAATAAGGACTGCAGAAATCATGTGTGGTTGTTCCTTAATCAGTGTTTAAGCGAGTTCAAAGCGGACCGTCGCCCCCGGCGGGAGCTGTGCGGCGATATCAATATCTTCTTCGAGGACTGTGGCGATGACCGGGTAGCCGCCGGTCACGGCGTGATCGCGGAGGAAAATCACGGGCTCGCCGCTCGGCGGAACCTGGACTGAGCCGGCGACCATGCCCTCCGAGGGCAGCTCGCCCTCGCGGGCGCGGCTCAACGCCACGGAGTCCTCCGGGCCGACCAGGCGCACGCCCACGCGGTTGGACTGCGCGGTCACAGTCCACTCCGTGGCCAGGAAGGCCTCCAGGCTCTCGGGAGTGAACCAGTCATCGCGCGGACCGAGCACGCAGCGCAGCACACCCTCGGTCTGTCCGTGCGCGCCTTCGCGAACGCGCATCGGGTTGCTCAGTTGGGCATCGGTCATTGCGGTGGAGCGGGGGAGGACGCCGATGACGTCGCCCAGCCGCACCGGTGTAGGCCCCAGCCCAGAAAGCACATCGGTGGAGGCCGAACCCAGCTCTGCATCCGCCACGATGCCGCCGCGGATGGCGATGTAGTTGCGCAGGCCCACCGTCGCGGGAACCACGGTCACTGTTGAACCGGCCGTAACGAGCACCGGGCGCGCGAGGTGCACCGGCATATCGTCCAGAAGGACGCGGGACTGGGCGCCGGTGACGCACATGACGGCGTCGGTCAGCGCGCGAAGCCGAATTCCACCGATGTTCTCCAGCACGGTGGCACCGCGCTGGTTGCCCACCGCGACGTTGGCCGTGGCAGCCGCGGCCTGGTCGGCCGCGCCCGAGGGCGTGACACCCAGGTTGCCGCGGCCGGGGCGACCCTGATCCTGGAAGAGGGTGAGCAGCCCCGCATCGAGGACCTCCAAGCGCGGCAGGCGCGCCGGGGTACGGCGGCCGAAAGGCGTGGTGGAGACCACGTCCGGCAGTGAGCTCACCGCGCGGTAGCGCACGCGGTCACCGGGCTGCACCAGCGCTGGCGGGTGGGCATCGGATTCCCACATCGGGGTCGAGGTGGTGCCCAGCAGCTGCCAGCCGCCGGGGGAGACGCGCGGGTAGACCGCGGAGAAACCACCGGCGATGCCGACTGCGCCCGTCGGGACCGCGGTGCGCGGGGTGGCGCGGCGCTCGATATTGAAATTCTGCGCCGGGTCAGCC
>ERZ1673742.2590-NODE-2590-length-13370-cov-3.753060_pt1 | contig 13370 bp, 9 predicted proteins | sample MGYA00580208_ERZ1673742 | MGnify/ENA primary metagenome ERZ1673742 (study PRJEB41218, sample SAMN15661774) | gut metagenome | host: Homo sapiens | place: Canada: London | collected 2015-08-20/2019-03-30 | study: EMG produced TPA metagenomics assembly of...
TTCTGCCATTTTGTGCATATCTTCTTTTTTCTTTACAGATGCACCAGTGTTGTTCGCTGCATCCATAAGTTCTTTTGCAAGACGCTCTTCCATAGTCTTTTCACTTCTCTTACGAGAGTAAAGAGTAATCCAACGAAGAGCTAATGCCTGACGTCTGTCTGGTCTTACGTCGATAGGTACCTGATAAGTAGCACCACCGATACGTCTAGCCTTAACTTCCAGAGCTGGCATAATGTTGTTCATAGCCTCTGTAAATACTTCTAAGGCATCTTTTCCTGTTTCTTCCGCAATGCGGTCGAAAGCACCGTAAACGATTTTCTGTGCAACACCTTTCTTACCGTCTAACATGATGTTATTGATAAGCTTTGTTACCACTTTGTTATTGTAAATAGGATCTGGTAATACATCCCTTTTTGCGATATGTCCTTTACGTGGCACGGTTCTTCCCTCCTTAATTAAATGTGATTTTCATTTCTTCATTTCCATGAGGAAATGAAATATTAAATCATCGGTACTCATGGAAACTTCTGTTTCCGTTGTTCATGCTCGGACAAGTCAATATATTGCCTGCAACCAACAGAGAAAATATTGCTATTCCGGCATTCTCACTGATATTTATTTCTTAGGTTTCTTAGCACCGTATTTGGAACGAGCCTGGCGTCTGTTTGCTACGCCTGCTGTATCAAGAGTACCACGTACGATATGATATCTTGTACCTGGTAAATCCTTTACTCTTCCTCCACGGATAAGAACAACACTATGTTCCTGAAGGTTATGTCCTTCACCTGGGATATAGCTTGTTACTTCAATACCGTTGGAAAGACGTACTCTGGCAATCTTACGAAGCGCTGAGTTAGGCTTCTTAGGAGTTGCTGTCTTAACGGCTGTACATACTCCACGTTTCTGTGGTGAGCTGGCATCTGTTGGTCTTTTCTTTAAGGAGTTAAATCCTTTCTGAAGAGCAGGTGCCGTGGATTTCTTTGCTACAGACTGTCTTCCTTTTCTAACTAACTGGTTAAAAGTAGGCATTCTGAAATTCACCTCCATGCATATTTTCTAATGTGGTTGCTAATAGTTTCTTCTTTAGGTTAAACCAATATGACAAATCATCTTGATTATACCCATATGTGGACATAGTTATACATCGCACACAATTAAAGATTATATATTTAAAAAATCTTTTTGTCAAGGGGGAAATTGAATTTCATTTTTCTCGAAGTGCCAGAAACAGACGAACCCAGAAGAAACCAACTCCAGCCACAGTCAGGCCCCTGAGAATAAAATAATCCCTATCTGTGACCTGGGAGCAAGGTTTGAACGTTCGCGCGTCTAAGCGAACATTCAAACCGCAGCGACGAAAGTCACAGATAGGGATTATTTTATTCTCAGGGGTCGTCTGTCCTGTATCTTAATTAAAGATTTTCAGAATCCATCATCATTGCTGCATCCTCTGACTTCTGATCACGCATTTCTTCTTCCATAGAAGCTGCATCGTAGTCAAATTCGTCTGCTTCTTCGATCTTGTTGACAACTTTTCCTGTATCAAGATGAAGGTTACGATACTTCTTTAATCCTGTTCCGGCTGGAATCAGTTTTCCTAAAAGTACGTTTTCCTTAAGACCAATTAATGGGTCAATCTTTCCTTTGATTGCTGCATCTGTAAGAACCTTTGTTGTTTCCTGGAAGGAAGCAGCAGATAAGAAAGAGCTTGTTGCAAGAGAAGCCTTTGTGATACCGAGAAGTGTCTGCTCTGCTGTTGCAGGCTCTTTTCCTTCTGCAAGAAGTCTTTCATTCTCATCCTCTAATTCAAGGATATCAATGAGTGCTCCTGGTAAGTACTGGCTATCTCCAGCTTCTTCAATACGAACTTTCTTAAGCATCTGGCGAACGATAATCTCGATATGTTTATCGTTGATATCTACACCTTGCAGACGGTATACACGCTGTACTTCACGCATCATGTAATCCTGAACTGCTCCTGCACCTTTGATTCTTAAGATGTCATGAGGATTTACAGAACCTTCTGTCAGTTCATCACCGGCCTCTAAGTAAGTACCGTCAAGAACTTTGATACGGGAACCGTAAGGAATTACATAATTTCTTGTTTCTCCGCTATCCTCATTTACTACAGTGATTTCACGTTTTTCTTTTGTTTCTTTTACATCCGCACGACCAGCAATTTCAGTGATGATGGCAAGACCCTTAGGTTTACGTGCCTCGAAAAGCTCCTCGACACGAGGAAGACCCTGTGTGATATCATCACCGGCTACACCACCGGCATGGAATGTACGCATAGTAAGCTGTGTACCAGGCTCACCAATGGACTGAGCAGCAATAATTCCGACTGCCTCACCAACCTGTACTGCCTGACCAGTTGCAAGGTTGGCACCGTAACATTTAGAACATGCACCGTTATGGGACTTACATGTTAACATTGTTCTGATCTTAACCTGCTGATATCCTGCGTTTACAATTGCTTTCGCACGCTTTGGAGTAATCATGCAGTTCGCTTCAACAATGAGATTACCTTCTTTATCTTTGTAATCTTCTGCTGCATAACGTCCGCTGATACGATCCTCTAATGATTCGATTGTTTCTTTTCCATCCATGATAGCTTCTACATACATGCTTGGAATCTTGTTTGTTCCTTCGCAGCAATCCTGTTCACGAATAATCAGTTCCTGAGATACATCTACAAGACGTCTTGTCAGATAACCGGAATCGGCTGTACGAAGGGCTGTATCGGAAAGTCCCTTTCTGGCACCATGTGCAGAAATGAAGTACTCCAGTACGTCAAGACCTTCACGGAAATTGGACTTGATAGGAAGTTCGATAGTACGTCCGGATGTATCGGCCATCAGTCCACGCATACCGGCAAGCTGTTTAATCTGCTGGTTAGAACCACGGGCACCGGAGTCAGCCATCATGAAGATGTTGTTGTACTTATCAAGACCACTGATCAGTTTATCTGTAAGTTCGTTATCGGCAGCGAACCATGTCTGTACTACTGCTTTATAACGTTCTTCTTCTGTCATGAAACCACGGCGGTACTGTTTTGTAATGTACTCAACCTGTTTCTGAGCTGCTGCAAGGATTTCTGGTTTTTCTTTTGGTACGGTCATATCGGAAATAGATACACTTAACGCACCAATTGTAGAATACTTATATCCAAGAGCTTTGATATTATCAAGAACCTCTGCAGTCTTAGTTGTACCATGTACGCTGATACAACGGTCAAGGATCTGTTTTAACTGTTTCTTACCACACTGAAAATCAACTTCTAACTTTAAGAAGTTATCTGGATCAGAACGGTCAACAAAACCTAAATCCTGAAGGATGATTTCGTTGAAAAGAAGACGTCCCATTGTACAATCTATAATACGGCTTCCCATTGTTCCGTCTGGTCTCATACCTCTTCTCTTTACTTTGATTCTGGAATGAAGTGTGATTACCTTGTTCTCGTAAGCAAGATATGCTTCATTTTCAGACTTAAAGCATTTACCTTCACCCTTAGCTCCTTCTTTTTCCATAGTCAGGTAGTAAATACCAAGGACCATATCCTGAGAAGGAACGGCTACTGGAGCACCATCAGATGGCTTCAGTAAGTTGTTTGGAGAAAGTAAGAGGAAACGGCACTCAGCCTGTGCTTCCTGGGAAAGTGGCAGATGGACAGCCATCTGGTCACCATCAAAGTCGGCATTAAACGCTGTACATACTAATGGATGTAACTTAATTGCTTTACCTTCTACTAATGTTGGCTCGAATGCCTGAATACCAAGACGATGCAAGGTAGGAGCACGGTTTAACATAACTGGATGTTCTTTGATAACATCTTCGAGTACATCCCAAACTTCTGGCTGTAACTTTTCTACCATCTTCTTGGCTGACTTAATATTATGAGCAAGACCGTTTGCTACAAGTTCTTTCATAACAAATGGTTTGAAAAGCTCGATAGCCATCTCTTTTGGAAGACCACACTGGTAAATCTTTAATTCTGGTCCTACTACGATTACAGAACGTCCTGAGTAGTCAACACGCTTACCAAGAAGGTTCTGACGGAAACGTCCCTGTTTACCCTTTAACATATCGGAAAGGGATTTTAATGCTCTGTTTCCAGGACCAGTTACTGGACGTCCACGACGGCCATTATCGATTAACGCATCAACAGCTTCCTGAAGCATACGCTTTTCGTTACGGATAATAATGTCTGGCGCACCAAGCTCTAACAGTCTCTTAAGACGGTTATTACGGTTGATGATTCTTCTATATAAATCATTTAAATCGGAGGTTGCAAAACGTCCACCATCTAACTGAACCATTGGACGGATATCCGGAGGGATAACCGGAACAGCGTCAAGAACCATCCATTCTGGACGGTTTCCTGACAGACGGAAAGCTTCTACAACTTCTAATCGTTTAATATTTCTTGCTTTCTTCTGACCGCTGGCATTCTTAAGACTCTTCTTAAGTTCTTCTGCTTCAGCCTCTAAGTCGATCTCTGCAAGAAGTTCTTTGATTGCCTCAGCACCCATTCCTACACGGAAGTTTCCAAGACCTTCATCAGAATTCCTATATTCTTCTGTTACACGACGGTACTCAGCATCAGAGATAACGTCCTTCTTGCTTAAGTTTGTTGTTCCTGGGTCAAGAACTACAAAGGAAGCAAAGTATAATACTTTTTCCAGTGCTTTTGGAGACATATCAAGGATTAATCCCATACGGCTAGGGATTCCCTTGAAGTACCAGATATGGGATACTGGAGCTGCGAGTTCGATGTGTCCCATTCTTTCTCTTCTTACACTTGCCTTTGTAACTTCAACACCACATTTATCACAGACAACGCCTTTATAGCGAATCTTTTTATATTTACCACAGTGACATTCCCAGTCCTTGCTTGGTCCGAAAATTCTTTCACAGAACAGACCATCTTTTTCCGGCTTTAAAGTACGGTAGTTAATGGTTTCCGGCTTTTTTACCTCACCATGAGACCACTGACGAATCAGTTCCGGAGACGCAAGTCCGATTTTAATGGCGTCAAAATTAACCGGCTGTTCAACTGTTTGGTTATTCATATCAGACATAGGTTACTCCTTCCAAACTATCTTACAAATCAGAATCGCCAAAAGGCATTTCTGTAAACTCTGGCTGTGCATCAGCCTGTCCAGCTTCTTCTTCCAGAGTACTTTCTTTGTAGCCATACTCTCCAAGATTGCTCTCGTCCTTATAATTGTTATCATCCGGACTGCTCTCAATCACTGAAGTAAGGGATTCATTAATTGTTTCGCTGCCTTCCTGAAGCTCAATTTCTGTCATATCTTCTTTTAAGACACGAACATCAAGAGCGAGGGACTGGAATTCCTTAAGAAGTACCTTGAAGGATTCCGGAATACCTGGTTCAGGAATATTCTCTCCTTTGATGATTGCTTCGTATGTCTTCACACGACCAACTACATCATCAGACTTCACAGTTAAGATTTCCTGAAGAGTATAGGAAGCACCATAAGCCTCAAGAGCCCAAACCTCCATCTCTCCGAAACGCTGTCCACCGAACTGAGCTTTACCACCCAGAGGCTGCTGTGTTACTAATGAGTAAGGACCTGTAGAACGTGCATGAATCTTATCATCTACTAAGTGATGCAGCTTCAGATAATGCATGAATCCGATGGAAACTGGTGAATCGAATTCCTGTCCTGTACGTCCATCACGAAGCTGAACCTTACCTGTACGGCCGATTGGAACACCCTTCCATTCTTCTCTGTGGTCACGGTTATCCCAAAGATACTTCATAATATCATCGTTAACCTTGTCACCCCAGCGTTCTTCGAATTCTTCCCATGTCTTGTTCGCATAGTCATTCGCCATCTCAAGAGTATCCATGATATCGTTCTCATCTGCACCGTTAAATACTGGTGTTGCTACATTAAATCCAAGCACCTTAGATGCGAGACTTAAATGAAGCTCTAAGACCTGTCCGATATTCATTCGGGAAGGTACACCTAATGGGTTCAGTACGATATCGAGTGGACGGCCATTAGGAAGGAATGGCATATCCTCTACTGGAAGTACACGGGAAACTACACCCTTGTTACCATGACGGCCAGCCATCTTATCACCAACAGAAATCTTACGTTTCTGTGCAATGTAAACACGAACAGACTTGTTAACTGTTGGAGGCAGCTCGTCACCATTCTCCCTTGTAAATACCTTTGTATCCATAACAACACCGTAAGCGCCGTGTGGAACACGAAGGGAAGTATCACGAACTTCTCTTGCCTTTTCACCGAAAATAGCACGAAGAAGTCTTTCTTCAGCAGTAAGTTCTGTCTCTCCCTTAGGAGTCACCTTACCTACCAGAATATCTCCGGCATGAACTTCTGCACCGATACGGATGATACCATTCTCATCCAGATCTTTTAATACATCTTCACTAAGACCAGCAAGATCTCTTGTAATCTCTTCCTGTCCAAGCTTTGTATCTCTTGCCTCTGCTTCATATTCTTCAATATGAACAGATGTATATACGTCATTCTGTACAAGACGCTCACTTAAAAGTACGGCATCCTCGTAGTTATAACCTTCCCAGGTCATAAATCCGATTAATGGGTTCTTACCAAGAGCCATCTCGCCGCCGCATGTGGAAGCACCATCTGCAAGAATATCTCCTGCTTCAACATGGTCACCCTTATTTACGATAGGTCTCTGGTTCATACAGTTACCCTGGTTGCTTCGGGAGAACTTAATTACGTGGTAAGTATCACGGATTCCGTCTTCTCGTTTTACGATAATCTCTTTACTTGTTGAGTACTCAACTGTACCTGCATGATGTGCAATAATACATACACCTGAGTCGCGGGCAGCCTTAGCTTCCATACCAGTACCAACAACTGGAACTTCTGTCTTTAACAGTGGTACAGCCTGACGCTGCATGTTGGATCCCATCAGAGCACGGTTCGCATCATCGTTCTCAAGGAAAGGAATCATGGATGTAGCAACTGAGAATACCATCTTAGGAGATACGTCCATTAAGTCAATTCTTGACTTTCTAAATTCGGATGTCTCCTCTCTGTAACGACCGGAAACATTAGTGTGAATGAAGTGACCTTCTTCATCTAATGGTTCGTTCGCCTGCGCTACTGTGTAGTTATCTTCTTCATCAGCAGTAAGGTATACAACATCATCTGTTACAACTGGGTTCTGTGGGTCACTCTTATCTACCTTACGGTATGGAGCCTCAACAAAACCATATTCATTAATTCTTGCGTAAGTTGCAAGAGAGTTAATCAGACCGATGTTAGGACCCTCGGGAGTCTCTACAGGACACATTCTTCCGTAGTGGGAATAGTGTACATCTCGAACCTCGAATCCAGCACGATCTCTGGAAAGACCTCCAGGACCTAATGCGGAAAGACGTCTCTTATGAGTAAGCTCAGATAACGGATTATGCTGATCCATGAACTGAGATAACTGAGAACTTCCAAAGAATTCCTTAACAGCAGCAGTAACTGGTTTAATGTTAATTAATGTCTGTGGAGAAATGGACTCAATGTCCTGTGTTGTCATACGTTCTCTGACAACTCTCTCCAGACGGGATAAACCAATTCTGTACTGGTTCTGTAATAACTCACCAACGGCACGGATACGACGATTACCTAAGTGGTCGATATCATCATCGTTACCAACACCATACTCAAGATGGATATTGTAGTTAATAGAAGCTAAAATATCTTCTCTTGTAATGTGCTTTGGAATCAGCTCAGTGATATTCTTGCGAATCTGTGCTTTAATTTCATCTATATCATCATATTCTTCTAAGATTTTTTCAAGGGCTGGATAGTATACTAATTCAGTAACGCCAACTTCCTCTGGGTCAACATCAACAAAGCTTGTGATATCTACCATCATACTGGAAAGGACTTTTACTTCTTTCTCTTCTGTCTCAACGTAAACATAAGGAACTGCTGCGTTCTGAATAGCGTCAGCCTGTTCTTTTGTAAGTCTTACACCTGCTTCAAAAAGGATTTCTCCTGTGGAAGGATCAAGTACATCCTGCGCCAGTCTGTGTCCTGCAATACGATTGCGGAACATTAACTTCTTATTAAATTTATAACGTCCTACTTTTGCAAGGTCATAACGTCTTGCATCGAAGAACATACTGTTAATCAGGCTCTCTGCACTGTCAACTGATAAAGGTTCACCTGGGCGGATCTTCTCGTATAACTTCTTAAGACCTTCCTGGTAGTTTGTTGCTGTATCCTTTTCGAGAGTTTTTAAAATCTTAGGCTCTTCTCCGAATAATTCCTTAATTTCAGCATTGGTTCCAATGCCAAGAGCTCTGATAAGTACAGTAACAGGAACCTTTCTTGTACGGTCAACACGAACATAGAATACATCGTTGGAGTCTGTCTCGTATTCCAGCCATGCACCACGGTTAGGAATTACTGTACAAGAATATAACTTCTTACCAATCTTGTCGTGGCTGATCGCATAGTAAATACCTGGAGAACGAACTAACTGACTGACGATAACACGTTCCGCACCATTAATTACGAAAGTACCTGTTTCCGTCATCAATGGCAGGTCGCCCATAAAAATGTCGTGTTGTTTAAAATCATCTGTTTCCTTATTATGGAGACGAACTTTCACTTTTAAAGGAGCTGCATATGTTGCATCACGTTCTTTACACTCCTCGATTGAATACTTTCTATCCTCTCTGCAAAGCTGAAAGTCCACAAACTCCAGGCTGAGCTGTCCACTGTAATCCGTGATAGGCGAAATGTCCTCAAAAACCTCTTTTAATCCATCTGTAAGGAACCATTTGTAGGAATCTTTCTGGACTTCTATAAGATTCGGCATATCGAGAACATCTTTTTGTCTGGCATAGCTCATTCTGATGTTTTTGCTTCCCGGAATTCGCGTTGGACGCAGTCTATTCTTTTCCATCGATGTTTTCACCCCTTGAATAATCATAATGTTAAATCTTCTGGTTACTTTCCAATAGGCATACAGACCCATTGTGAATCAGTTTATTATCATAGCACATCTGTCAAGCCATGTCAACTAATTTTTTTCTCTTATTCTTGATTTTTTCCAGTTTTTTCACTTGTTAAACATGGGAGTAAAATTTCTTCCATATAATATGTATAAAATAGCGGCGAAAAAAGGGAGAAATTCGGCAACTTTTTTGATTTGACAAAATGGATAAGTGATTACTATTTGATTCATTAGGGGGAAACAAACGAAAAAAGAAATACTGCCATATCCCATCTCTCTCCCCAAATACTATTTCATTCATTTCTTCTGGAGCCAAAACACAGAAAATAAAAAGAATAGACCATCGCAACTGTAATGTGAGAGCAAGTAAAAATGCCGAACAGGCATTTTCTACGCAGTGATATCTTTACAGTTGCGATGGTCTATTCTTTTTATTTTCGTCTGTTTCCTCTCAAAGAATCAAATAGTTATTTAACAAATTCCTTTACAGAAGCATATACGCCCTTGCCATCTAAGCCATATTTCTCAATAAGCTTAACTGCTGGGCCAGATTCTCCGTAAACATCGTTCACACCAATTCTCTTAACTGGTACTGGATATTTCTCGGAAAGTACTTCACATACTGCTCCGCCAAGTCCACCGATTACGGAATGTTCTTCTACTGTAACAACCTTACCTGTCTCTTTCGCTGCTTCTACAAGAAGATCTGAATCGATAGGTTTGATTGTGTGGATATTGATTACTTTAGCTTCGATTCCATCTTCAGCGAGCATATCTGCTGCTTCTAATGCGGAGCTTACGCAAAGACCAGTTGCTACGATTGTAACATCTTTTCCTTCTCTTAATACAACACCTTTGCCGATTTCAAATTTATAATCATCATTATCGTTAATTACAGGTACTGCAAGACGTCCAAATCTTAAGTATACAGGTCCGTCTAATTCATAAGCGGCACGTACTGCTGCTTTTGCTTCTACATCATCAGAAGGGTTAATGATTGTCATACCTGGGATAGTACGCATTAATGCGATATCTTCGTTACACTGATGTGTTGCTCCGTCTTCACCAACGGAAATACCTGCATGAGTAGCACCGATTTTTACATTAAGATGTGGATATCCAACAGAGTTACGAATCTGCTCAAATGCACGTCCTGCTGCGAACATTGCAAATGTACTTGCGAAAGGAACCATTCCTGTTGTTGCGATTCCGGCTGCGATTCCAATCATATCGCATTCAGCGATACCACAGTCGATGTGACGTTCTGGGAAAACTTTTTTAAACATTCCAGTCTTAGTAGCTGCTGCAAGGTCAGCATCTAAAACTACAAGATTCTCATGTTCTTTTCCTAATTCAATTAACGCATTTCCATAGCTTTCTCTGGTAGCGATTTTCTTTACTTCTGACATAATGCTTCCTCCACTTTCTTTAAGTCTTCCATAGCTACAGCATACTGTTCATCATTAGGTGCAGTACCATGCCAGGATGCCTGATTCTCCATGAAGGAAACACCTTTACCTTTTACAGTCTTCATAACGATTGCTACTGGCATTCCTTTTACTTCTCTTGCTTCTTTAAATGCTGCATCTAACTGGTCGAAATCGTTACCATCTGCTACATTAATTACATGGAAGTTAAATGCTTCAAACTTCTTGTCGATTGGGTATGGAGAACATACATCTTCAATCTTACCATCAATCTGTAATCCGTTGTTATCTACGATTACTACTAAGTTGTCAAGCTTTCTTGCTCCTGCGAACATTGCAGCTTCCCAAACCTGTCCTTCCTGAATCTCACCATCTCCAAGAAGTGTGTAAACACGATAGGATTTATTTCTTAACTTAGCAGAAAGAGCCATACCTACTGCAGCGGAGATTCCCTGTCCAAGAGAACCTGATGACATATCAAGTCCTGGAGTGTGCTGCATACATGGATGTCCCTGAAGGTGGGAACCGATATGTCTTAATGTAACTAAGTCTTCTACTGGGAAATATCCCTTGTGAGCTAATGTTGCATATAATCCAGGTGCTGTGTGACCTTTGGATAATACGAAACGGTCTCTGTCCGGATCCTGAGGATTCTTAGGATCTACATTCATTTCCTCAAAATATAAATATGTAAAAAGATCTGCTGCGGATAAAGAACCGCCTGGATGTCCAGCTTTTGCTGCATGAACGCCTGTGACAATTCCTTTTCTCACTTCATTTGCCATCTTCTGAAGTTCTAATTTGTTCATGGTTTCCTCCTTATTGCCCAATATAATCCCAGAATCTGTTGTACTTCACTTTGCAATGAAGATTCTGAAATCACATCTATATCCTATTCACCAAATACTGCGATATAATCTTTTTTAAACTTCTCAATTCCAGCATCAGTTAAAGGATGTTTGGTCATCTGTTCAATTACTTTATATGGAACTGTTGCAATATCAGCTCCTGCTAAAGCACAGTCTGTTACATGAATTGGATTACGGACACTCGCTGCGATAATCTCTGTATCCAGACCTGCGACAGCAAAAATCTCTGCGATATCACGAATAAGATCAACACCTCTTACACTGATATCATCTAGTCTGCCTAAGAAAGGAGATACATATGTTGCTCCCGCTCTTGCGGCAAGTAATGCCTGATTTGCAGTAAAGATTAATGTAAGATTGGTCTTAATTCCTTCCTGGGAAAGAACTTTACAAGCCTTTAATCCTTCTACGGTCATAGGAATCTTTACAACCATGTTTGGATGGATTGCTGCGATTTCACGGCCTTCCTTAATCATTCCTTCTGCATCTGTTGTTGTCGCTTTTACTTCACCACTGATCGGGCCATCTACGATAGAAGCGATTTCTTTAATGACTTCATTAAAATCTCTTCCCTCCTTGGCAATCAGAGATGGATTTGTTGTAACCCCGCAAATAACCCCCATGTCATTCGCTTTCTTGATATCCTCTACATTCGCAGTATCAATAAAAAACTTCATTATCTTCTCCTCCGTTTTTCACTCTAAGAATAAAGTAGGTTAACACACTGCTATTATACAAAGACTTCTGCAATCTGTCAATTGGTTTTGTGGGATAATTCCCTTGCTTGTGGGATTTATTTCGTTTTGGTTGGAGGAGACGAAAACCAGGAGCTGGATAGTTCAAATATGTGACTTTCGTCGCGGTGCTTTGAATGCTCGCTCCCAAATCTCCCTCCTTGATTTGGTTTTCCAGTAATTTTAACCGCTTCTTACAAAAGTAGGTTAGGAACGTACTTATCGGAACCATCCACAGTCAGAAAACGAAAAAGACTTATCATCGTATTTGTGGCCTCGGAGCAAGGTTTGGATACGAGCGCATAAGCGAGCATTCAAACCGCCGCGACTAAAGTCACAAATACGATGATAAGCCTTTTTCATTTTCGTCTGTTAATTATCTAAATAAGCCGCCTATCAACTGTCTGTCAAATGGTTCATCAACCACCAAATCAACTATTCCCCACATGTTGGGCAATCGTCTGGTGCAAATTTTTCTTTATCGTACTCGATTCCGTTCTTATCGTAGTAGTCTTTTACAGCAGCCTTTACAGCTTCTTCTGCTAATACGGAACAGTGAATCTTGTGTGTTGGCAGTCCGTCAAGGGCCTCAACTACAGCTTTATTAGATAATTCTAAGGCATCATAAATAGATTTACCTTTGATCATCTCTGTTGCCATAGAGCTGCTGGCGATTGCGGAACCGCATCCAAATGTATTAAACTTTACATCTTCAATGATGCCGTCTTTTACTTTGATGTACATCTTCATGATGTCACCACATTTTGCATTACCTACTTCTCCGATACCGTCTGCATCGTCCATTTTTCCTAAGTTTCTTGGGTTACGGAAATGATCCATTACTTTTTCACTATATAACATGTTTCTTTTCTCCCTTCTCAAGTTCTTCCCAAACTGGTGAAATGTTTCTTAAATAAGAAACGATTTCCGGAACTTCTTTAATGATATATTCAATCTGTTCTGGTGTATTCTCTTCACATAATGTAAGACGGAGTGATCCGTGTGCAACTTCGTGAGGAAGTCCGATTGCTAATAATACATGGCTAGGGTCAAGAGAACCTGATGTGCAGGCACTTCCTGAAGAAGCCTCGATTCCCTTTTCATCAAGTAAAAGTAAAAGGGATTCTCCCTCGATTCCTTCGAAACAGAAGTTTACATTACCTGGAAGTCTCTTCTTAGCATCACCGTTCAGACGGGAATGTTCAACCTGTGAAAGGCCTTCAATTAAGCGGTCTCTCATAGCAGAAATCTTTGCCATGTTCTCATCTAAGTTTGCTACAGCTTCTTTTAATGCTGCTGCCATACCAACAATGGCAGGAATATTCTCTGTACCAGCTCTTCTTCCTCTT
>ERZ1673742.2591-NODE-2591-length-13365-cov-3.878137_pt1 | contig 13365 bp, 9 predicted proteins | sample MGYA00580208_ERZ1673742 | MGnify/ENA primary metagenome ERZ1673742 (study PRJEB41218, sample SAMN15661774) | gut metagenome | host: Homo sapiens | place: Canada: London | collected 2015-08-20/2019-03-30 | study: EMG produced TPA metagenomics assembly of...
TAGATCTGTAATATCTTTTTCTTTTAACATAGAAATGAATTCTACAAAAATCTTTCCTGTTGCTGTTGCATCATCAACTGCTCTATGGTGTGTTTCCAGTATGATATTTAAATGTTTACAAATGTTATCAAGTGTAAATTTACCAAGATGTCCCATTAGACATCTTGCAAGCCCCAGTGTATCCACAACTGTATGATCATATGGAAGATTCAACCTTTTCGCATTTTCGCGGATAAACCCTGTATCAAATCCTGCATTATGTGCAACCAAAACAGATCCCTCACAGAATTTTAAAAACTGTGGAAGAATCTCTTCGATCGTTCCCGCATCTTTTACCATATCATCTGTGATCGTTGTCAGCTGAGTGATCTTATATGGAATTGGGCGCTCTGGATTGACAAATTCACTAAATGTTTCTTTAATCTCTCCTTCCACGACTCTTACCGCACCAATTTCTATAATTCGATCATTGACACTGTTAAATCCTGTTGTCTCAATATCGAATACAACATAACTGTCCATTAGTGACTGCCCTTTTGAATCAATGATCAAATCTCCAAGGTCATCAACGAAATATCCTTCTACCCCATAAATGATCTTAAATGGATCATCTTCTTTTAGTCTCAAGTCTTCGTATGCATGACGTGCGATCGGAAATCCCTGCAATACACCGTGATCTGTAATCGCAACCGCCGGATGTCCCCATTCGTAGGCGCGATTTACAATATCTTTGATCTGTACCACACTGTCATTATCGCTCATCACTGTATGGAGATGTAATTCCACACGTTTTTCCATGGATGTGTCCTGACGTTTTTCCCTGAAATCTGTAATCGCCTTGATTCCTGCCACAGATCCTAGAGAGATCTCATGATCAAATTTGTCATACATCGCAACTGCTTTGATACGATAGAATCCACCTTTTTTCAAACCATCTAAAATATCGGGCAGCTGTTCATTTCTTACGAAAACCTTGCAGCTGATCGTATCTGTAAAATCGGTAATATGAAAAATGATGATTGTTTTTTCATTACGGATTTCTCGTGTTTCAAGAAATGTGATCTGCCCATGAATCACAACTTCCCCGATCTCATCATAGATATCCTTGATCTCCATCAGCTCGCCATCACAATTTCGTCCATATAATAAGGTTGGATCATCTGAATATTTTGGTTTTTTCTTAAACATATGCTCTTTTTTCGTTGCAGCTGCTTTCTTTCTTGCTTTTTTCTCTTCTTTTTGTTCTTTCTCAACGATATCTGCGTGCTCCACGATCGTATGGATTTCTTGTTGTAAGCGATAATCACTTTCCATCTTAAGGCTTCGATCAATCGTCTTAGAGAAATCAAATCCGACTTTTGCATCAATAGAAAAACGTTCTTTTAAAATCATCTCAAAAAATTCTTTGATCTCTGGGGCTTTATTGCGGTTTACAAATGTATCTTCAAAGTAAAAGGTGATCACATCATCTTCAATTCTATAATCCCCTTTTCTCACGACATTAAAAATAACCTCCCCTTTGCCTTTTAACTCAAAGAGGAAGCTTTTCATGTAATGCTCCATTAGATATTTGAGATTATATTGTTCTGACAGGTGATAACTTTCCTGAAAACGAATCTTTACAAAACGCTTTGAAAACAGCTGCTCCCGGATCGTGCGTTCCATTCTCCATGTATCGACTCTTGAGATCAGATGATCACACTGAAAAGAAATCTTAAGCGTGTTTTCTTTTTTCTTTAGTGTGATCTCTCTAATATTCGCATCTTCAAACAAAGATCTTACATCGTCAGAAACTTTCAGATCTGGAAATACACTGAAAAATGGTTTTGTTGTCACTTCCATTTTATTCACCCCAGTGTTCTAATTCATATCTTAAAGTATCAAGTAATTGATCTTCTGGTACTTTACGGATAACCTCGCCTTTCTTGATCAGAAGTCCCTCTCCATTTCCACCAGCGATTCCCACATCTGCTTCTTTGGCCTCTCCTGGTCCGTTTACAACGCACCCCATAACAGCAACCTTAAGATTCAGATTTTCAAAATCTGCTGCCATTGTCTCTACCTGATTGGCAAGTGGAATCAGATTGATATTCGTACGTCCACATGTTGGGCAGGATACAACTTCAATTCCTCCGGAACGAAGTCCTAATGTCTTTAAGATCAGTTTCGCACTGGCAATCTCGTTGACTGGATCTCCTGTCAATGATACACGGATCGTATCACCAATTCCCTGATTTAAGATAATTCCAAGTCCTACAGCTGATTTGATATTACCACTAAAAACTGTTCCAGCTTCTGTGATCCCTACATGCAGAGGATAATTGATTTTGTCTGCGACTAGGCGGTATGCTTCTGCACACATCAAAACATCAGAAGACTTAATACTGACTACCATATCATGAAAATCATATTTTTCAAGCATAGCAACTTTATCTAAGGCACTTTCTACCAGTCCTTGTGCAGTTACTCCGTTATATTTTTTAACAAGTGGTTTCTCCAATGATCCGCTGTTTACACCAACGCGGATCGGTACATGATATTTCTTTGCTGTTTCTACCACTTTACAAATATTCTCTTCTCCACCGATATTCCCCGGATTGATACGGATCTTATCTGCCCCATGTTCCATCGCTGCAATTGCAAGTTTATAGTCAAAATGAATATCCGCGACCAACGGAATATGAATCTGCTTCTTAATCTCTGTAAAAGCTTCGGCAGCTTTCATTGTTGGAACAGTACAGCGAATGATCTGGCATCCAGCCTTCTCAAGAGCAAGAATCTGTTTGACCGTCTCTTCCACATTTTCTGTCTTTGTATTTGTCATAGACTGGATGGCAACTGGATTGCCTCCTCCAATCTTAACATCTCCAATCGAAATTACTCTTGTCTGATTTCTTGTATACATGCAAATCCCCCTTTACATGAAAATCTTTACAATATCCTGATACATTACAAATACCATCAAAAGCATTAATAAGATCAATCCTGCAGTGTGTACCAGCGCTTCCATATTCTGTGACACAGCCTTTCCAGTAATTGCTTCTATGATCAAAAACAACAAACGACCTCCATCAAGTGCTGGTAATGGCAATAAATTCATCACACCAAGGTTTGCGCTGATCAAAATGATCCAGTTTACCATTGTCAAAAATACTGTTTTAAATCCATAGGCAGCAGCCTGTGTATATTGGTCTCCGACCGTTTTGACAATTCCTACTGGTCCTGAAAGATCTTTCACACCAAGTTTTTGTGAAACTAACATCTTTACACTCTTTAAAGTAATCTTTACCTGCAATCCTACTTCTCGGAAACTGTATTCGATCGTTTTTAACGGACCTACTTTCTGATATCCATTCCAGGTGATCCCGATCAGATATTGCCCTCGTTCTTTATCATACTCTGGTGTGACGTTTATATTTTTTTCTTTTCCGTTTTGTAATATCGTGATCGGAATTTTCCCTCCATCATAATCTAAATACATATAATAGGAAAACTCTCTGTAATTGTGCATTTTCTTTCCAGCAACTTTGATCATAATATCTCCTTTACGGATTCCTGCTTCATATGCTGGTGAATCTTTTTCTACTTTGGAAATCTTCGGAATGTCAGCACCAGACATTCCGATCACTATAATTGAAAATATAAACGCTAAGATAAAGTTAAAAAATGGTCCTCCAAAAATAACTGCCATCCTTGCCCAGACGGACTTATTATTAAACGCATTTTCTTCAGGGCGGTCTTCATCTTCTCCCATCATACATGCACCACCAAATGGCAGCAGTTTGACAGAATAAAAAGTCTCTCCAACCTGCTTTCCTATAATCGTTGGTCCAAGTCCAATGCAAAATTCATCTACCTGAATCCCATTTTTCTTAGCGATCAGAAAATGCCCTAATTCATGCACAATAATAATAATTCCAAAAATTAAAATTGCAATGATAATATTCAATGATCTACCTGCTTTCTATGTGTTCATACACCCATTGTTCTGTCTTTAACACTTCTTCCAGTGTCGGATTCTCAATAACTTTATGGGCATTCATTGTGTCTTCAATGATGTCGTAAATATCTAAAAACTGAATCTTACGGTCTAAAAATAATGCAACTGCTTTTTCATTTGCAGCATTTAAGACTGTTGGCATGCTTCCACCGATCCTACCTGCTTTATATGCATAAGGAAGTCCTTTTAGAACATCCACTGGTGGTTCTTCAAATGTAATTTCTTTTAATTTTGCAAAATCCAGACGTTCTCCCGCAAGATTTCTATGTTGTGGATAAAATAATGCATATTGAATCGGTAATTTCATATCCGGTGTTCCAAGCTGTGCGATCACACTTCCATCCTTAAACTGAATCATAGAATGGATCACACTCTTTGGTTGTACTACAACATGAATATCATCAAAATCCACTCCAAACAACCATTTGGCTTCGATCACTTCGAGTCCTTTATTCACTAACGTTGCGGAATCAATCGTAATCTTTCGTCCCATTGACCAATTTGGATGATTCAGCGCATCTTCTACTGTCACATGTTTTAATTCTTCTGTCGTTTTCTTGCGGAACGGTCCCCCTGATGCTGTAATGATCAGAGAATCAAGATCATCTCTTTTCCCGCTCTGTAAACACTGAAAGATTGCAGAATGTTCACTATCTACTGGATAAATAGAAACACCCAATTCTTCCGCCATTGGCATAATGATATGCCCTGCAGTTACCAATGTTTCTTTATTAGCAAGTGCGATGTCTTTCCCAGCCTTCATCGCAGCGATCGTTGGACGAATTCCGATCATTCCGACAATTGCTGTGACAACAACAGAACACTGCTCCTGTGTTGCTGCTTCTAATAATCCATCCATTCCTGCACATACTTTTATATTCGTATCTGCCAGACGAAGTTTCAACTCTTCTGCCTTCTGTTCATTGTATACAGCAACGATCACTGGCTGAAATTCTCTTGCTTGTTTCTCTAACAGATCAATACTTGTTCCTGCTGCTAAGGCTGTAACTTTCAGATCTTTATTACTTCGTACGATATCTAGTGTCTGGGTTCCAATGGAACCTGTAGATCCAATAATTGAAATATATTTCATTCTAGATCGCTCCTCCTGAGATCATAACTGTCAGATAATAAATGACAGGTGCAATAAAAATAATACTATCAAATCGGTCAAGAATTCCTCCATGACCAGGGATCAATGTACCATAATCCTTAATTCCTGAATCTCTCTTGATCGCAGATGCTGCCAAATCTCCAATGACTGAAACTGCTCCACCTAGTCCACAAACAATTGGGAACATTGTAACTGGATTAAAACTAAATCTGATATATGTGTTTAGATATAATCCATATAATGCACCAAGAATTGCCGCACCGACAATTCCGCCAACCAAACCTTCTATACTTTTCTTAGGACTTAAAATTGGTGACATCTTATGTTTTCCGATCAACATTCCTGTACAATATGCTAAAGTGTCATTTCCCCATGCTGCAAGGAATAATAATACAACAAATTCTCCTCCATTTTGTAATTCACGGATCTGATAGATAAAGGACATCATAACCGCTACATATACAAATCCAAAGAATCCTGCCATCATCTGATCCACTTTATACTTTGGAAAACGTACCACATAGCATCCGAGTAAAAAGATTAAAAATAAAATAATGATTGCTGTGGTCCATTGATCAAGATCAAATAACAATGCCACATAATAAAGAATCGTGCCTGTATATCCGATCACTGCCAAAGATGATTTCTCAATATGATAAATCTTTAAAATCTCGCTGTATCCGATCAATGCAACGATCAATGTCATTGCAAACGTCACAATTCCACCCATATATAACCCAAAAGCTGCGATCAATACTAAAATGATCCCACTGATCAGTCTTTGCTTAAACATAAACTTATATTCCTCCAAATCTGCGGTCGCGTCCATTATAGTATTCGATCGCCTTTATTAATTCCTTTTTATTAAAATCAGGCCAGAGCACATCTGTAAAATAAAATTCTGTATATGCTAACTGCCATAACATAAAGTTCGACAATCTTTCTTCCCCACTTGTACGGATCATCAGATCTGGATCTGGAAGTTCTTTTGTATCCAGATATCCATTAAACACTTCTTCCGTGATCATATCTTTGGAAAGATTTCCACTAGAAAGATCATCTGCCATATGTCTCATAGCTCGCACCATCTCATCACGACTTCCATAATTCAGTGCGATCGTAAAATTGATCCCTGTATTATCTTTGGATGCCTTCTCAAGCTCAACGATCTTCTCCTGTAAATCTTCAGAAAGTCCTGTGATATCTCCGATCACTCTAACTTTCATATTATTTTTATTTGCACGTTTGATACATGTCTTTAAATAATCACGAAGCAGTTTCATCAATGCATTTACTTCGTCCTGTGGGCGTTTCCAATTCTCTGTTGAGAAAGCATAAACTGTTAAATATTTAATTCCAAGATCATGTGCATCTTCTATGATCTGTTCCACCACTTTACTTCCCTGTCTATGTCCCATATTCCTAGGTAAATGGCGTTTTTTTGCCCATCTTCCATTCCCATCTAAGATAATGGCCACATGTTGTGGAATATTTAAATTCTCCATTTGGACCTCCTGTGTATCATATATAACTTTCATTTCTTTTCACATGAAACAAAACAGGGCTGAGATTTCAACCCTGTTGATGATTAAGATTAAACTGTCATGATTTCTTTTGATTTTGCATCAACTGCTTCATCGATCTGTTTGATGTATTTATCTGTCATCTTCTGTACTTTGTCTTCTTCATCTTTTGCCTGATCTTCATTTAAATCTCCGGCTTTATTCTGTTTCTTGACAAAATCATTTGCCTCACGACGGATATTTCTAACTGCTACCTTTGCTTCTTCTCCACGTTTCTTAACATCTTTTGCAAGCTCTTTTCTTCGTTCTTCTGTAAGATCTGGGAAGTTTAAGCGGATTGCTTTACCATCATTTGTTGGTGTGATCCCGATATCAGATACTAAAATCGCTTTCTCGATCTCTTTTAATAAGTTTGGCTCCCATGGCTGAATCATGATCGTTCTTGCTTCAGGTACAGAAACATTACCAACCTGTGCTACAGGAGTTGCAACTCCATAATAATCAACTTTGACTTTATCTAATACATGAGGATTGGCACGTCCTGCACGAATTGTCATAAAATCATTCGCCATACTGTCTAAAGATTTCTGCATCTTGTCTTCAAATTGTTTTAACATGTTTCTTTCGTCCTCCTAATTTATCAAACGGTTACATATGTTCCGTTAAATTCACCTTTCATTAAATTCTCAATGCTGTTTTCTTCATTTAATCCAAAAACTGCTAATGGCATCTTATTTTCAAGGCACATGATCGTTGCTGTTAGGTCGATCACTCCTAATTTCTGATCCAATACTTCTTCCATTGTGATGCTGTCATATTTCACTGCATTTTCATTCACAGCAGGATCACTGTCATATACGCCGTCAATTGATTTTGCTAATAAGATCGCATCTGCTTCAATCTCGATCGCACGAAGTGCTGTTGCTGTATCTGTTGAGAAATAAGGATGTCCTGTTCCACCTGCAAAAAATACAACCTTTCCTTCATCTAAAGCTTTGACTGCTTTATCTTTGGAAAATAATTCTGTAAATGCTCCGCATACAAATGGAGTATATACTTCTGTTTCCATTCCTGCTGTTCTAAATGCATCGGATACATAGATACAGTTCATAACTGTCGCAAGCATTCCGATCTGATCAGCTTTTGTACGTTCCATACTCTCGCTTGTACGTCCTCTCCAGAAGTTTCCTCCTCCGATGACGATCGCTACCTGAAGTCCCTCATCTACTAACGTCTTTACCTGACGCGCTGCATCTGCACATGTTGCTTCATCAAATCCTGTCTTCTTATCTCCGGCAAGTGCTTCTCCACTTAACTTTAAAAGCACACGTTTCATATCTTTTAAATCTTTCATTGGTCTACCTCATTTGTTCTTTCTTTGCCAAATCACTATGTGAAATTATATCATATCATCAAGAAAAGAACAACTATAAAAAGGACCTCTTTCGAAATCGAAAAAGACCCTTTTGTATTTACAAATTCTTTCGTCCATTTAATATTGTAAAAAGCATAAACAACACTGGTATGATCAGTGCCTCAAACTGAGTTACTGAATATGCTTTAAATACAACATTTAAAATAATCGTGGCAATCGTAATTGCGATCAGTACAAGACTGAAATAAAAACATCTTTTACATCCTTCCTGTGTATTTCCATCTTTAAGACCCGTATATCCACCGACCATTGCTGCTACTGCGTAGCCGCCGATCAAAACAAGTCCAAGATAAAACTTTGTTGCAGAAGTCGTCGTTCTTCCATAACCTACAAGCCCTAACAGATTCAATAACTGCAACACACCCTGAATCAAAACGAGTCCTGAGATTATCTTAAAAAATATATTTTTTGTTTTGTTTTGCATAATCGCTAGTTCCTTTTTATTTTTTATGTTGTCGCTGTCTCCTTCATACTACTTCAAAAGATTCCCTCATCTTTGTCTTCTTATTATCCAATTTAATCCAATTTCTGGATCTGTTCGATAACTTTTTGATATTCTTTCTCAATTTCACCGATCACTGGCAATACTTCTTCGCGCTGTCCTGCACGGATCATATCTACTGCTTTCGCACTTTTTTGCTGTAAATGTGTAAACTCCAGATTGCTTGCAATTCCTTTCATCGTATGAGTTGTTCGAAGAATTTCATCATAATCCATCTTATCTACTGCTTCTTTAATCTGTCCATAAGTAGGATCATCTAAAAACTTACGGACAAACTTTTCCACCAGTTTCTGGTTTCCCATCATACGGCTGCTTACATTTTCATAACTTTCATCAATACTGTCATAAAACTCCTGAATATTCATTACTTCTCCTCCATTCAAATTATTTTTGAATAACCTAAAATGGATTATAGCATATTTAACAAAATTCAACAATTTAATTCTATATTTTATACACCAGAAGTTTTTTCGACACCATATTTCTTTCTACGATATGTTTTTTTGTCACTTTCCATATAGTGATGACTTCTTCTACGGTCTCGTTCTTCATTTTCTTCCAAGATTTCTTGTTTCGCATTCATAACAAGCATCTGCAGACGATTTTCGATATTCGCAAAACTGACATCTGGATCATAGTCTAATGGAAGAATCTGTGCATTTGGATACATTTCTTTTAATTTTTTAGAAATACCTCTTCCAACAACATGGTTTGGCAGGCATCCAAATGGCTGTAAGATCAAGAAATACTTGCATCCATGTTTTGCGTGATGAATGATCTCTCCTGGAATCAGCACACCCTCTCCTGCATCAAATGTATGATGAATGATCGGATCACTGTCTTTTACCAGATCATCCATACGGATCGCTGGTTTATATAAAGGATGTCCTTTTGCAATGGAATCGGTCAGACTGTGTGCAAGATCAAAGAACATGTCTGCTGTCCGAAACCAGATCTTTTGATCCATTGGTTTATTTAAATGATATTCCCTGATCTGTGAATCCTGATAAAAGTATGTCTTACGGATAACATCCGTCATACGTGCTTCAATGATCACAAATCCATTTTCTTCCAGATATTTTTCAATGTCATGGTTTGCTCCTGGATGAAAGTTCAGAAGATATTCCCCAACGATCAGAATCTGTGGTTTTAAGTTCGTACGATCATAAGAAATATTTTTCATGATAGAAATAGCCTTCTTAAATCCTTTTCTTGCACCAAGAACTCCTGACTTTTCCAATCCATCGATTACAAGATCAAGGGCTTTGTCAAACGCTTCATCCGCACTTCCTTTGACTGTTTCATATGGACGGATCTTTCGTAATAATTCCTCCAATACATCGATCATTGGTAATGCAAATGCGATTTTTACAGAAGATGCCAGATTTAATTTAAATCCTGGGTGCATATTATGAGAATCTGCATCATCATTTGTCAGGATCGGAATATGATCATATCCTGCATCATCAAGAGCTTTTCTTAGTAGTGCCCCATAATGTGTCAGTCGACAGTCCCCAACATATTTTCCCATAACGATCGCAACATCTTTGTCATCATACTTTCCACTTTCCAGTGCCGCCAATGCTTCTCCGATGACGATCTGTGCTGGGAAACAAATATCATTATGTACATATTTCTTTCCCAAACGAATTGCTTCTTCACGCCCGATATCCAAAGCAACCGCCCGAATTCCTTGTCCTCTTAATGCCGCTGTCATAATTCTGCAAAATGCATGCGATGTATTTGGAACCAATGCGATTTTTTCTTTCCTGTTTTCTTTTGTAAACTTGACTGGATATGGTTCTTGCAACTCTTTTACTTCTAATTTCTGATGTTTCTCACGCCCCATTTTCACTGTCTCCAAGAAAGAACGCACACGGATTCCCAATGGTCCTTGATTATCACTTTCATCTACTTTTAAGATCAATGGTGTTTTCCCGGAAATTTCTTTCATCATTCTCGTGATCTCATCGGATAGATAAGCATCGTGTCCACATCCAAAACTTACGAGCTGTACATATTCCAGATGCTCACTTTGCGCACATAAGATAGCAGAAGATAACATTCTAGCATGATAGTTATTTACAATATCCAGACGGCTTTTTGAGAGTTCTGTCTGATTCACTTCTGGCAGGGAATCTGCGGTTAAGACTGCGATGCCTGCTTTTGTAAACATCTTAGACAGATCGTGATTAACCAGTGTATCGTTCTGATATGGACGAGATGCTAAAACAACTGCAAATTCATTCTTTTCCTTTACTTCATTTAGGATCTCTTCTCCTCGTTTCTTTAACTGTTGGTCAAAAGATTTCTGAGCCTGATCTGCTGTATGCATTGCATTCATAACCTCTTCTTTTGAGACATGATATACTTCTTCCATATATTTTACCAACTGACGCTGTCTGTCCTTTTTGGTATGCCAATGGAATAATGGTGCATCAAATGGCACATTCCATTTATCCTGTGGATTATCAGAATTCCTGATAACGATCGGATAACCTTTTACCACCGCACACATAGACTCACTTGTTTTTTCCATATTCTCTGGCGGTACTGTTGTGATCGATGGCATAAAAATATGATCTACATGATATTTTTTCACCAGATTTCTAAGATGTCCATGCACAAGTTTTGCTGGAAAACATACCGTGTCTGATGTCACTGCTGACAACCCACTTTCATAAATCTCTCTTGTGCTTTCATCCGATAATTGTACTTTGTATCCCAAACTTTTGAAAAAAGTTGTCCAAAATGGCATCGTATCCCAATAGGATAACACTCTTGGAATTCCGATCGTGATATCTCTTTCTGTTTTAGGCACTGGATAAGGATATTCTTTGAACAATAATTTCTTTCGCTCTTGGAATAAATCTGGAACACTCTGTGTTTTTCGGATTGTTTCTTTTAACTGCTTTCCAACCTCATCATTTCTTGGATCTCCGATGATCTCGCCTTTTTCACATCGATTATTTGTTACCCAGGAATTTCCATTTGAAAATTGAACAATTGTTCTTTGACAATGATTCGTACAAAATGGACAAGGTGCATTTGCCTGCTGCTCATAAGAAAATGTATCTAAATCACGAAGATCCCATGTGCTCACTTCTTTCGGATTCTTCTCATATTGCTCTTTTGCGATCAATCCGACACCAATTGCACCCATGATCCCTGGATATGGTGCTCTGATCCCTTCTCTTCCTACATATTCTTCCATCGCACGTAAAACCGCATCATTTTCAAAAGTGCCACCTTGTACCACGATCTTAGTTCCAAGAGAATCAAGATTTGATACGCGGATAACCTTTGTAAATACATTCTGGATGATCGATCTGCATAATCCAGCCATGATATCTTCTGGATTCTTACCGTTTCGCTGCTCTGTGATAATACTGCTGTTCATAAATACCGTACAACGACTACCCAAAACTGCTGGGTTTTTAGACGCAAACGCTTTCTTTGCAATCTCTTTTGTCGGAATATGTAAAGAGGATGCGAAGTTTTCAAGGAATGAACCGCATCCAGAAGAGCACGCCTCATTTAATAAAATATTTGTGATAACTCCATCCTCTAACCAGATTGCTTTCATATCCTGTCCACCAATATCCAAAATAAAAGAGGCGTCTTTGACATATTTTTCAGAAGCTCTTGCATGTGCTACCGTCTCAACCGTATGGCAAGGGATTTCAAAAGCTTTAGAAAACAGCATTTCTCCATACCCAGTCGTACCAGCTGATAAAATTTCTAATTCTGCTCCTGCTTCTTCATATCGTTTTCTTAAACAGATCAAGGCCTCTTTCGCTACTTTCAGCGGATCCCCTTCATTCGGTGCATAAAAAGAATCCAGAATTTCTTCTTGTTCATCTAATAATACAAATTTTGTTGTGGTACTTCCTGCATCAATCCCAAGAAAACATCGAACAACCTCTCCTTTTTGTGGTTTCTTCCATGTCACCTGTTTCTTCTTATGTGCTTCTTTAAAAGCATTTTCTTCTTCTTTTGATTCAAAAAATGGTTTTGCAATTTCTCCTGAAACGTGGGAATGATCTTTCTGTGCGTCTTCCAGTATTACTAACATTTTATTCACATCTTTTGGTTTGCTGTCTGCAAACATCTTATCCAAAGATAATGCTGCCCCATATGCAATCATTAATTCTGAATGCTTTGGGCAAAGAATCTCATCTTCTTTCAAATCCAGACGTTCAGCAAAAACTTTTACCAGAGTTGGATGAAATGTTAATGGGCCACCTTCAAATGCAACAGGTTTTTTAATCTCCAATCCCTGTGCCAACCCTCCGATCGTCTGTTTCGCGATCGCATGGAATGCGGATAACGCAAGGTCTTCCTTGGCTGCTCCCTGATTCAGAAGTGGTTGGATATCTGTCTTTGCATATACCCCGCATCTTCCAGAAATATCATATAAATGTGTTCCTTTTTGTGCCAACTCATTAAACTGTTCCACTGGTACTTTTAATACGGATGCAATTTCATCAATAAATGCTCCCGTTCCACCCGCACAGCTTCCATTCATACGCATATCGGAAACACTTTGTGACTGTCCATTTTCAGAATCTTTAAAAAAGATCATCTTGGCATCCTGTCCACCTAATTCAATTGCCGTTCCGACCTGGTCAAACTGATCTTGTAATGCGATCGCATTGGCTGCAACTTCCTGCACAAATGGTACTCTTAAAATAGATGCCACTGGTTTTGCCCCAGAACCAGTCAGACACAATCTGATCTTTTTATCTCTTATATGTCCGCAAAACTTCTTAATGCTTCGGATCACACTTG
>ERZ1673742.2595-NODE-2595-length-13361-cov-5.139035_pt1 | contig 13361 bp, 7 predicted proteins | sample MGYA00580208_ERZ1673742 | MGnify/ENA primary metagenome ERZ1673742 (study PRJEB41218, sample SAMN15661774) | gut metagenome | host: Homo sapiens | place: Canada: London | collected 2015-08-20/2019-03-30 | study: EMG produced TPA metagenomics assembly of...
GCCTGCCGCGCAAACCCTTTCTGGTATGGGGCGATCTGCTCAACGGCGTATGCTACGCCGGAGCGGGGATCTTCCTGCTGCACAACGCCTTCTCCTACACCGCCTATCTGGCCTTTTCTCTGCTGGTATCGTGTCTCGGCGCTTTTGACGAGCTGGCCTACAACAGCTTTTACCCTCTGTTGCTGCCGGAGGGGCAGGAGGAGCGGGCATACACCGTTTCTGCCATGCTCTACCCTATTTTGAAGGTCCTGATGATGCCATTGGCGGCACTGCTGTATGATACGCTGGGCGTGGGGCGGCATCAAGTGCAGCAGGTGCTGTCCGGCCACCCCCATGCAGCTCAAAGCGGTGAAGCGCAATAGCGATTTGTTTCTATGCACGTTTTCGCTCTCTCAGCGCCCCCTCACAAAGCCCCAAACTGCCCGCGCGGCGGGCAGATGGGATCGCAGACTGGAAAACATCCCGTTTTTCCGTCTTTTGGGCGGCTGCGGACGCTGTAAACGTCTCTGCGGCCTCTGGAATGGGAATAGAAAAACGAGGCCATCTGCGGTGTGACCTTGTTTTTGTGCATATGGCTGCCGTGATTGGCCGCTGCGGGTATTTGATCTTCAGTTGTCTTCGGATACGCCCGTGCTTTTTGAGCAGCGCCGCGTTTTCCTGTTCAAGCCGCGCGATCCGGGCTCGCAGGTATCCCATGGCGCGTTCCCTCTCTGACAGTATCAGGCGTTTGCTTTCTGGAGATAGAATTCACTTTCCGCCACGCGGATAACGAAGTCATATTCCAGTCGTGCCGCCTTGGACGGGGTGATGTTGTAGCGCTTGAAGACCTTACGCAGATAGGCAAAATAATCCCTGTCCCCCCGGCTCAGCGGCGAAACCCAGCCGCTGGCGGCTCCGACTTCTCCCGCACGCAGTAATTCAAATCGATCCATAATCATCCCTCCTGTATTCAGAAATGAGCGCTTCTGCGGCATCTTCCCAGAGAACGAGCCGAAACGGATCATAGGCTCCGACCTGCCTCGCGCCAAACTCGCGCATAGAGACTTAGCATCGTATCACCCGTTTTCATATACTTTCATTTCTAGTACAGCACACTCTTTGCGCTTACGGAAGAAGAAACGTCTAAAAACTGTTAGCTCGTCCGCAGCATCCATCGCCCCTTCGCATTGGTTTTGTGATTCGCTGAGCAGCGGGATCGTTGGTGTACCGTTCGGCTGCCCTCTTCCTCCTTGACGTCGTGTTTGTCTGCTTTATAATGGTATTATGTATATTAAGGAGATAAAACGCTATGAATGATTATAAGTTTTCGACTCTGGAATATAAGCGGCCGGATCTGGAGGCGCGGCGGGAGAAGCTTGCCGGGTGGAAGGATGCGGTCGAGCATGCGCAGAGCTATGGCGCGCTGCGCGCGCTGATGCTTGAGATCGACCGTGAGACGTGCGAGCTGGCTACGCAGTATTCCATTGCGCACATCCGGCACACGCTCGACACGCGCGACGAATTTTATGAGGCGGAGATCGCCTATCTGCAGAACACGCTGCCCACGCTCAGCGGCGCGGAGGTCGCGCTCAGCGAGGCCATCGCCGCCAGCCCCTACCGGGCGGACATCGAGCAGGAATACGGCAAGCAGTATTTCGTCGCCATGGATCTGCAGAAGAAGCTGTACTGCGAGGAAAACATCCCGCTTCGCCAGCAGGAGAGCCGTCTGACCAACGAGTATCAGAAGATCATGGCCACGGCCGAGATCCCGTTTGACGGCAAGACGCTGAACCTCTACGGTCTGCAGAAATACTTCGAGCATCCCGACCGCGCGGTGCGCGCCGCCGCCGTCAAGGCGTACTCCAACTTCTACGAGAGCAACGAGCCGCGGCTGGAGGAGATCTGGGACGAGCTGATCCGGATCCGCAACCAGATGGGCAAGAATCTCGGCTACGAGAACTATATCCCCGTCGGCTATCTCGAGCAGGGGCGCACGGACTACGGCGAGAAGGAGGTCGCGTCCTTCCGCGAGCAGGTGCGCACCGTCCTCGTGCCGCTGTGCCAGAAGCTCTATGACGCGCAGGCCAGGCGCCTCGGCATCGACCACGTCATGTGCTACGATGAAAAGATGGTCTTCCCGGACGGCAATGCCGAGCCCGCGGGCGACGACGCCTTCATGGTCAAGACCGCGCAGAAGATGTATCACGAGATCAGCCCGGAGACCGGCGAATTCATCGACTTCATGATCGACCACGAGCTGATGGATCTGCAGAACAAGCCCGGCAAGGCCTCCACAGGCTACATGACGAGCCTGCCGAGTCTGAAGGCGCCCTTCGTGTTCTCCTGCTTCAACCACACGATCTTTGATATGCAGGTGCTCACGCACGAGCTGGGCCACGCCTTCGCGGGCTATATGGCCATGCGCAGCCAGCCCATCTCGGACTACTACAGCGAATCGACCGACATCGCGGAGATCCACTCCATGTCCATGGAGCAGTTTGCCTACCCCTACGCCGAGTGGTTCTTCGGCGATCAGGCGGACAAATTCCGCTTCGCGCATCTGCAGGAGGCGCTGACCTTCGTGCCCTTCGGCGTGGCCGTGGACGAGTTCCAGCACATCTGCTACGCCCATCCCGAGCTGACGCCGAAGGAACGGACGTATCAGTGGCACCTGCTGGAGGAGAAGTACATGCCGTGGCGGCGCTATGAGAACGACGAATTTTTGGAGCGCGGCGGCTACTGGTACCACAAGCTGCACATCTACCTCTACCCGTTCTACTACATCAACTACACGCTCACGACGATGGGCGCGATGGAGTTCAAGAAGAAGTACGCCGAGGACCGGGACGCGGCCTGGCAGGACTATCTCAACCTCTGCAAGACCGGCGGCAGCCGCAGCTATCTCGAGACGCTGCGCTACGCGAACCTGTCCACCCCCTTCACCCCCGGCTCCGTCGAGCGCGCCTGCGGGTACGCAGCAGAGATCTTGCTCGGGCAGATCGAAAGGCAGGAGCAGAAGGGATAAGTCGTACTTCTCCCGGACAGGAAACGTAAAATTCACTCTATAAATATTCAACCAGCGGCGGAGAGGAGGGCTCTCCGCCGCTGGTTGGTTTTTTGAATGGGGACGCGCTTTGGCTTCCCCGGTCAGATCGTTGCTGCGCTTGCGATCTGATCGTCGATCGGTACGTTTTGCGCTGCGTCCAGATACTCTTCTTTGGTGATCATCATGTGGAGAACACCGTTTTTGACACCCAATTTCTGAAAGCCTGCTTTGCGATGGGTCTGCCAGGCGGCGATCTCGTTCCGGTCGACTTCGAAGTCGTTATGGATCCTGGAGATCCCGCAGACACGGAACGCGTGATCCAGCATCAGCTTCAGCGCGGGAACGGCGTAACCCTTTCCCCGGAAGGGGGCATAGATCACGATACCCATATCCCACCAATCCTTTTCGGGTGTATAATGAAAATTTACATCACCGATCCATGCGCCGTCGGAGCTGCGTTTGATATAAGCATAGAAACGCTCCGGCTCCTTTCCTACCCATTCGTCGTACCAATCGGCAAGAGCCTCGTCCGGATTGTTCACTCCTTGTTTTTCGTCCTGGCATGTTTGGCCTGCCGTCATTGGGCGCGGGGCCGATGCGGGCTTTCCGTCTGCCAGCCCCGGCAGAAGGACAGGGCGGTATCGATGCTGCCGATGCGGTAGCCGGCGGCGGCGTGGATAATGTGGCGGGGGCGGTCGCAGAGGAGCAGGAGCGGGAGGCTGTCGGGGTCGACGTAGGCGCTTCGCGCTGCAGGTTCGGCAGAGTCGGCGGTCATCCAGACCTTCGCCTCCGGGAAGGCGGCGAGCACGGCGCGCAGCTTTTCGTTCTGCAGCATCTGCCTTGTGCGCAGGAGCAGCACCAGCCGCAGAGCGCGGATGCGGCTGCGGCTCGCCAGCAGCTCGTTCAGAAGATGCTCGGTCGGTTCGCTGCCCGCGTCCAGCCAGAGAAGCAGCGACGGGCTCTTCGTCAGCTCCGCGGCGGACGCCCTGCGTCCGTCAGGCGCTTCGGCCTGAAAATCGGCCAGCGTGAAATCCACGGCCAGCTCGGAAAACGCGACGGGCTGCCTCTGCAGGCGGACAGGGGCCATCTGCCCCGCGTCCAGTCGAAGCTCGAGGCGCGACATGCGCAGGTCGCCGCTTGGCAGACGGCTGCTCGTTAAAATGCGGTAGACGCCCGGGCAGAGCGGGACCGTCTGACAGTCGCCCTGCCACGCAAGTCCGGACAGCTCCAGCGGCTGCCAGCCATCGGGCGCGAGTACGGAGAGTCCAAAATCCGCGTCCGTCTGCCACGCTTCGCCGGGCTGTTTTTCCAGGCGCAGCGCCGCGCTGACCGTCTGCCCATCCTCTGGAGAAAGATAGCTTTCGCCGGAACGATATTCCGCCGCGCCGCTGTGCAGGTCCAGCCGTGCCGCCACGCCAAGCGCCCGGCAGACCGCGACGAACAGCAGCCGCTGCGCGCGCAGATCTGCGCAGCGCAGGCGCACCGCGCCGGCAGGCAGCGTTATCAGCTGCCGGTATTCCACTTCCGGCACGTACCGGATATTTTCCCGGATCCACTGCCAGAGCCGCGCCGGTTCCCTGCGGAATTCCTGTTTCTGCGCCTGCGAAAACGCGTTCAGCAGCGCCGCGCGGCAGCGGGCCAGCGGCTCGGTGCCAATGCGCGGGCAGAGGATCTCGCGCAGTGCGCGCACGTCCTGCGGCAGATCGTCCGCGGCAAGCGCCAGTGCTTCGTGCAGCACCTCGGGGCAGACGTCGCGCAGGTCTTTTTCGGAGAGCGTCTGCAAAAGCGCAAGCTTCTGCGCCGGGCCAAACGCGGGCTCCGCCAGAAACTCTGCCAGCGCATCAAAATTCCCGCAGGCCGCACGCAAAATGGCTTCGACCTCCGGGCCATAGCCAAATTCCGCGCACAGCGCCTGCACGCGGGCCGGGTCATACGCCGCTTCCATCCGGAGGCGGCGTTTTTCATTCGCTGATGCCAGCTGCTCTGCGGCGCGCGCTTTTTCTGCCGGGTCGAGCGGCTTCCGCGCGGGCAGCTGCGCCTTCGGCGCGTGGATCGTGAACGCTTCCCAGCAGCCGGACGGCGCTTCTGGCTGTGCAAGCGTCAGCTCGAGCGTCTGCTGCGCGGCCGGGCAGAGCGCTTCGCAGGACCATCCGCTCTTCCGCGCCTGCAGGGCGAGATCGCCATAGCCGCAGACAAGCTGCGCCGCGCCGCGGCTGTCCGTCCGGATCACTGCCGCGGGAAATATCTGCGACGCGTTGACGATGCCGAACGTCACCTCTGCCCCGGCAGCCGGACTGCCGTCCGGCTCGCGCACGAGCACGGTCAGCGGGCGCACTGGCGCGTAGCGCGCCGTCTGGTTCAAAAACGTCACCGCACCGTCTTCGGAGATGACTGCGTCGTCCGGCGCGGGTCTGCCGAACAGGCGGCTGTGCACCAGAATCGCGCGGCTGGCCGCGCCGGTAAACCAGCCGCGGTCCAGCTCCGGCTCCGGCTCGCAGGCACCGAGATAGTGCCACGCGCCATCGCAGAAGGCCTCGGCCCAGGCGTGGTTGTCGTCGCAGTGCGCCCAGCGGGGCGTGTACACCTGCCGCGCCGGGATCCCGACTGCGCGCAGGGCATTGACTGCGAACGCCGATTCCTCGCCGCAGCGCCCGAAGCCGGAGCGCTGCGCGCCCAGCGCGCTGATGGTCCGCGCGTCGGTCGCGCGGTAGCAGACCTGCTCCGCATTCCAGAAGTTGATAGCAAGGATGGCCTCATGCGCGGAACGACCGCGGATGCGTTCTTCCAGCTGCGCGTAGAAAGCGCCCCGGCAGTCGCAGAGCTCCTCCTCGTTCACGCGCGGGTGGAGCACGTAATTGAGAAACAGCTGCTCAGGAAGCGCCCGGACTTCCGGGGACTGCTCCCGCAAAAACAGCGCGTGCGCCGCGCAGGCGCTGAAGAGAGAAAAATCATAATTTGCCCAGTCGCTGAGCGGGCTGGCCGCGTAGCACCAGCTTGTCAGAAGCGACTGATCCGGCGGGAGCGCGGCGAGCTTCCGTTCGAGCGTCTCCTGCGCCTCGCGGCCCGCCGCCGCGTATCGCTGCGCCAAGCGGGTCTGCATCCACTGCAGCTCTGCGTCTGACAGTCTCATGCGCCCGCCCCTGCAAAGCTGTGGACGATCTCGGCGCAGGCGCGGAATTCGTCCTCGTCGGTCTGCCAGATCTCGTACTCGGACAAGGACGGCAGGCCCATCGCCACGGTCTGCTTGCGGTAGCGCATGCCGCTGTCGAGCGCGCCTTTGCGCCCGGTCGTGTGGAAGACGGTGATACCCGCGCGGTCGTGGATCTCCTGGATATTCCACCGCTTGACCCCGCAGCCCGCCATGATATCGATCCGCCCGGCCGCTGTTTCCTGAAGCTGGCGCAGAAGCTCCACGCCGGTCAGCGCGTCCTTCTGCTGCCCGGATGTGAGGATCGTTCTGCAGCCGAGCCGGATGGCATCCTCCAGCGTCCGGATGGGGTCACGCGTCATGTCGAACGCACGGTGGAGCGTCACGTCCAGCCCGCCCGCGCAGTCCATCATCCGGTGCATGCTTTCCAGATCCAGATCGCCGTCCGGCGTCAGCGCGCCGATCACGACGCCGTTCGCACCGAGGTCCCGGTACATCCGGATCTCCTCGCACATCTGCTCCAGTTCTTCCTTGCTGTAAAGAAAATCGCCGAAGCGCGGGCGGATCAGGACGTTGGTCTTGACCGGGATATCGCGCTGCACCTGCCGGAACAGCGCGGTCGACGGCGTCGTCCCGCCGATGACGAGATGCGCGCACAGCTCCAGCCGGTCCGCACCGCCAAGCCACGCCGCCCGGCAGGAGGCGTAAGAGTCTGCACAAGCTTCGATCAGGGGTGTATGCATGCCGGTTCCTCCTTCGTTTCGAAAAGCACCTGGGAAAGATGATAGAGCGTACTGACGGCAGTCCCGGTCGCGCCGGAGACCTGATGCTGCCAGACGATGCCGGTATTGTCGGCCGTCCCGGCGATGTCCAAATGCAGCCAGGGCCGCTTGGCCGTGAATTTTTTCAGGAACAGCCCGGCCGTGATCGCGCCGCAGCCGTCCTTGCTGGTGTTGCGGACATCCGCATAGTCGCTCTCAATGAGTTTTTCATATTCCGCATCGTCCGGCATGCGCCAGAATTTTTCGCCGGAGCGCGCAGCCGCGCGCGTAAGGCAGTCGTAAAAGCCGTCGTCGCTGGCCATCACGCCGGTCGTCACAAAGCCGAGCATCGACCAGATCGCGCCGGTCAGCGTTGCGATGTCCACCAGATGCGTGCAGCCCTCCTTCTCCGCGGCCCACGCGAGGGCATCGGCCAGGATCAGCCGCCCCTCGGCATCGGCGTTCAGGATCTCGATCGTCTGGCCGGAGAAGCTGGTGATGACGTCGCCGGGCAGCATGCTCGCGTCTGAAATGCGGTTTTCGCAGATCGGGACGACCGCCGTCACGTTGACGGCCGCACCGTTCGCCGCCAGCGCGCGCACCGCGGCGGCGGCCGCGGCGCCGCCCGCCATATCGCCCTTGATCCCGGCCATGGACGCGGCCGGTTTCAGGCTGTAGCCGCCGGAGTCGACCGTCACGCCCTTGCCGACCAGCCCGAGTCTCCGGCTGTTCTCCGGCGCGCCGGTATAGCGCAGGACGGCCATCCTCGGCGCGTGGGCGCTGCTGTCGCCGACGGTCAGAAGCGCGCGCAGGCCCAGCTGCTCCAGCGCGGGCCGGTCATAGATCTCCGCTTCGACCGGCAGGCCGGCGGCCATCTCCTGCAGCTGCTGCGCAAGCGCCTCCGGCCGGAGCAGGTTTGACGGCCGGTTGACCAGATTGCGCGTCTGCAGGATCGACCGCGCGAGCTCCCGCGCTTTATTCAGCTGCGTTTCGTCCGCGCCGGGAAAGCTGCATGCCAGCTCCGGCTCCCAGCGGCCGCTCAGCGCGAATTTTTTCTGATACGCGCCGCCATATACGCCCTCGAGCGCCGCAAAAAGGCCGTTCTGGCCAAGCTCCGCCGCGGGGCCAGGATCAAAGGCACAGGCCGTGCATTCCAGCTCCAGTGCCGTCTTGACCGCCTTGCCGTAGAGCTCCTTGCAGGAAAGGATATCCCGCTGGCCGCCCCGGCCGACGCGGATGATATAGCCGCCGTCGACGCGGGGGAAATATCTTGTTTTCAGATAGGCGTCGTCCGTAAAGACGACATTTGCCTGTACTTGCGTTTCCATCATCCAAAGGTCCCTTCTCCGGCGCTGCCGGGCTTGATTTGATTTTATTGATATTCGATCTCCAGCACGGTATCGATCGGGTCGGGCAGCGGATAGGTGTACTGCGGGACCGTCCCGAACGAGACAAAGGCGAGATTTTCATACGCGCTCGTGACCCAGCTCTCGCCGCGCACCACTTCGCCGCCGTCAGCGAGACGGCGCACCGCGCCGATGTGTGCCGGCACAAGCCCGGTCAGCGGCAGCGGGCCGAGCGGCGCTTCGAGCACATGCGCGTAGAGCTTCCCCGCGCGCCTGGTGTACCAGCCCCAGTCCGGCTTTGGAAGCTCCGCGCTGCCGCAGCCGTAGATGCTCTCGCCGTTCAGCGCCATCCACGCGCCGATCTCGTCAAGCAGGCGGCAGCTTTGCGCGGGGAAACGTCCGGTCGCGTCCGGGCCGACGTTCAGGATCAGATTGCCGCCCTTGCTGACGCACTCGACGAGCTTGCGGATGAGCATGGACGCAGGCTTGTAATTCATGTCATAGGGCACATAGCCCCAGTTGTTGTTCATCGTCGCGCACAGCTCCCACGGCACGCGCTCGCCGCAGACATTGCGGATGCCCTCCGGCGGCAGAAGCTGCTCGGGGCTGACGAAATCGCCGCTGTAATAAGCCGGGTGCTCCGTGACGAGGCTTCCGAAGCCCTCGCCGCTGGCCTCGAGCCGGTTGTCCACGACGACGTCCGGCTGGTGGCTGCGCACCATCTGCATGAGCCTGGTCGCCTTCCACGCCTCGCCGCGCAGCTCGCCATAGGCAAAATCGAACCACAGGATGTCGATCTTTCCGTAATTTGTGACCAGCTCCTCGACCTGCCCGTGCATGTAGGCAAGATAGCGGTCAAAGTCGATCTGTTCCTCCCGATAGGCAGGGTTGCCGCGCATCGGGTGGTTCGGGTCATTGTATTTCGGGAAGTCCGGGTGGTGCCAGTCGATCAGGGAATAATACAGGCCCACGCGCAGCCCCTCGGCGCGCACCGCGTCCACAAACTCCCGCACGAGATCGCGGCCGCAGGGCGCGTTCGTGCTCTTGTAGTCTGTCAGCTTGGAATCGAACAGGCAGAAGCCGTCGTGATGCTTCGCCGTCAGCACGACATACTGCATCCCGACGCGTTTAGCCCGCCTCGCCCAGTCTCTGGGGTCATAAGCCTTCGTGGTAAATTCCTGCATGTAACGCTCGTATTCCTTCGCAGGCATCCGCGCGCCGCTCATGTACCACTCGCCGCGCCCGGGGATCGCGTAGAGCCCCCAGTGCAGGAACATCCCGAACCGCGCCTCCTGAAACCACTGTACCCGCTTTTCTCTTTCCGTCATCGCACTTCCCTTTCCCGCCCCCTCAGGCGCGTGCCTTTTCTGTTATCATACCAGCAGCACTGTATAAAAAGCAAGTGGGGGGGTGGGCTTGATCAAAATCAAGGCGCCCCTTGTTTCCAAGGGGCGCCTTTGGGGATCATTTCACGATATTTTCTACGAACCGGTGGAGGATCGCAGCGACCTGTGCACGGGTGGCACTGCCCTTGGGCAGGAGCCGGCCGTCCGTGCCCTTGACCAGGCCCTCGGCCACCGCCCAGCTAAGCGGCGTCTTCGCATAGGTAGAAACACTTGCAGCGTCAGAGAAGCCGGTGAGGCTCGCGCTCGCAGAGATGTGATAGCGCTTATACTGTGCATAGCGGTACAAAATCGCAGCCATCTGCTCCCGGGTGACATTCGCGTTCGGGCTGAATGTCAAGTTACCGGTGCCGTTGACGATGTCGTTGTCTGCGGCCCATGTTACAGCATCTTCATAGTAGCTGTTCCGGGTCACATCCACGAAGCCGCTGCGGCCGTTCACGGCGGGCTCGCCCTCCAGACGGTACAGGACCGTCACAAGCATTGCGCGGGTCATGCTGGCGTTCGGGCTGAAGGTCACAGCCGAGGTGCCGGAGAAGATGCCCTCGCTGTAAACAAACGCAACATCCTCATAGAACCAATCGCTGGTCCGCACATCCGTAAACGGAAGCTTGCTGTCGGAGAAGGTAACGTCGATGCGGGAATAGATCTGCAGGCTGCGGTAGGTGTAAGTTCCGACTGCGCCGACAGACTTGCCGTTGACCTTGACGTCGCGGACCGAAACGCCTGCGGACGGAGTGAACGTAAAGGTCACGTTCGTGCCAAGATCACTAGTCGTGAGTGTCGGCTTTACCTTGCCGCTGCCGCTCGTTCTGACGATATCGCCAATGTGGCGGCGGACATACTCGGCCGGAGAAATATCCTCAGCGCGCAGCCATGTTGCGCGGGTCTCCTCGGTGGAGTAGTCGTCAATATAGTGGAAGACGACACTGTCGCCATTTTTCAGTGTCTGGCTGCTGTAGGCGACGCCAGGGTGTTTACCATTGACGGTGTACATCCAGCCGGAGTTCCTGCCGTTATCAAACTCAGCCAGCCAATAACCGCCATAGATCTGCGGCGCTCGGATCTCAGAGACGTAGTCCGCGCGCGTATTTTTGCTCGAGAGTCCTGCGTCCTTAAGCGCGGTATCGAACAGATCTGCAACGGTGCTTCCCGTCTCAAGCGAGTAGGAGGTGGTCTCGATCCAGTTGACATATCCAAGATGCGTACCGGTCTCGGATTCCGGGAAATCGCCAATCAGGCGGAAGGTCACAGAGATGGTATCGCCTGCCGCATAGGCATCCATGCTGCGCTTGGCTGCGGCCAGCGCACGGTCGGCAGCCTCCTGATACTCCGCAGCGCGGATCGCGGTCTTGCCATTCGTATAGGCCTCTGTGATCTGCTTCCACTGCGCTGCGGTATAATTCTGCCGCTTGAACTTCGCGTAATACGCGTCCAGTTCCTCAATGCAGGCCGCCTGATAGCGCGCGAGAAGCTGATCGAACTGTGCCTTCTTCGTCAGGTAGTCGTTATAATTTGTAACGCTGTTCTTCTCATCCGGGCTAAGATTTCTATAGGCAGACGCGATCGCTTGCAGCTTGAGGTAAGTTGCGTACTTGCAGTCGGTCACCGCGCCAAGCTCATCGATCAGCGCGATCACATCGTCGGCCGCAGAGGAAGCGGGCAGCAGGTTCTCCGCATCGCGCATATCGTACAGCGCACGCATACCGGATGCACGGTTCTTGAACCGCCAGTAGGCAACGAGCGCATACGCGGCCTGCTCGGTCGACATTTCATTGTCGGCAGTCGTATCGTCGGAACGGTCGTGCACGAAGCTGCCGTTTGCCTCCGCGTAACGAAGCAGGTTCTTCATGACGTTCGCACCGGACTTGGTAAAGCGTTCGTCGGTCATGCAATCGATGCCGAGCGCACTCAGCGCAACAATAACCTGCGCATCAGCCTCCGCAGAGCCGAAGCCTGTGCTGGTCTGCACGCTGGACAGCCATGTCAGCGCTTTGTCGGTCGCGGCCCTGACCGCGGCATTGCTCTGGTATCTCGCCAGCGCCTGCAGGACCATCGCGGTCGCGTCGACGCTGTTGTTCGAATTGTCGCTCCGGTCACTCCACGCGCCAGTTTCGCGCTGGATGGACAGCAGATGGTCGACGATCGCATCGCGGATCTCCGTGTTGCTCGACGCATAGGGTCTGGAGTCGAGCGCGATCAGATTGAATGCGGAAACGGTGCTGATACCAGCAGCTGCATAGTAGTTGCCGTCAGCTTTCTTTTCGAGCAGCTTTGCGGTCAGATCGTACGTCGTTCCGTGCAGTTTCAGGTTCGACGCATCCTGTCCGAGCGCCGTGAAAGCCAGCACAACGCGGGTGTACGTGCCGCGCTTACTGAACGAGCCGTGTTCCTCGAGATAATCGGCAATGTTGCTGGCGTAGAGGCTGTACCATGCGGGTGCGGACTTTTTGCCGCGTGCCTCAGCCAGAACGGCCCATTCGCCATGGGTCGAGCCGAGATCGGGATCTTCGACCGCAGACAGGATATAGGCGAGTGTCTTGTTCATCTGCGCCAGATAATCCGTATCATCCTGCGCATCCTTGAGAGCTGCGAGCGCAGCTTCGGCAGCAGTCAGCTTCTTGTAGTTGCTCACAAGGGCCTGCTGCGGGTCGGTCAGTTTGTCGTAAGCGTCGCGCGCGGCGGTGATCTTGCTTTCGCTCTCCAGCGTGACCGGGGTCGGGATGTCGTCGATCAGAGCGATCACCGCATCGGCGGCGGCCTTGTCGGTATCGACGCTCGTCCCGAGGACGGTGAGCTCCAGTTCCATCGCCTGCGGCGCAAAATCTTTCCACTTCTCAGCTTCCGTCGTATTACCGGCTTCCGTAAACTGCGTCCAATACCGGGTGAATCGTTCGCTTTCCAGACTGCAATCGACTTTGACCTTCGTCGTCTGTTCCGGACGGTTCACATGCAGACTCTCATGCGTGATGACAGCCTCGTTGCTGGAGCGGAATGTTCTCCATCCACCGCTATAGAAAGCCATCGGATCGTATCCCGGAATATCACCCGGGACAAGGCCCATGCCGGTCACTTCCTTGACGTCATAAACCCAGACCAGTTCATTGTTTTCGTCCAGGTAGACCTCCTGGAACGAGTGCAGGTCCTTCGTGATAGCGTCAGGCGAGGTATTTTCACCCTTCATGCCGTCAAAAAGTGCAGCTCTGACCTTCTGGATCAACAGTTTTTCCCGATCGATCGTCTCCTGGGAAAGCGGAGCGAGCTGGATCGTCAGCGTTTTGCTGTCGCTGATCGTTTCGTTCGCCTTATATTTGATCGTAACGGTGAGTTGAACGGCCGTCTTTTGTCCCAACTGCGGCAAAATATTGGCGCGGTAGCCGTTGACCTGCACATAGCTGCTGTCAGAGGTAACGGTGATCGAGTATTCTGAACCGTCCAGGCCGAGTTGCCTCGGGCGAAGCAGCTGGACATCTCCGAGGACATTTTGAGGATCAAACGTATCCGTCAGATAGATATAGCTCAGCTTATCCAGCGTATAGAGGTCGAGGGCGGCCTTAATCTGATCCACTGCGACGCTCGAGCCGCTCTTGACCGTGAGGGTAAAGTCCTTGGTGATGGTGATCGGCGGTTCTTCGTACGGACTGCTCGCCGTTTTGTTGAAGATGATGGTCGCTGTGA
>ERZ1673742.2623-NODE-2623-length-13244-cov-6.179392_pt1 | contig 13244 bp, 8 predicted proteins | sample MGYA00580208_ERZ1673742 | MGnify/ENA primary metagenome ERZ1673742 (study PRJEB41218, sample SAMN15661774) | gut metagenome | host: Homo sapiens | place: Canada: London | collected 2015-08-20/2019-03-30 | study: EMG produced TPA metagenomics assembly of...
TAGTCGAGATGGCAAATCATAAATCATCACTGAAAAGAATCAGACAAGAAGAGACTAGAAGACTTCATAACAGATACTATGGTAAGACCATGAGAAATGCTGTTAGAAAGCTTCGCGCAACTACAGACAAAGCTGAAGCAGTTGCAATGTATCCGGGCATTACAAAAATGTTGGATAAGTTGGCTAAAGTGAACATTATTCACAAAAATAAAGCTAACAATCTGAAATCTAAGCTCGCTCTTTATATCAACAAGCTCGCTTAATACATAGGAATTTAACAATTCTATATAGCATCAGGCTGAACTTTTAAGTTCGGCCTTTACTGTGTATAGACACTTGACTATCAAGTCTATCGTAAAAGTACAGAATCCACTTTCATTCTTCATTTTTCACGGTTTATTCTTCGCCAAGTCGACAAATTTCACTATATTTGCTCTGTTATTAAAGTTAGAAAGGCAATTATGAGCGAAGAACAAATCACTCCCAATAACGGGTCTTATTCTGCGGATAGTATCCAAGTATTGGAAGGTCTTGAAGCAGTGAGAAAACGCCCTGCGATGTACATCGGTGACATCAGTATAAAGGGACTTCACCATTTGGTATACGAAATCGTTGACAACTCTATCGACGAAGCTTTGGCCGGCTATTGCGACCATATCGAAGTAACGATCAACGAAGACAATTCAATCACAGTACAGGACAACGGACGCGGTATTCCGGTCGACTATCATGAAAAAGAAAAGAAGTCGGCACTGGAAGTAGCAATGACCGTCCTACACGCCGGAGGTAAATTCGACAAAGGTTCCTATAAAGTATCCGGAGGTTTGCACGGTGTAGGTATGTCTTGTGTAAACGCGCTGTCTACTCACATGACTACGCAAGTATTCCGCAACGGTAAGATCTACCAGCAGGAATATGAAATAGGCAAACCGCTATATTCGGTAAAGGAAGTCGGTACTGCCGACATTACGGGAACCCGCCAGCAGTTTTGGCCGGATGATACCATTTTTACAGAAACGGTATATGATTACAAGATCTTGGCTTCACGACTACGCGAGCTGGCTTACTTGAACGCCGGCCTGCGTATCACGCTGACAGATCGCCGGGTAGTGAATGAGGACGGTAGCTTCAAAAGTGAACAGTTCTATTCGGAAGAAGGACTGAGAGAATTTGTACGTTTCATCGAGTCTTCACGCGAACACTTGATTAATGACGTGATTTACCTGAACTCCGAAAAACAGGGAATCCCCATTGAAGTAGCAATCATGTACAATACAGGGTTCTCGGAAAACGTTCACTCTTACGTTAATAATATCAATACGATTGAAGGTGGTACGCACCTCGCTGGTTTCCGCCGTGCACTGACCCGTACACTGAAAAAATATGCCGAAGACAGCAAGATGTTGGAAAAGGTAAAAGTAGAAATCTCAGGAGACGACTTCCGCGAAGGTCTAACTGCTGTTATTTCCGTAAAAGTAGCTGAACCTCAGTTTGAGGGACAAACGAAAACGAAGTTGGGTAACAACGAAGTGATGGGTGCCGTAGACCAGGCCGTAGGTGAAGTTTTGTCATACTACCTGGAAGAACATCCGAAGGAAGCAAAAACGATTGTAGACAAAGTGATCCTGGCTGCTACAGCACGCCACGCAGCAAGAAAAGCCCGTGAAATGGTACAACGTAAATCTCCGATGTCCGGTGGTGGTTTGCCGGGTAAGCTGGCAGACTGTTCGGATAAAGATCCGTCAAAATGCGAGTTATTCCTCGTCGAGGGTGATTCGGCAGGTGGTACCGCCAAGCAAGGACGTAACCGTATGTTCCAGGCAATCCTTCCGCTTCGCGGTAAGATTCTGAATGTTGAGAAAGCGATGTATCACAAAGCGCTGGAAAGTGACGAAATCCGTAACATCTATACCGCATTGGGTGTCACTATCGGAACCGAGGATGACAGTAAAGAGGCCAATATTGAAAAACTGCGTTACCACAAGATTATCATCATGACCGATGCCGATGTCGATGGTTCTCACATCGACACACTGATTATGACGTTCTTCTTCCGCTATATGCCGCAGATCATTCAAAACGGTTATCTGTACATCGCTACTCCCCCGCTCTATCTCTGCAAAAAGGGTAAAGTAGAAGAATATTGCTGGACAGATGCACAACGCCAGAAGTTTATTGATACTTACGGCGGCGGTTCGGAAAATGCAATCCATACACAACGTTACAAAGGTTTGGGTGAAATGAATGCCCAACAGTTGTGGGAAACAACTATGGACCCTGAAAACCGTATGCTGAAACAAGTGAATATCGATAACGCTGCAGAAGCTGACTACATCTTCTCTATGTTAATGGGTGAAGACGTAGGACCACGCCGAGAGTTTATTGAAGAAAACGCAACGTATGCGAATATCGATACATAATATTAATTTTACGTTTTTATAAACCAACCTCACATCTTACAACGAGGAAACGCCGATGGAGAAGGAGCATCCTTCGATCGGCGTTTTTCTTTATCCATATCTTAATAAAGACTAAAGACAGTAACATTTTCAGTGCTAAATCACTATATTGCAAAAAACATAGAAAACAGTAGCTATGAAGATGAAAACTACTAACCCGTTATTCGCAAAGATCAGACTATTTCTTATTGTCCTGACATTGTGCGTTATCGTTACCTGCATCTTTCTGGTCATCATTCATCCGGAAGCATGGATGGTACCAGTATGCGTAATGGCCATAGCACTATGCATCTTGCTGTATCAGGTATTTGGCACACGTAAGAAATAGGAAGTTTAGATAAAATGTTGCTTTTTCAATTCTTCGGCAACAGCTTCAAGTTCTTTGTACCATTCTTCACCGAATTTACGAATCAAAGGTTCTTTCAGAAATTTATAGACAGGGACATTCTCTTTTTTTCCTAACAGAACCGCAGCCTTGCATACATCCCAACGATGATAATTCACCGCTTTATAAGGTCCGTAATCTCCAATGCGAATAGGATAAAGATGACATGATATCGGTTTATAGAAATCTGTTTTTCCTTCCCGGAAAGCTTTTTCAATAGCACAGTAGCAACATCCTTTCTCGTCATAACAAGTAAAGACGCAGTCTTTGTTATTTACAATAGAAGTTACCAAGTCTCCTTCCTGGTCAGTATATACCACCCCCTGCTTTTCTATCACCGCACGCGCTTCCGGAGCCAGTTCATCCCAGATAACCGGCAACACTTCCTCCAGTTTCATCACTTCATCCAGTTCTACCGGTGCTCCGGCATCTCCCTCAATGCAACATTCACCTTTACAGGCATCCAAGTTACAAAGAAATTTCTCCTGAAGTACATCAAGCGATACAACTACATCATTAATCTGAATCATAAAACTTATGTGAGACAAAAAGGGCGGAGTTCTACTCCGCCCTCCCAGTTATAGAAATCTAAATTACTTAATCAAAACATTCCCGTTCATTTCAGCCGGAGCTTCCAGTCCCATAATCTTCAGGATAGTTGGAGCAACGTCTGCCAGACGGCCATCTTCTACTTTCGCAGCTTTGTTTTCTGTTACGTAAACACAAGGAACCGGATTCAAAGAGTGGGCAGTATTCGGAGTACCGTCTTCATTCAAAGCATGGTCAGCATTACCATGGTCAGCGATAATGATTGCTTCGTAATCCTGTGCTTTAGCGGCTTCGATTACATCTTTCACACAAGCATCAACAGCAACAACAGCTTTTTCGATTGCTTCGTAAATGCCGGTATGACCTACCATATCACCGTTAGCAAAGTTTACTACGATGAAGTCATATTTGTTTTCATTGATAGCAGCCACCAGTTTGTCTTTTACTTCGTAAGCGCTCATTTCCGGCTTCAAGTCGTAAGTAGCAACTTTCGGAGACGGAACAAGAATACGGTCTTCGTTATCGTACGGAGTTTCACGGCCACCGTTGAAGAAGAATGTTACGTGAGCATACTTTTCTGTTTCTGCAATATGGAGTTGGTTCAGTCCCTTAGCAGCAAGGTATTCACCCAACGTATTAGAAACGTTTTCTTTATCGAATAAGATGTGTACACCTTTGAAAGAAGCGTCATACGGAGTCATACAGTAATATTGCAGTCCCGGGATTGTACGCATACCAGCTTCCGGCATATCTTGTTGAGTCAATACTACTGTCAACTCTTTAGCACGGTCGTTACGGTAGTTGAAGAAGATTACTACATCTCCTTCTTTGATTGTTCCATCGAAGTTAGCATTTACAATCGGTTTGATAAATTCGTCTGTCACGCCTTCATCATAAGATTCCTGCATTGCCTGAACCATATCGGCAGCTTTCTTACCTTCACCCTTTACTAACAAATCATAGGCTTCTTTCACACGTTCCCAACGTTTGTCACGGTCCATAGCATAATAACGGCCGATGATTGAAGCAATCTTTCCTGCTGACTTTTCACAGTGCGCAGATAGTTCTTCGATAAAACCTTTACCGCTCTTCGGATCAGTGTCACGACCATCCATAAAGCAGTGGATGAATGTATTGTCAATATTATATTCTTTAGCGATGTCGCAAAGTTTGAAGAGATGAACGAGTGAGCTATGTACGCCACCGTTAGAAGTCAGCCCCATGAAGTGAACATTCTTTCCATTTTCTTTTGCATAAGAAAAAGCAGCGACAATCTCAGGATTCTTCAGAATACTATTATCAGCGCAAGCACGGTTGATTTTTACTAAATCCTGATAAACCACACGTCCGGCACCGATATTCAAGTGACCGACTTCCGAGTTACCCATTTGTCCGTCGGGCAAACCTACGTTTTCACCGCTTGCCTGAAGCTGGGAATGAGGGTAAGTATTCATCAGATAATCCCAATAAGGAGTGGGAGTGTTGAAGATTACGTCGTCTTTCTTTTGGTCGCCTAATCCCCAACCGTCGAGGATCATTAAAAGGGCTTTCTTACTCATAATATTTCAATATTTAAATTATCACTCTGATTTTCCGGCTGCAAAGGTACAAAAAAGATGATTACCTGAACGTTTAATCTATGTTAAGTTGCAGAGTAAAAGAATACAAGGCTATGGATATTTTCCTTACTTTGTAAGGATAGTATTAAACACGTTCATCAAAAAACTATTATTATGAAAGCAACCTTATTCTGCATTTTACTTGTATTATCGGGCATACTAAGTGCACAAACAATCGACAATCCTCCTTTCAAAGCCCGTTCGGGAAGTATCTCCAACATTACCCGCATAGAACGTACTCCAGAAAGTACACGAGTATACATACATGCTATTTTTCGTCCGCACTGGTGGATTAAAGAAAAAGGAACAAGTTACCTGGAAGATGCAACCACCGGAAAGAAATATAAGTTTAAAGGTGCAGAAGGTATCGAAATCAATAAAGAAGTATATATGCCTGATTCCGGTGAAAAAGACTACGTGCTTATTTTCGAACCCCTGCCTGAAGAAACTCAAACGATCCACCTTCTCAGCCCGACTAATTATGAAGGGAATACATACGATATTTCCTTGATTCCGCAGAAAGGAAAGAATACTCCTCCACTAGCTGCCGTCAAGGGTAACTGGTTCAAGACAGACGGCTCCGGTCAGTGGGAATACGGAATTTACGATTCAATCACGATCATGAATAATCGGATATACACCAATGAAAGTATCCGCAAGAAAGGGAAACGAATTGAGATGACCGTTAAAGACAAACAAAATGGGACTATCCGTACATTGTTGATAACCCCGCAAAAGAGTGGCAACTGTATTATAAAAACAGACCAAACAAATGAATTATCGTATACCCGCCAAAAGGCTGCCATAAGCACAATAGAGCCGGACAATGGTTTTCAACAGTTCTTCCGTAAAGATACCGCCTGTCTGCAAGGATATATCGATGGCTACGACCCGCGTTTGGGATTCGAGACAGGACTTGTTTATCTATCAAATGAACTCACCCGTGAAGATTATCCTACTGTTGTGCAAATTGATAAAGACGGAAGTTTTACATGCAAGTTCGTTATTCATCATCCGGTAGAGCAATCATTAACCCTCAACAATGACTGGATTCCATTCTATATTGAGCCTGGACAAACTCTCACCATGTACATTGACTGGGAAGCAATCATGGCTCGAAGCCGCGCACGCGATCATTATTTTCCGATTAACAATATAGCATATATGGGACCGACAGCTCCCTTCTCCTATATACTATCCGATTTTAGCAAGTCTATTCCTTATCGGTACGAAGATTTATCCAAATCACAAAAGACACTTACTCCCAACCAATACAAGGAACACATGAGACCTATCATCGCACAATGGAAACATATTGCCGATTCCGTATGCCGGGTCTACCACCCCTCCCTGAAGGCAGTTTGCCTGATTAAAAACAAGGTAAAACTGCAAACAGGAAATGCATTCTTCGATTTTGCAATGAGCAGGGATTATTATGCCAAACAAGATACGGCCAATCAAGCCTTAAAAGTAAAGGAAGATGATTCGTATTACGATTTCCTAAAAGAGATGCCACTTGACGATAAAACAATTCTCGCAGATGAGAAAGCGGACGTCTTCACCAATCGCTTTGAATTTATGGCTCCCCTCCAAAAAGCTTATTCGGACGAAGTCGAAGGATCGGTGGAGATTCCTTTTACTTACCCAGAAAAGCCTCTCTTGACATTCCTGAAAGAAAAAGGAGTGAAACTTAATGCTGAACAAGAAGCGATAAGGCAAAAACAGGAAAAACTTGCCGGACAAGAAATAAAAATAACGCTTGCAGAACTTCAAGAAGATGACAGGAAGACCAGTGCTCTATTTAAACAAGAAGAAAAACTGGTAAAAGAATACATGGACTATATCAATAAACAGAAACCTTCTCAAAAAGAAAAGTCACAGCAAGAAGAAGATAGGGCCAGCATAGCAATGGAACAGAAATATGAAGAGAAGAAAAATGCCATTATCGCCCGGCTATGCAATACTCCCAATCCTCTACTCTGGCAAATAGCCAAAGTACGCCGTCTCACTTATGACCTACAAAATATAAAAACAAAAACAATTGCCCGTGAATATATAGACAGCCTCAAGCAAGAATTTACCGCCCCCTTCTTAGTTGCCGAAACTGAACAATTGTTTGAAAATGCTTATCCTTCGGAAGATGCTAAATCATACCAACTCCCGGAAGGCAAAGCAACCGACATTTTCCGCAATATCATCAAGAATCATCCGGGCAAAGTACTATTTGTTGACTTTTGGGCCACTAGCTGCGGGCCTTGCCGTAGCGGAATAGAAGCAACAGCAGACTTGCGCAAGAAGTACAAAGATCATCCGGAGTTCCAGTTTATTTATATCACCGGAGAAAGAGAATCTCCGGCAGGAGCTTACAAACAATATGTCGAAAAGCATCTGAAAGGAGAAGCAAGTTATTATGTCACCGGAACGGAATATAATTACCTGCGCCAACTTTTCCATTTCAACGGCATTCCTCATTACGAACTCGTAGAGAAAGACGGCAGTATCTCCAATGAAAAATTAAGTAGTTACAGTATCGGACAATATTTGAAGAAACGTTTCGGTACTTCCGAACCTTCGGAAACAGAGCAGCACGCAGAGTAAGTGCGGACTGCAAACAATAGAAATTCGAAAAAAACGGTGCAAAAGAATGGAAGCCAGCTTGATTTTCCGTACCTTTGCACCGCTTTTACATTAAAATCATAGAAATATGGACGATTCAAACCCGCGAACGTGCACAACTAGTATTAATTAAAGCGAACAGAGTCATTGAAATCTGATGTCTCTGCTCGTGCTAAACAAACGAAAGGAGACAATAAGATGAGAACGTATCTTTATTGTGAGGCCGGCTTTGTGGAAAAAGCACAATGGCTTCCTAATAGCTGGGTAAACGTAGTATGCCCGAACAATGATGACTTTGAATTTCTGACTAAAACACTCAACGTACCCGAATCATTTCTTGATGACATAGCCGACACGGATGAACGTCCGCGTACGGATACGGAAGGTAACTGGCTGTTAACGATCCTGCGTATCCCTGTGCAAAACAAGCAGAACGGAAGCCTGCCTTTCGCCACTGTACCTATCGGCATAATCACAAACAACGAGATTATAGTATCCGTATGTTATCATAACACCGATTTACTACCGGATTTCATCGAACATACCCGTAGGAAAGGTATTGTAGTCCGTAATAAACTCGATCTAATTCTCCGGTTGATTTACTCTTCCGCCGTATGGTTCCTGAAATATCTGAAACAAATCAATATAGATATCAGTGCAGCAGAGAAGGAGTTGGAACGCAGCATCCGTAATGAAGACCTGCTCCGTCTGATGAGATTGCAGAAAACCTTGGTTTACTTCAACACCTCCATTCGTGGCAATGAAGTGATGATAGGTAAACTTAAGACTATTTTCCAGGATACGGATTTTCTGGATAAAGAGTTAGTGGAAGACGTTATCATCGAATTGAAACAAGCACTCAATACGGTGAACATTTACAGCGACATTCTCACTGGGACAATGGACGCCTTCGCCTCCATTATCTCAAACAATGTGAACACTATCATGAAACGTATGACCAGCTTGTCTATCGTCTTAATGCTCCCTACATTGATTGCCAGTTTTTATGGCATGAACGTAGATATTCATCTGGAAGAAGTGCCCTTTGCTTTTTCTTTGATTGTACTCTTCTCTATCGGATTGTCCACGCTGGCGTTTGTGATATTCAGAAAGATCAAATGGTTCTGATCTTTCACTTAACATTATAGAATATTACCTTTACCGTTACAGTATTACTGAGACGATAAAGGTAATATCTATTAAATCTTCAAAACAATCTTCCTATTCCAACGAAAGATACTCTATAACAGGGAGCCATTCTGTATTATCACATCCATTATCTCCTCTCATGGATACCATAAACTGAACTTCATCTCCTTTATTGACCGAAACCGTATTAGTTCCCATATCTACAAAATTTTGATTGGAGCTTTCTATTGTCATACTCCAAAACGGAATCTGATAGTTCTTTCTGACAGATACATCAACTCCGTCTCCACAAGTACCCGGACGACGTACCTTTCCACGAACCAGAATTTTACCCGAAGCTGGAGCCTTCCATATCAAAATAGGTTGTTTATTGACATCCGGGTGCATAGCAGCAGCCATTTGTGGGAAGTTACGTACAGGATTAGTGTCCGTACGTTGCCAACCAATGTAACAATATGTGTCAACATCCCAAAAATTACGGGAACTATTCCACAAAAGTTCTTTCATCTCACTGCCATCCAAATATTTATAATACCAATCGAAACGTCCTTGCTCACTACTGAATCCACTAAACTCTGTTGAAAAATCCCAAACTTCACCTACCCATGTTCCATTCTTCAAATTAGGAGACACATTTATATTACTTGTATAAACATTTGTCGTCACTTTATCTTCAGCTAAAGAAAGGCCTTCACTATTTCTCACATTTATAAAATCCACACCAGAAACTTCCGCTTGAGTTGTTCCATAAATGATACCTCCAAGAGTTCCTCCATAATTAATGTACACATCTTCAATTCTGACATTTCGTATAGTTCCTGTCCCTTCATCTACTACAAAACGAAACAGACTATTCTGAGGAACTTTCACATCTACACGAATATCCTTATAAACGACCCCATCGACTACTCCCTCATTATGAGGTTCAATAGCCATTACAGCTTCCAGCTGCCACACATTCGGACGTGAAATATTAAGAACATCTATCCTCTCATACCGAATATTACGAATGTCCTGATTGGTTTCATAACCTATTGTCATGGGATTAGAGGAATCACACCAAACTACACAGTTTCGAAAAGTTACATTCTCACAAGTTTGAGGGACGGGCATTTCGTTTATAAAATCTCTTGCCTTGACAGCCAATATATCATCATGCCCCCGAAAAAAACTATTCTCAACCAGTACATCATGGCAACCCGTTATATCACAGCCATCCGAACTCATCCCATGAGATATTGTATGTACATTATCTATATGTATGTTATTACTTTGATACATGGCAATAGTCCAAACTTTAGGATGCATCACATTAATACCTTCGATTTTAATATTATTACTTTTCTTATTAATACAAACAATACGTCCTTCATCCCCCAAGCTAGTCAGATGTTCTCCACAAATCACACCACGCCCGCGAATAGTGACATTCTGAAGTTCCACCCCATAAAAACGACCATATACAAAAGCTCCTCCTGCAATATAATATATTTTATTACTTTCGAGTTTATAAAATTTATGCTCATAAACTCCAGGAGCAAAATATACGACATTAGGGTCATCTTTCGAAGGAGCATCTATTTCCGGAGGGTTAGCAAAAATATAAAGATTCTTAGTTGCACTACTACCATTTTCTGAATCACCATTGATCTTAACAAAATATTGTCCCGGCTCACGAATAACAAAAGAAATCTCACTACCATTCACTTTAGGAACTATTTGTGCTCTTGACGGAAGAATCTCAACAGAACTAACAGAATAGTTAGGTTTTACTTTTATCGCAACCGAACCTTTAAAATCGAAATAAGCATATTCAGGATATACGCTTCCATAATCACCTCCGCCTGTGGCTTCCGTACGATAAACAAAACAAGACTGATCGTTCACCCAAACAGAATGGTCCATTCCAATTACATTCTGTGCCAAATTGCCAGGAGCCGGATATAATTGAAGATATTCAGTCTCAACCGGTTCGTCACCTTCATTGTCACTTCCACCATTTCCTTCATTGTCTTTAACCGCTTTATCGCTACACCCTGCTAAAAACAGAATGGTAGACATTGCGATAGAAACAAATATATCTAATATATGTACCATAATACTTTTTTAATATTACAAGTTAATTCTTATATTACTATTTCATCATATAAAATTTTAAAATACCACCTTCCATTATATCTTTATGCGAAATACTATTTCCAGTCAGTTCTTTACCGTTCAGTTCTATCTTTCTCACATGAATATTTTCAAGAGAGTAATTCACGGTCTCAACAACAAATCGCTTATTATTTCCCAATTCAATTGTAATTCTCGGAAGTTGTGGAGCACCCAAAATATATTCTCCGCCGCAAGGATTTACCGGATAGAATCCCATAGCAGAAAAGACATACCAAGCAGACATTTGTCCACAATCATCATTACCACAAAGTCCATCAACACGATCAAGATATTTTGTCTTACAAATATAATTCACCAGTTCTTCCGTCTTTGAAGGTTTACCAGCCATTCTATACAGATAAGCCACGTGATGACTAGGTTCATTCCCATGAGCATATTGCCCGATCAGGCCGGTCACATCCGAAGAAAAACCTTCATTATGCACCACTTCTTTCAATATAAAAAGAGAATCCAATTTAGTAATAAATGCATCTTCTCCTCCCAACATATTAATCAAACTATCAGGCTCGTGCTGAACATGCCATGTATATTGCCAGGCATTTCCTTCTGTATAATCTCCTCCAGAAGTGCTCTCATGTGATATAACTAATTTATCAAACGGTGTCCGCCAGTTTCCTTTTGAGTCCTTCGGCCGCATCAGACCGGCTTCTCTGTCAAATAAGTTTTTATAGTAACCAGCCCGTTTAGTAAAGAAACGGTAATCATCTTCTTTACCAAGAGCTTTAGCTAATTGTGCGGCACAATAATCATCATAACATGATTCCAATGTTCTCGACACACTCTCATCTTTTATGATATCAAACGGCAGATATCCATATTGATCATAAACATCCCAATTTGATTTAGGCAAATTTGTAAGCAAAGATGTTCTTATAGCAGAGTATGCTTTCTCCACATCAAAACCACGGAAACCTTTCAGATAAGCATCCACAATAACAGGCACAGCATGATTTCCAATCATAGTGTAAGTTTCTCCGCCCCACAAAGCCCAGATTGGTAAAAAGCCTTGTGTATCAAATTGCTTTAACATAGAATTCACAAAGTCATTTACTATTTCAGGCGAAACAATAGTATATAATGGATGCGCAGCCCTGTAAGTATCCCACAGAGATAACGTACTATAAAATGTTGGTTGGTCAGTATCAGCTATATTGTTAGGTTGAATAAATAATCGATACATTGCCGTATAGAATATCCTTTTCTGTTCAGTCGTACCTTTCACATTTATTCGCGATAAAAACTTATGCCACTCCTTATGAGCCACTTGCTTGACTGCATTGAAATCCCAACCGGGCAATTCAGTTTCCAGATTTCTCTTTGCACCTTCAATACTAACTGACGAAAGCGCTACCTTCACCAACAGCTCCTCCCCCTTCTTCAAATCAAAATCAAGTACATAACGCGGAGCTTGTTCCCGAATATCACGTAAAGGAAGCTTATGCTTTTGTTTGTAAGGCCTATTAAATTCAATCGTATAATAATAACAACGCTCAATCCAAGATTTAGTACGAGCAAAGCCTACAATGCGGGTCGACGATTCGAAAAGTTGTTCCGCATTCAGCACATATTGATGAAAAGTATTTTCATCACCTACCATTCCATTTTGAAAATCAATCAGTAACCGAGCCGAATCATTAGTATTAAAAGTATAACGATGTATCGCAACATGCGGGCTAGCTGTCATCTCGGCATTCACCTCATAATCATCGAGATATACCATATAATATCCCGGTTCAGCAAACTGGTTCTTTTTCTGATAACCACTAGCATATTCTTTCTGCTCCATATCGCCCGTATATGGCAACATCAACAAATCACCCAGATCAGGACAACCGGTACCATTCACTCGTGTTTGAGAAAATCCATAGAGTACTGTATCTTTATACTGATACCCTCCTGTATAGTCCCACGAACAATTACCACTTTGTGGTCCTACTTGAATAAGCCCAAACGGAAAACAAGCATTCGGAATGCAATGCCCAAACTCAGCTGCACCGACAAACGGATCAACGTACTGAGTATTACTCTCGACGTTTGAATGTACTAAACAAGCACTCAAACAAAAAGATAAAGAGAAAGCAGATAATAAGTTCTTCATAATTTTAATGTTTACGGATCATTGCTGCATATCCCCCTCCAGATACCATTTGAACGGGTAATACAGTATTCTTATTCACTTGTATCGTTTCTATTGAGAAATCTTTAGCATTACGCGTGGCATTTATGCCATCTTTCCAAATCTTGATTTGATATTCTCCTTCAGGTAAAAAATCAAGTTTTATAGAAAGC
>ERZ1673742.2628-NODE-2628-length-13197-cov-37.468346_pt1 | contig 13197 bp, 15 predicted proteins | sample MGYA00580208_ERZ1673742 | MGnify/ENA primary metagenome ERZ1673742 (study PRJEB41218, sample SAMN15661774) | gut metagenome | host: Homo sapiens | place: Canada: London | collected 2015-08-20/2019-03-30 | study: EMG produced TPA metagenomics assembly of...
TTTAAGAATAAAAAAATGTATAATGGACTACATGTTCATTATACGAGTAATTTGTAGGGCGACTCCAATAAAAAATGCAACAGAAAATTAAAAGTTTTCAAAAAAGGGTTGCATTTTTTTAGTTTTTGCATATAATAGTATATAGACAGTTATCTATATACTGAAATTGAAAGGAAGTGTAAAAATGGAGAAACAAAAATATGTAGAAAAAGCTGAAATATTTAAAGTATTATCAGATTCTAATAGATTACAAATAATAGATATGCTTTCTTGTGGAGAAATGTGTGTATGCAAAATATTGGAAAAATTTAATATAACACAGCCAACATTATCACATCATTTAAAAGTATTATCAGATAGTGGAATAGTAACATCAAGAAAAGAAGCAAATTGGATGTATTATAAATTAAATGATAAAAAAATGAAAGAAATAATCGAATTTTTACAATTCATTTCAAATGATAAAAAAGATTGTATTTGCAAAAAATAAGATATACACCTTATTAAAGGTGTTATATTTTAAAATAGTATATTGACACTTGTCTATATAGATATTTATAGGAAAGGAGTTTTTGTATGCAGTATGTATCACAATTTTTTAGCATTTTGAATGATGTTTTTCTAAAAATGACTTGGCTTTCTGATTTAATTGCTTGGATTGTTAATAATATTTTTAGATTACCAATCAATGATACAGATATATGGGGAAAAATTGGAGGTAGTTTACAATTCTTTATATATGATTCAATAAAAATCATAGCATTGCTATCAGTTCTAATTTTCATATTTTCCTACATTGAAAGCAAATTTACACCAGAAAAAACAAAAAGACTATTAAGTAAATTAAAAGGCATAAAGGGTGCAACATTAGGAGCATTACTTGGAACGGTAACACCATTTTGTAGTTGTTCTAGTATTCCAATATTTATTAGTTTTGTAAAAGCAGGACTTCCAATGGAAGTAACATTTAGTTTTTTAATATCATCTCCATTCGTTGATTTGGCATCTACTGTACTTTTAGCATCTATGTTTGGTTGGAAAGTAGCAATAGTATATGTAGTTGTAGGAGTTTTACTTGCTATAATAGGTGGAATGTTAATAGGAAAACTAAAATTAGAAAAATACATACAAGACTATGTATTTGATATGAAAGTTGGAGAAACGCAAGAGGTTGAGCCTACAAAAAAAGAAAGAATACAATATGCTAAAGAACAAGTAAAAAATATCTTTGTAAAGGTATGGAAATATGTATTATTAGGTGTAGGAATTGGAGCATTTATCCATAACTGGATTCCACAAACAATGGTTGAAACCATTTTAGGAAATGGAAATATATTTGCACCAATTTTAGCAGCGATAGTAGGAATACCAATGTATGCAGATATATTTGGAACAATGCCAATAGCTGAAGCATTAGTGCTAAAGGGAACAGGGATAGGAACTGTGCTTACATTTATGATGGGTGTTACAGCCTTATCAATTCCATCAATAGTAATGTTAAAGCAAGTAATGAAAAATAAACTATTGGGAATATTTGTTGGAATAATATCAGTAGGAATTATTTTGATAGGATATGTATTTAATATATTTGGATTTTTAATTATTTAAAATAGAAAGTGAGGAATTTATAATGAATATTAAAATATTAGGAATGGGTTGTTGTAATTGTGGAAAATTATATGAAGCAACACAAGAAAGTGTAAAAGAATTAGGAATCGAGGCTACTATTGAAAAAATAGAAGATATGGCAAAAATTATGGAATATGGAGTTATGAGAACACCAGCATTAGTTATTGATGAGCAAGTAGTTGTTCAAGGAAGAATACCAAAAAAAGATGAAATAAAGAAATTGTTACAAAAATAATCATAATAAATTTTAGCAAGTAGTTTTATAATTACTTGCTTTTATGTTATAATCATCTCGAGAAATTACAATAAGTGGGGCGAGTAATTAAATTAAAAAGCACTTGGCATTTATGATATAATCATAACAACAATTAGTAATTTGTAAAGGAGGTATTTATGGGAATAGAACATTCGCAAAATTATTTACATAGTAAACAACTTGTAGCGACTTTGTTATCAAAGAGTAATATTTGTAACGACGATATTATAATTGAGATAGGTCCTGGAAAAGGAATTATTACCATTGAACTTGCAAAAAAAAGCAAGCAAGTTATAGCAATAGAGTTTGATGCGAAATTAGCGAAAACTTTATCTGAAAAGTATAAAGAATCTAAAAAAGTTCAAATAATAGAGATGGATTTTTTAAAATATAAAATATCAGTAAAAGAACCATATAAAGTATGTGCAAATATTCCATTTAACATAACTGCTGATATTGTGAAAAAGGTATTTGAAGCCGATAATCCTCCTGAAGATATATATTTCATAATGCAGTATGAGGCTTTTCTCAGGTATTCTGGACAGCCCTTTTATAACGAAAGTTTGAGGTCTCTTTTATACAAACCTTGGTTTTCCGCTGAATTGATTTATGAGTTTAAACCATCAGATTTTTATCCTGTGCCAAATGCACGAATATGTTTTGCTCACTTTCAAAGAAAAACATCTGCTGATGTTGAGGATGCGATAGACTATAGAAATTTTCTGTCATATATATTTTTAGCATCTGGAAATACTTTCAAAGATAAAACAAAAAAATTGTTTACTTATGAGCAACAAAAACGCATTTGCAAGTTTTTAAAAATTAAATTAGAGTCAACGCTTACTGAAATCTCATACGATGGATGGCTGTACCTATATGATGTTTTTCTTAAATTTGTTTCCAACGAAAAAAAAGCTATTATATTAAATGCTGAACAAGACATGAAAAACAATCAAAACAAGATTCAAAAAAAACATCGAAATCGTAATCATGGTTATTGGAAATTTGAAGCTAAGCGCCAAAAAAAATTAAAATTTGAAAATGGAAAATAAGAATTTTATCAGTAGCTATATTTCAAATTTCTATATTATTAGCAATAGTGTAAACAAAAAAGTTGACAGAAAAAAGTAATAAGTAAATCATAAATTACAATTTTGTGATTTGTTAGATAAATAGTAATTTGCAAAGGAGAGAAAATTTAATGACTTTATTAATTGAATGTGTAATTGGAACAATATTATTTACTGCTATTGTGATACCTGTTGCATTAAAAAATCCGTTATTTATTATTGGAGATTATCCGCCAGCAATAGTAAAAAAATGTATAGAATTAAAAATAATTCCAGAAAGAAAAACAAGATTAACTAAAAAAGAAATAATGAAGAAAATTATTGCTTGTATATTATTTGTATTATTGTTTGCATTTATAGTTTATAAATTTAATGGCGCAAATACATTTATAAAAGGATTTATGAATTCATATATTATTTGGTTAGTTATAGCTTGGTATGATGCTTTAATTATTGATTGTATCTTTTTTTGCCATTCTAAAAAAGTTAGAGTGCCAGGAACAGAAAATATGAAAGAATATGAAGATTATTGGTTTCATATAAAAGGTTCAATAAGAGGAAGTATAATTGGAATACCTGCATGTGCATTAGTAGGGCTGTTAGTAATAATATTATAATTAGTGTGTAAAAGTAAAATTGTAATTTGTTTTATAAAGGGAGACGAAAATATGAAAGATTTTGTAGAATTATCTAAAAAATGGTTTGATAAACAAGCATCAGTATATGATGAAACTGATACTTTGTTGTATTCTAAATATGGAAAAATTAGTTGTCAAAATATAAAAAATATTTTAAAAGATAGAAAATATAACAATTTATTAGATATTGGTTGTGGAACAGCTTATTTAATAGATATGCTATCTAAAGAAAAAAATGCAGAATATGTTGGATTAGATTTATCTTCTGAAATGATAAAACAAGCTAATAGCAAGAGCATTAAAAATGCTACATTTATTGAAGGGAAATCTGATGAATTACCCTTTAAAGATAATACTTTTGATGTGGTTACTTGTTCACAAAGCTTTCATCATTATCCAGATACAGATAAGGCAATGAAAGAAGCATATAGGGTATTAAAATCAGGTGGTATTTATATTCTTTCAGATACAGGTGTTGGTCCGTTTAAAGAAATAGGAGTTGCTTTTGATAACTTTATATACAGATATTTTAGTAATACTGGAGATTGTAATGTTTCTTATTTAGAAAAGTCAGAAAAAGATATGATAAGAAATGGTTTTGGTATTATACATAAAGAAAAAGTTTCAACCTTTATCTATACTTTAGTAGGTAAAAAACAATAATTATAGAGGTAAATATATGGAAAAATATGTGAATAACTATGCGAAATTATATAAAAATGCATTAGTAAATAATAAGTTTTCTGATATTGATAAGAAATTAAATTCTTATAAAAATAGATTAAGAAAAATGTATTTATCAGAAAATTTTGAAAAGCATAATGTTTATCCTACTATGAATGTAACTAAAATATATGCAATTATTGCTATGTGTTTAGAACTAAAAAAAGAAAAGTTATCAGATAAAGAAATTATAGATATTATAAATGGTGGTTTTGAGAAATTAAGAGGAATAGTTAAAATTATAGCAAAAGTGATAAATTTATTACCTAATACTTATCAAATTGCTAAAAAATGGAATATCAATGATCACAATAATAGAATAAAAGATGGTAGTATCACATATGATTACTTTGAAGCTTCAGATGAAAAAGTAGAATATCGTATATCTAAATGCATGTATATTGAAATGTTTGAATATTATGGTATTCGAAGTTTGTGTAAGATTTTTTGTCTAACAGATGAATCTGCATATGCAAATATACTCAAGTATGTAAAATTTATTAGACATTCAGATTTATCAACTGGAGAATGCTGTCATGATGAAGTTATTAATAAAAAGAAATAGATAAATTACAATTTATAAGGAGAACCATTATAAATTCTCTTTTTTTATTTGCTGATTTGATAAATTAATCTAATTATGATAATATCTGGAATAGAAAAATAAAAAAATATAGGAGGTATTGTTTATGATTAAATTAGTTTTAGTAAGACACGGACAAAGTGCGTGGAATTTGGAAAATAAATTTACTGGATGGACTGATGTACCATTATCAGAAAAGGGTATTGAAGAAGCAAAAGAGGCTGGAAGAATATTAAAAGAAAAAGATTTTCATTTTGATATTGCCTTTACATCAGTTTTAAAAAGAGCAGAAGATACATTAGACTATATATTAAAAGAAATGGGAGAAGAAAATATAGAAATTAAAAAAAGTTGGAAGTTAAATGAAAGACATTATGGGGCATTACAAGGACTAAATAAAGATGAAACAAGAGAAAAATACGGAGCTGAACAAGTATTATTATGGAGAAGAAGTACAAATGTAAGACCACCAGAATTAGAGGTAACAGACGAAAGGTATCCAGGAAATGATCCTAAATATAAAGAATTAACAGAAAATGAATTACCTAAAACAGAAAACTTGTTAGACACTATAAAAAGAGTTTTAGAATATTGGAATACAGATATTAAACCTGAAATAGAAAAAGGAAAGAGAGTAATTATAGCAGCACACGGAAATAGCTTGAGAGGTTTAATAAAATATTTAGATAATATTAGTGATGAAGATATTATAAAATTAGAACTACAAACAGGAAATCCAATTTGCTATGAGTTAGATGATAATTTAAAACCAATTACACATTATTATTTAAAAGAAAATAAATAAGTTGTAGGAGATGAAAATGAAAGAAATATATCCAGAACAGATGCAAATGAAATATAGTGATGAATACAAAAGCATACTAACAATGTATGATGGAAAGGAATTAAGTCAAATGACCTTTTATCATATATTTCCTGGATTGGATTTAATATATAATAAATTTAATACAAATATTTCTCCAACAAGCAGAAATGATATAGAAAGAGAATATGTTGAAATTAATTACTGTAAAAGAGGAGTATTTGAATGTACTATGTCAGAGGGAAAATCGCTTTTTTTAGGAGAAGGAGAAATTGCAGCTAACATCAATAAAATACAAAGATTAAAATCTATTTTTACAAAAGGTTATTATGAAGGAACTGAAATTTTAATTGATATAGATGAATTTGAAAAAAATATTCCTGAAATATTTAAACCGATAATAAACAATATAAAAGAATTAAAAAATATATTACTGAATAATGAAATGGGAGTAATTTTAAAACCAATAAAAGAAATGATCCATATATTTGATGAACTATATTATATAAATCCAGATGAAAATAAATTATATGCACAAATAAAAGTATTGGAATTGTTATTGGTATTTACAGCCATTCCAATCAATAATGAAAATAAGAAAAAAAGATATATAGAAAAAGAACAGGTAGATAAAATAAAAAAAATACACAATGAGTTAATTTCAAATTTAGATAAAAAAATAACAATAGAGATGCTTTCTAAAAAATATAATATAGGAACAACACCACTTAAAATATATTTTAAAGAAATATATGGAGAACCAATTTATACATATTTAAAAGATTATAAAATACATAGAGCATTACATTTATTAGAAGAAACAGACAAAAGTATTAGTGAAATTGCAGGAATAGTAGGATATGATAATAGTAGCAAATTTGCAAAAGTATTTAAAGACAAAATGGGATGCACACCAACAGAATATAAAAAACAAAAAGTCCATTTGGAGCATCAAAGACTGTTTGGGGTAGAAATAAAACAATAAAAGTTATATAAAGATAGGTGATATTTTAATAATACACCTATTTTTTGTGATTAAAATAGGTGTTAGAAAGAAGGGAGAGTTTTGAAAAACAATAATTTTAAAGAATTAATGTCTTATGCTGGAAAGTATAAAATACTAACATATTTATCACTTGTTTTAGGTGCTATTAGTGGAATTTTAGCATTAGTACCATTTATTTATATATGGCTTATCATAAAAGAGGTCATAGAAGTTATGCCTAACTTCACAGATGCAACGAATATGATACATAATGGTTGGATGGCGGTTATATTTGCTTTACTTGCAATGATTGTAAATTTTTCTGCTCTAATGTGTTCACACTTGTCTGCATTTAGAATTGCATCAAATATGAGAATAAAATTATTAAAACACATAACAAAATTGCCAATCGGAAAAATTGACGATATTGGCACAGGAAAGTTAAGAAAAATAGTATCAGAAGCAACTGGAGCAACAGAAACATATTTAGCTCATCAATTACCTGATATGTCAGTAGCAATAGCAACTCCAATATGTATGATTGTTTTACTATTTATATTTGATTGGAAGTTAGGGCTAGTAAGTTTAATTCCAACAGTTTTGGGATTTTTAGCAATGTCAAAAATGGTTGGAAAAGCAATGCAAGACGATATGAAAAGCTATCAAGACTCATTGGAGGATATGAATAATCAAGCAGTAGAGTATGTAAGAGGTATGCCTGTTGTAAAAACTTTTGGACAGAGTGTATATACATTTAAAAAATTTAAGAGTTCTATTGATAATTATGATAATTTTTGTATATCATACACTAAAAAAGCAAGAAAGCCTATGCTACAATTTCAAACTTTTATAAATAGTGTATTTGCATTTCTAATAGCAGTTACCTTAATAATAGTAGGTAGAGGAACAATAGATCAAACATTTTTCCTAAATCTATTATTCTATATTATTTTTACTCCAGTAATTAGTACAACATTAAGTAAAGTAATGTTTATGAGTGAAAATAAAATGTTAGTTGCTGATAGTTTGCAGAGAATACATAGTATTTTAGATATTAAACCACTAAGTAATAATGAAAATAAAGTAAATATCAAAGATAATTCTATTGAATTAAAAAATGTAAAATTCAAATATGAAAATAGCAAATCTAATGCTATTGATGGAATATCTTTAAAAATAAAGCCAAATCAAACAGTAGCATTAGTTGGACCTTCTGGTAGTGGTAAGTCAACACTCGCAAATCTTATTTCAAGATTTTATGATATAGATAGTGGAAAAATTTTAATTGGTAATGTGAATGTAAAAGATATAGAAAAGAAAGAACTTATGAACACAATATCTTTTGTATTTCAAAATAGTAAATTATTAAAAACAAGTATTTATGAAAATGTAAAAATGGCAAAACCAGAAGCTACAAAAGTAGAAGTTTTACACGCATTACATTTAGCACAATGTGATGATATAGTACAAAAATTACCAAATGGAATAGATACAGTAATTGGAACAAAAGGAGTATATTTATCTGGGGGAGAAGAACAAAGAATAAATATAGCAAGAATAATGTTAAAAGATTCAAAAGTAGTTATTTTGGATGAAGCAACAGCGTTTGCTGATCCAGAAAATGAAATACAGGTACAAAAAGCATTTGAAGAATTATCTAAAAATAAAACAGTAATTATGATAGCACATAGGTTATCTACCATAAGAAATGTAGACAAAATATATGTTTTAAATAATGGTAAGATAGAAGAAGAAGGAAAACACGAAGAATTATTAAAAAAGAATGGTCTATATAAAGAGATGTGGGATAATTACCAGACTTCAATTTCTTGGAAGGTAGGTGAAAATGTATGATAGAAAGATTAATGAAAAAATATGCTTTGACAGAACAAGGAGCAAAAGACTTCGTGAAAGCTACAATAAGCTGTACTATAACAAATTTAATTTTAATGATACCAGTTGGTTTACTATATTTATTAGTAAGTGATTTATTAAATGGAATAATACCAGTTTCACACTACTATATTTATGGATTTGGAATTATAGGAATATTAGTATTAATTTATGTGAGTAATTATTTTCAATATAATGCAACTTTTTTTAGTACCTATATTGAAAGTGGAAAAAGAAGAATATCACTAGCTGAAAGATTAAGAAAATTACCATTATCTTTCTTTGGAAAAAGAGATTTATCAGATTTAACAAGTGTGTTACTTACAGATTGCGAAAGAATAGAGCATAATTTTTCTCATATAATGCCTCAATTTTATGGCTCAATTATTTCTACTTGTATTATAGCAGTAAATTTATTCTTTTTCGATTGGAGAATGGCTTTAGCTGCGTTATGGGTATTACCAGTAGCATTAATAATAGTTGGAACATCAGGAAAAGTACAAAATATATTCACAAGAAAGAAAAATGAAGCAGTAATTGATTGTACGGAAGGAATACAAGAATGTATTGAAACAGTTAGAGATTTAAAAGCAACAAATAGTGAAGATAGATATTTAGAAGGTTTAACAAAAAAGATAAAAAAAGTAGAAAAGAAAAACATATTTGCTGAATTAGGTGTAGCAATATTTGTCATTAGTTCATCATTATTATTAAAATTTGGAATAGGAACAGTTGCATTAGTTGGTTCATATTTATTACTAAATAATCAAATAACAGTATTAACATTCTTTATGTTTTTATTAGTTGTTTCAAGAATATATGAACCTATGAATAATACATTAGTCAATTTAGCTGCAATAATTTCCTCAAGGTTAAATATTGAAAGAATGAATGAATTTTATGATTATCCTCTACAAGAAGGAAGCAAAAAGTTGAAAACGAATGGATATGATATAGAATTTAAAAATGTAGAGTTTGAATACAATAAAGGAGATACAGTTTTAAAAGATGTATCATTTACAGCTAAACAAGGAGAAGTAACTGCTTTAGTTGGTCCATCAGGTGGAGGAAAAACAACTATATCGAAATTATGTGCTAGATTTTGGGATGCAACAAAAGGAAAAATAACTTTAGGAGGTATAGATATTTCTAAAGTTGATCCAGAAACATTATTAAATAATTACTCAATAGTATTTCAGGATGTAACATTGTTTGGTAATACCGTAATGGAAAATATCAGAATAGGAAAAAAAGGTGCAACAGATAATGAAGTAATAAAAGCAGCTAAACAAGCTAAATGTGATGAATTTATAAGTAAACTACCAGATGGATATAATACTTATATTGGAGAAAATGGCTGTAATTTATCAGGAGGAGAAAGACAAAGAATTTCTATTGCAAGAGCTATATTAAAAGATTCTCCAGTTATTTTATTAGATGAAGCAACAGCCTCTTTGGATGCAGAAAATGAAACAGAAATACAAGAAGCAATATCAAAATTAGTAAAGAATAAAACTGTTTTAATTATCGCTCATAGAATGAGAACAGTTACAAACGCAGATAAAATTGTTTTATTAAAGGATGGTGTAGTAAAAGAACAAGGAAATCCAAAAGAATTATTGGAAAAAGATAGTATTTTTAAAGATATGGTTCAAAAACAACAAGAATCTTTGGAATGGAACTTAAATTAGTTATTTAAAATGGAGGAAATACAATGGAAAATGTCTTAGTAGGATTGTTAATCCCTTTTTTGGGTACTACATTAGGTTCAGCAATGGTCTTTTTAATGAAAGATAAAATAAATCCAAAAGTTCAAAAACTATTATTAGGTTTTGCTTCTGGAGTAATGATAGCAGCTTCTATTTGGTCGCTTATAACACCGTCAATAGAAATGGCAGAAGAACAGGGGAAAATTTCCTGGATTCCAGCCTCAATAGGTTTTTTATTAGGTATTACATTTTTATTAGTTTTAGATAGTCTTATACCACATTTACATTTAAACTCAAAAAAGCCAGAAGGAATAAAAGCAAAGTTAAAAAATACTACAATGATGATATTAGCTGTAACACTTCACAATATTCCAGAAGGTATGGCAGTTGGCGTTGTGTTTTCAGGAGTATTAGCTCAAAATACAACAATAACATTAGCTGGAGCATTTGCATTATCAATAGGAATAGCAATACAAAACTTTCCAGAAGGAGCAATAATATCAATGCCATTAAAAAATGAAGGAATTTCAAAACCAAAAGCATTTTTATACGGAACATTATCAGGTGTTGTTGAGCCAATAGGAGCTATTATAACTATTTTGCTTACAAGTATTGTAACACCTATATTACCTTATTTACTTTCTTTTGCAGCAGGAGCAATGATCTATGTTGTGGTCGAAGAATTAATCCCTGAATCTCAAGCAGGAGAACATTCTAATATTGGAACGATTGGTGTAGCAATAGGTTTTGTTATAATGATGATATTAGATGTTGCACTTGGATAGACTAATGACAAGTAAAGAAACTAGAATTTAACAAAAAGAAAAAATCAATATTATAATACCTTAATAAAAAGTTTTTTAAGACTAATTAACATCCCCTTTTTATTTTCAAAGAAAATTATTTTATACTGTTGCAGTATAGAGTAATTTTCTTTTTTATGCTATAATCATCTCGACAAATTACTTTTTTCTGTTATAATATAAGTAATAATAATTTTAAAAGTGAGTTGATATGAAAATGAGAACAGAGAAACAAATATATGATACTATACTTAATTTTGCTAAAGCAGATGATAGAATTAGGGTGGTTACTTTAGAAGGTTCAAGAACAAATATTAATATTATACCAGATGATTTTCAAGATTATGATATTACTTTTTTTGTCACAGACATGCAGAGTTTTATTAATAGTGATGAGTGGCTTAATGTTTTTGGAGAGAGACTTATTATGCAAAAACCCGAGGATATGGAATTGTTTCCAAAAGAAGAAAAAGGGTATTCATATCTTATGTTATTTTGGGACGGAGTTAAAATAGATTTGACATTATTGCCATTAGAAGTTTTAGATGAATATTTTACTTGGGATAAATTAGTAAAATTATTATTAGATAAGGATAATCGTGTTACTAATATACCAGTACCTACAGATGAAGATTATTATATAGAACATCCGACAGCACGTTCTTTTGATGATTGCTGTAATGAATTTTGGAATACTGTAACATATGTAGTGAAAGGATTATGTCGAAAGGAAATTTTATTTGCAATCGACCATTTAAATAATATTGTGCGTATGGAATTACTGCGAATGATTTCATGGAAGGTTGGAATAGAGCAAGGTTATAGTTTTAGTCTAGGAAAAAACTATAAATTTTTAGAACGATATATTTCACCTGAATTATGGAAGAAAATTCTTGCTACATATAATATGGGGTCATATACAGAAATGTGGAAATCTTTAGAATTATGTATGGGAATTTTTAGAATGGTATCAAAAGAAGTGGCACAATGTTTAAATTATTTATATCCAGATTATGATAAAAATATTAGTAATTATGTTATAAGACAAAAAGAAAAATATCAAAGATAAAACATTTCTAACATTTGATGATAAAATAATTGGATATCAAAATTATAAAGAGGGCAACAAATTACAATTTAGTAGTTTGTTAAAAAAATTTGCGAAGAAGGTATGAAAATGGATAATAAGGAAATAGTAAAATATTTTTATGAAAATATAGTTTCAAAAAATGAACTTGATAAATTACCAAAATTTATATCAGAAGATTGTATTTTAAGAATTGGAGAAAGTGTTACTACTATCGGATTAAAAGGTATGAAACAACATTTAGTAGAAGTTAAGAAAACATATCCAGATTATACAATGAAAATTATTCGTCAATATTCAGATGGAGATTATGTTATTTCAGAATTTATTATGCAAGGTACACACAAAGGAGAGTTTATAGATATAAAGCCATCAAATAAAATACTAACTTTTTCAGGTGTTGACATCGATAAATTGGTAAATGGAAAAATTATTGAACATGGAGGAGCAACAAATACATTTGAAACTCTATTTGAAAATAACTTAATTAAAGGAATTTAAAATTAAAATATAGGAGTTAGATATAAATGATTAAATCTAGTATAAAAAAACAATTCTCTTGTGATAAAAATAAGTTATGGGATGTCATTACCGATAATAATAATTATTCTTGGAGAAGTGATTTATCTAAAATAGAAATTATAGATAATATACATTTTGTCGAATATACCAAAAATAACTTTCCTACTTATTTTACAATAACATCAAAAATAAAATTAGAAGAATATAAATTTGATATAGAAAATAAAAATCTAAAAGGAAAATGGATAGGCGTTTTTAAAGAACTTCCAAATGGTACTATAGAATTAGACTTTACTGAAGAAATAGAAGGAAATAATTTTATTATGAAATTATTAGCAAAACTTTATTTAAAAAGCCAACAAAAAAGATATATGAGGGATTTAGAGAAAGAATTAAATAATTAGTAAGTTGTGGAGGTAAGTAATGATGAAACAAAAATCAGATATAAAAGAGCATGACAAATAAGCCTAAAAAAG